>JGI10211J34971_10003220_pt1 | contig 13130 bp, 14 predicted proteins | sample Etolagsediment_FD_34971 | JGI IMG/M metagenome (IMG submission 34971) | reverse complement strand
TGAGCGGGTCTTTCTTAACACCATCATCACACAATCATGACTGACAAAATCATCGACCGCGATGAACTTCAAGATAACATGATCCAGCAAATCCTGGATGATATGGACATCAAAACTATGATGGCANTGTTGTATGATATGATGAATGAGAGTTATGATAAGTATTCGGTCACTGAATTGATTGCTGAGGTAGAAGAATACTATCCACATTTGCTCGATTGATTCACACTTAGCAGGACCCTCTATTGTCTCACTATTCCATGCCTCACCTGCCCGTCGTTGGGACAGGTGCCAGACTGTCCACATACATCGCCATCGGGCGTGGTCTTGCCTCTATAATTAGATCAATCAAACGAAACGCATGAACAACGCCATCGCAGTTCAACCTAAAGCATGGGGCACCTTTGACGAGTGGGGTTGCGAGTGGGCAACGGACATGACCCACGCCTACCAACTGGCAGCAACCTACGATGAGGACGTGGTGATCTGGAAGTGCCCCACCAAAGGCGAACCTATGGCATGGGTCACAGTAAAGGCAGACGAGGCAGGCATCGAAGCAATCGCCGCTCTGTTGTTCGATTCCTGAACTGTCCACCATCACCCCCAGACTGCGCCCCTGACCCCTTATAATTGACTCATGAGCAAACTTCCGAACCACATGACCGCAACCCATGAGATCCGCGACGGTTTCATCATTAAGAAGGGTGAGACTGACCCTGTGATCTTTGCTGCCATGGAGAGCATCAAAGCACAGATGGCAGCAGAGACCGCACGGCGTGATCGTATCCGTGCTGGCATCGAACCCCAGGGACAGTGGGGAGTCTGGCACATCAGCGATCGCCACTGAGGCACAGACCGACTAGGATACACACAACAAACAAACACACACAAACATCATGAACGGTTGGGCAAATTACGAAACCTGGAACGCATCTCTCTGGATCCAGAATGATGAGTTTCTCTACAACACTGCTAAGGCATGTGTGATCTATAGAGAGGCAGGAATTGAGACCCCTTGGGATAAGTTCGTTCGCTGTATGATGGACGGGCAGATTGGTAAGCACCTCTGCAAGACTGGCGACGGAGTTGCATGGAATGACCCCGCAATTGATGCTGATGAGATGAACGAAATGCTGTGGGATCTTTGATCATGAACATCAGAAAGTATCGCAAAATTGTTGATGCCATCATGGCAGACAACGATTTCTATATTCANGATGAATCCAAGCATTTGAAATACAAACACAGAAAACTAGGTATCATTCAGACATGCTCAAAGACACCTAGTGATAANTATGCCATCGCACAGATTAAGCGTCAAGTGAGACGCTCACTGGCAGCAGTTAATTAACACTGAGGGGCAGTTAATTTGCCCCCTTATTTGTTAATTAAGGTTGCCGAGCGAAAATCAATGGGTCCCTCCTAACCTACAAAAGTATCCAGACGAGCGATAAATATTTTGTGAAAGGTTGTATATAAAAAAATTCGCCCAGAAAAAAATCATGGAAAAAGTCGCGTTTGACAATTACGAAGAAATTTTAAAAAATTTCGATGCGTTTTGTGACGAATTTGAGACAAGAGCATCTGAAGCATTTATGAGAGGGGATCAAAATAATGGAAGAGTTATTAAAGCAGCAGAAGGAGATGGAGATAATGCTCCTGAAGTTGTCCGAGAGATTGCAGAGCCTGGACCAGCGGATATCGAACTTGGAGAGACCAACTTTAATGTATCGTCGTCCGTCATCGAGTGAGTACGAGAGTTTATCTGATACGTTAGATTATTTACATAATAATGTTGAGGGTATCAAGAAAGATTTAGCGAGAGTTGCTCAAGCAGTGTAATGCCTGTAAGTATTGTACCAAACGATCAAGTTATAACGACTGGTTCTTTAGGTTTCCAGTTAAACCCTAGTCCTGGCATACCATTGTATCAGGATATGGCTAGGTTAGGACCGAATGCGATTTTATATGAAACGATCAGTCCTAGCATGACGATCACGGTACAAGCAACGGGAGGGTGTCCATTTACCAAGGATTCCAGAATTAATCACTAGTATTAGTATTATACCAGGAGAGGGTCAAGGGGGAGTTGGTGCTGGGTGTAGTATTGTCGCGTTAAGCGAGATTGCTGACAGGGAAGTACCAGACATTCCTGATTTTCTCCTTCCACGGGGGTTTAATGAACCTCTAATACAGTATGGAACAATCACTGGACCACCAAGTCCTACGATGGCATTAGTAGCACCTATAAGGGGATATTACGGGGAGAAATATTTTTATGATGCTGAGTATATCTATGCATCGTATTATAGGAATTCACAGATGTATGATCCAATAGATGGTAAGGTAGTAAGTAGTTTCAGTCAGGATCAGAATCGATTAACGAGTGTTAGTTTATTGGGTGGGAAGAAGGTATTACCGTTTAGTGATATACCAGAGGGGATTGATACGATACGGGATGAATATTTTCCAACACCAGGAATTCCGATTGAATTAGATGATGTTGTACCATTAGAACCAGGGAGTGTATTAACGTATGGAAATGATTACTTACAGAAGTTAATACCAGAAGTTAGTAGTTGGGTAAAATGGAAACCAAGTTTTATTGAGATTATGCGATTTAATTTTACATTAATTGTAACGCATACATGTCCACCATTTGTAACAATATTTAATGGATTTATGTTGATCAATAATAATTGGACACCAGCAGCGAATCGATTAACGTACTATATAAGTCAGCAGAATGGATTTTTAGATGAAGACACTTAGACCTATGTCAAGGCAACCTGATATTACAACAGGTCATGGTTGTTGGGCACCGAGTAAAGGTATTACAGCATCACCAAATGTTTTCATTAATGGATTACCAGCACATAAGGTAGGTGATAAATTTACACCGCATACATGTGGTAAGGATGTTCATTCTGATGTAGCAGCGGTTGGATCTACGAAAGTTTTAGTTAATGGTAGTCCTTCAATGAGATTAGGTGATAAGTTAGCACCACCAGCATTAATGGCACAAGCATCATGGAGTGTATTTGCGGCATAAGGAATTTATGGTATAATACAGAAGTCAATTTGATTTAAATTATGGCACGTAGTAAAGTTAGTCTCAGTGGTGGCAAGACGATCGAATCAACACCCAAGAAAACACGTCAGGGATCAGGGAAGCATACGAAATTGTCTGCCAGTAGTCGTAATGGTGCTAAGAAGCGTTATCGCGGTCAAGGTCGATGAATTTAATTTGCAATCTTCCTGCTGAGAAAGTTTGGGTACGTAAAGAATACTTACGAGATCACCAAGATGGTCATGGGGAGTTTGTTGAGGGCGTCTGGGTATGTGCAAAATCCATACCTGGACGTGCTTTTTATTTTGAAACTTATCTGCCTAGTTATGGGGCAATGTATGATAAGTTACCGATATCAGCATTCGTCAAATCACCGAACGCGCCGACTCCAGATTTATCTTTAGAGAACTTACAATTTTGGAATTGTATGGATTATGGTATTGCTTGTATGAATAAAGGATTTGTATCTTCTATGGATTGCGAAGTTTATACCAGGGATTATGGTCATATGAAGGGACAGTATTTGTTTACTTTAGATAATTACCATGCGAATATTGATGTAATAGATAATAATGTAAGTGAAGTACCTCAAGAGCATAAGTCTCACAATTGTATTTTGTTAGAGAATGGTCAGTATGCGTTGTATCCTAATAACAGGATGCGTTTGTATGACCTCTCTATCACGCCTGAGACGCCTTTGATGCCCGATTTCAAGGTATCTACCATAGAATACCAAGTCGAGGCAGGAGTCGAATGGGGACGCCTTGGAGACACTGATGATTATTTTTGGCAAACTCAAACGGAGAAAAACAATGGGCAACAGTAGAGTCGATAAAGGTCAAGATTTTATTGATGAGGGTATGACTCTTATTACTGAGGTTGAGAGTGATAAGTATCTAAGGCAAGTAGGTAAGAGAAAGACTGTCAAGGAGGGTGAAATCTTTGATAATCAAGCGGAGTGGGCAGACGGATTCTGTGGTAAGTGATAAATAGTAACAGCCTATTGCTGTGTCTAAATGCCGACCTTTCAGACATTCAAAGATTTGAGTGTTACGTTTAAGAGCAATCCTGTCACTGATGATTTGGTGGTAGTAAAAGACAAGGCAGCTATTATGCAGTCTGTTATTTCATTGCTTCAAACAAACAAAGGAGAAAGGTTATTCAAACCTGATTTAGGTTGTGATATTCGTAAATCATTATTTGAACCATTAGATTATGCGACTGCTGGTATTATTCGTTCACAGATTCTTGAAACTGTTGGTAAATACGAACCAAGAGTTAGAGTTGATAATGTTGCGGTAATACCAGATGAACTAACTAATTCATATGAAGTTCGACTAACATTTACGATTGTCGGCAGAGATGATGCACCAGTAACAGCAGAATTTCTATTAGAGCGTACACGATAATGCCTTATACTCAGGTTGCCAATTTAGACTTTGAAGACATTAAGCAGTCGCTCGTAGAGTATCTCAGGGCGACATCAGACTTCAGTGATTATGACTTCGAAGGTAGTGCGTTATCAACACTTTTAGATACACTAGCTTATAACACGTATTACACAGCATTCAACACTAATATGGTGGTGAATGAACTGTTTATTGATTCTGCTACGTTACGAGATAATGTAGTAGCAATTGCGAAGCAGTTGGGGTATAGACCAAAAAGTGCTACTTCTCCAACTGCTTATATTTCTTTCACGGCAACATATTCAAATCCAACTACTGATACAGAACTTCTATTAAGGAAGGGTACTGGATTTATTGCTAATTATGAAAACACATTATATCAATATGTTGTGCTAAATGATGCGAAGGCACAAATATCGAATGATGTTGCAACATTTACAAATGTTCCTATTAGAGAGGGAACATTACTAACAAATACATTTACAGTCAATACATCATTAAAGAATCAAAGATTTATTCTTGATAATCAAAATATTGATACAAATACAATTAGTGTCAAGGTTTTTCCTGGCGGAAGTAGTTTTAATGAACCATATCTTGTAGCAGATAATATTCTCAATGTTGATGGTACATCTAAAGTATTTTTCTTAGATGAGATTGAGGATGAAAGATATGAGATTATTTTAGGTGATGGTGTACTAGGAAGAAAGGTTGAGAATGGATCTCGTATTGAGGTTTCTTATATCACAACAAATGGTCCAGCATCGAATGGAGTTAGATCATTTATTTTTTCTGGTGTTCTAGAAACTCCTAATGGTGTAACACCACAACAAATTACAACTAGCATTACGAATACGGTTGCTTCTGCTGGTGGAGAGAATGTTGAGTCGGTTGAAAATATCAGATTCAACGCACCTAAGTCATATGGGGCACAGGACCGCGCTGTAACCGCCCAAGACTATGCTTCTATCGTTCGTAGGTTATATCCTGCCACTAGTGACATTATCGTCTTTGGAGGGGAAGATCAAGTGCCTCCAGAGTATGGAAAAGTTTTTATTGTTTTGAAACCAAATGATGCTTCTTTCTTGACTTCATTAACAAAGCAACAAATTATTGCTGAAATGAAAGATTATGTTGTTGCTTCTGTAGAACCTGTCATTATTGATCCTTCTATTCTTTTTGTTGAGATTACGAGCAAGATTTATTATGACAGAAAAGCAACTGATGAGACACCAGCACAAATTAGAGATAAAGTGATTGGTTCAGTACAGTCTTATCTTGATACTTCTGATACTGAAAAGTTCAATGGTAAGTTTAGATATAGTAAATTTGTTGGTGTAATTGATGATACTGACAGAGCAATCAATTCAAATCTCACCAGTGTCATGATGAGGAAAGATTTTTATCCTTTATTGAATTCAACTTCATATTATGAGATTTGTTTCCAGAATGAATTTGATGAAGATTGTGATGATAGAGTTTTGTCATCTACAGGGTTTAGAGTTACTGAATATCCCAATTTTGATGTCTATGTAGAAGATAGGTCTGGTAAAATTGTCCTATATAGACTAGATAGCGTAACAGGCGAAAAGGTTGTTCTAAACAGCGATATTGGCGATATTGATTATGTAAATGGTGAATTGAAAATGTATGATTTGACCATAATTAAAGGGTCATTTTTTGACAATCGTATTTCTGTTAGAGTAAAACCACTTTATAATGATATCAAGGCACTCCGCGAGGTTTATCTTGATGTTGACGTTGCCAATTCATCGTTCACTGCATACCAAGAGTAAGTAAATGCCTGCTGTAAAGACTAAGAGAATTTCCACTCTAATTGAGTCACAGCTTCCAGAATTCATTACTACAGAGTATGAACTTTTCAGTAAGTTTATACAGAAGTATTATGAACATCAGGAGGTCCAGGGTGGAACTTTGGATGTTATCAACAACATTCAAAAATACGCAGATATTGATTTTTATGAGAAAAATCTTTTAAAGCAGTATGATAGTCTTGCGTCATCTATTACAAATTCTGCAGAGACCATTACTCTTGTCGATGCTAGTTCTTTCCCAAAGAAGAATGGTTATGTAAAAATTGATAATGAAATCATTTTTTATGAGTCTCGTAATGAGACTCAACTTTTAAATTGCTCAAGAGGTGTTAGCGGCAATACAACACTAGGAGATCTTTATAGTTCATCAAATTTTACTTCTACTGATGCTGCTCCACATAATGCTGGTAAGAAAGTTTACAATGTAAGTAATCTATTTTTATATGCGTTTGTAAAAAACTTTGAAACTCAGTATCTAGGATCCTTTCCAGAAAAGTATTTGAAGGGATCTGTAGATAAAAGAACTCTTATTAAGAATATTCAGAAGTTTTACAAAGCGAAAGGAACGACTAGTTCCATTAAATTTATCTTCAATACTATTGTTGCAAAAGATATTGACAACAAACCTGAGGTTTATAAACCAAGAGATTTTACATATAAGACTTCAAATTCTGATTGGACTAGCATATATGCTTTAAAAGTAAAAGTTGTATCTGGAGATCCCAAAACTTTAATTGGTAAGAAGGTTGTACAAGAAGCAACCGAAGAATATGGTTATGCTTTTGCTACAGTTGATAATGTTTTTGCAGAAGGGACTGTAGACAATGAAGTAATTTTAAATATTGTTTTAGCACCAGAAACTGTCTCTGGAATTTTTGGCGTATCAACCAAAACAAAATTAGAAAGATATGTACCAGACTCTTATAGCACAGGAGATAGAGTCAGTGTATTTTCGACTTTAGGTTGGGATTCTATTGGCGAGATTTTGATTGGTGAAGAAGTTATTAAATTTGATGACAAAAATGTTAATCAGTTTATTATCAAAGAAAGAGGAGAATTTCCATTAAATTATGATATTGGTACTCCTGTTTACAAACCAGTAATCGTAGGAAGTTCCGATGTAAGACTTCTTATCTTGGGAATCGTTTATAATGTTTCTCCAAAAGAAACTCAACCATATGCTTTTACTGGAGATAAAATTCAAGTATCAAATCCTGGTTTTGTAACTGCTGATCCCAAAATTGTAAAAACAGGAACAAATACTCCAAGATGGATTTTGAATGATTGGCAACCTGTGTCATCATCTACCAATCTTACTGTACAGAATTCATTAGATTCTGTTCCCACAAATGTTTCTGCTATTTTTGAAGATGATCAATATTATTATATCACATCTTCAGGATATCCATCCTATAATATTTTAGATCGTTCTGAAGTTTCAGAATCAACAATTGATCAAAAACTTCTAAGAATTATTAGAAAACAAGCAACGACAACTACAGAAATTTACAACACGCCAAAAGCGGATGTTGGTATTCTTTTAAATGGTGTTCGTCTTTACGGTTATAGAGATACTGAAAGTATTTACTTTGGAAAATTACAAGAAATTAAAGTCAATACTAGGGGTAGAAACTATGTAAATCCTCCATATGTCATACTCGATGGTGTTGCTAATAGAGCAAGAGCAGTCCTAACTGGAAATGTTGTTGATAGCATTATTGTTGAAACTAATGACACATTTTTAACAACTCCAAAAATTGAAATTAGTTCTGGTCGTGATGCAAAAGCAAGAGCAATTGTTACTGGTGGTGAAGTTACTTCTATTGTTGTAGAAGATCCAGGAAAATATTATTCATCTCCACCAAGAGTGATTATCAGAGATCTTTCTGGAAGAGGTAGATTTGCTGAATATGTAGCAACAACTAATGATGCTGGTGAAGTTTCTGGGTTTGAAAAATTATCTGGAGGTTCTTTATATAATCAAAATACAATTCAAGTAGATATTGTTGCTGTTGGTGAAGGAGCTACTGCGACACCAATGCTGAAAGAATGGAATAAAAACAGATATTATAAGTATCAGCAAAAACTAGATTCTCAGTATGGATATTTATTTGAAAATTATAATCCTTCTTTCTTGTATGGGTATGGTCAATTAGCCAATCCAAAAACACTTAGGGTAGAATTAAATGACAATCTGAATAACGCAGACACAGAACCAGTAACTAAGTTACATTCTCCTATTCTTGGATTTGCTTATGATGGAAATCCAATTTATGGTCCTTTTGGTTATGAAAATCCATTGAGTGCAACATCTTCGATTGTTAGAATGACTTCGAGTTATTCTTTAAAGTCTGGTCGTGAAGATGGTCCAGCAATTTCAAATTATCCTTTAGGATCTTTTGTAGATGACTACAAGTACAATCATCGCAGTGGATCTCTTGACGAAAATAATGGTCGTTTTTGTGTAACTCCAGATTTTCCAAATGGAACTTATGCTTACTTCATCACTATTAATAGTAGTCAAGTACCACAGTTCCCTTACATCATAGGTGAAAAATTTTATTCTCTTCCAGTAGACAGTAATTATAACTCAAACATCAATCAAAATGATATTCCAAGAAATTCAAAAAGATATTCTGTTCCTGGAATGTCTCGAAATGGAGATGGATTGGTTGCTTCTATTGCAGAAGTAACTTCTGGTAGTGTTAACTCATTTTCTATTGATAGATCGTCTAACAATTTTTCTGTTAACTCAAAACTTTATTTTGATAATTCCAACACAGAAGGAAAAGATATTGAAGCATTAGTTTCTGAAGTAAAAGGAAAAGAAGTACAATATTTACAGAGTAAAGAAGATAAAGTTGTAAAACTAACAACTATTCAGAATGCTTATCTTTTCCAAGATGANACTTTAAGACAACCAGCAAGTGGAGCATCTGGTCAAATTGTNGGNACAGTTACTGATGATAATACAATTGTATTAAAAAATGTAANTGGAACATTNAATAATACAGGAACTTTTTCAGCAGATATCAAAACGTTTATTCTGACNATTGATCANGATAGTAATTANACTAAAGGAGCTACACTTAGTTTAACTGATGGTATTAACCCACCAATTGCTACAGCAGAAATTTTAGAAGGCACTAGCAGNCAAAATGTAGTAAAGATTAAAGTTCTCACTGGTACATGGATTGTTGATGATGATTATTTTTTACAATCAAGCAATCTNTTCAATACATCNGGATCCAAAATTGTTACGTTAGTTTCNTTAAGTGATAACTTAGAACCTTTTGATGTTAATCAGCGTGTAGCATTAATTGAAACATCTGAAAATCATGGATTGGCAATTGGCGACGAAGTTAATATTAGTATTTTCCCAAACGACGCACAAAAAACTAAATTTTATTATTTAAGAAAAAGATTATATCAGAGAGTAGTTTTTAGAACCCCACAAGTATCATCATCTATTGATTATGATGGTATTGGAAGAATTTCCATTTTAAATGGTGGTGCTAGTTATACAGTGGGAGTTTATACCAATGTTCCACTTACTGGTGGTAGTGGATCAGGTGCTACTGCTATTGTAACTGTTAGTGGTAGTGGTATTGTTAATAATATTCAAATTCAAACTGGAGGATCTGGATATCGTCGTGGAGACTATCTATCAGTAGATGATGATCAGTTGGAAAGATCTGGAGCTTCTTTAAGTTCTTCTCGTCTTGTAGTTTATATTGATCATGCTGGTATTTCAGAATCATCCACAAAGATGGTTTTAAAATCATCAAATGGATTTGCAAATGGAGACTTGCTAAGTGTAGGTTCTGAGATTGTTAAAATTGTTTCTATAGATGGAAATGAAGTTACAGTAGACAGAGCACAAGAAGGAACAGAATCTGTAGACCTTTTTGACAAACAAAAAGTTTCTTTACATAAACCAGGATATAATTTTAGTGAGCAGTATCAAATTTTTAATAGTGCGGGAACTGGATACGTCAAAGATTATGATCAAGAAACACAATCTGCTACTATAGTATATGATTATTCTATTAATAAAAGAAGTGCAGTTCCATTAACTAATAGCAGTACATTTTTTGATTCTAGTACTCCAGAAAGACTAGTATCTATAGATTCGTCTGAAGAAGTAGAATTTAAATTTGAATTTTCTGAAGATAATACAACATTCAGACCAAACCCAAATATAGATATCCAGGAGTTTTACAAATACGTATTTGATACATCACATTCATCTTTGACTGGAACATACTTTGACATGAGTCCAAGTAAGAGTTTTAATCTCATTACTTTAGAAAAAACTGCGTCTCTAGTTTTGCCAGGAAATGTGGGTTCATTTACTGAAGTAAAATTTGGATTTGGGTCTAGATTGTCTCAAAATGATTATTCTGTAAAAACTGGAACTAATTTTTTAAATTTCTATTACTTTGATAAGAATGGTGTTGTCAGTGCTGATGGAGCATATTTAAAAATTATCGATGATCCTTTACAAAAAATTAAAACTATCAATTATGTAACCGCAACCAGATTTGTTTATGATATTCCAGCAGAACCACTATGGGATGGTTCGGGAACTATTCAATATACAACAAAAGGACAATTTGCATTTGGTGAAATTGAAAATATTAAAATCGTAAATAGAGGCGAAAATTACAAAAAACTTCCTTTAGTTGTTGGTGTTGACCCATCAACAAACTTTAGAGGATCTGCAACAGTTTTATTTGATACAAATACTAATGTAATTACTGGTGTTAGGATTGATAGTATTGGATCAAATTATGTAAAACCAATAGTTTTTGTTACTGATGCCGATGGATCTGGAGCAATATTTAAAGTTGTACAGAGAAATGGCAGTTTATTTTCTATTACTATAGAAAATCCTGGAAGAGGATATACATATGCTCCTAAAATTCAAATCATTGAAAGTGATACTGAAATATATTCAGAAAGTTCTGACATTGGAATTCCTCAAAGTGTATCTATTACAAACAATGGAGCAGCATATCATTTAGATAGAACGGTTGATTCTATTGTTTCTTCATTATATACAGTAGCTCTCAAAAACTTTAACGGTAGATATCAAAGAGGAGAAACAGTATCACAAACCATTGATGGGGTAAAAGTATTAACAGCAAAAGTATCTGAGTATAGACAAGGTTCTAATTTACTTAAATTAGAAAGTGTGGATGGTATTATTAGAGAAAATGTATCAATCGTTGGTAAAGTTTCTACTGCCTCTGGTACAGTAAAGAGTGTTTATGTATCAACATTTAATACCGATATTAAAAGCTTTTTTGACAATCTAGGATATTATACATCAGATAAAGGAAGACTTGGTGTATCTAACCAAAAACTAACTGATAGTTTCTTTTACCAAGATTATTCATATGTGGTGAAGTCAAAGACTTCAATTGAAGAATGGCGTGATCTTATCAAAGAGACCACACACCCATCTGGATTTAAGTTATTTGGACAAGTAGATGTAGAAACCTCGGCAGAAACTCAGATGCCAAGTGCTGGGGACAAAGAAGCAAGCACATTCTCAATTATACAACTTTGGGACTCAAATAAGAATAGAATTACTGTTGAAAGCACAAAACAAGTAACAACACAAACTATTCAATCGGTAGAACAATACAATGTCGTGACTGGTAGTGGATCTGCTGCTACATCCGAATTTAATTTTAATGAAAGTCGTGCCTTTGAATTTACTTTAGCAGCACCATTTGATGGATATTTTGATACAGATGGTAGACTGCAAGGAACTACAACATTCCAAGTTATAGATGATAATGGTAATCCATTTACTCCTATCAGTGCGGAAAGTTTAATTGTTACTTTAGATGGTATCTTACAAGAACCTGGAGTAGCATATACAGTTTCTCAAGATAAAATTATATTTTCAAATCCACCACTTGGTTCTGGTGTAAAATTAACTGGTAATAGTGGTACTGATACCACACCATATAATGGCGTTACATTTATTGGAAGAACATTCTATTTCAAACAAAATCAATATAATAACAGATATATTAGAAAAATCAGAAATATTTTCCAGAGGAATGGAAGATGGATTGACTCTGCTAATCAAATTGAACGCAATATACAATTTATTGTTGATGAAGCAGTTGGTTATGGTAAACAGTACCACCCATCTCTAGATTGGAGTACAAGACTAGATGATTATCAAACTGATATCGGATATATTCTAGAATCGTATCAGCATGATCTACGTTTTGGTGGTAATACGAAAACAGTAGATTACTCCAATATTTTTACATCATCAGATTATATTACTTCCAATAGAACTGAATCATTAGATATTTTTAATTACGCAACGAAATTAGCAAAACTTGCTATTCGCAATTGGGATTATATTGATAATAATGTCAGTTATCTTCAAGGATCTAGACAAGTAACAGTTTCTTCAACAGAAAATCTTGTTATTGGCATGCATATTAGTTCTGGAAGAGCATTTGATCCAGACACTAAAATTGTATCTATCGATAGTATCAATCAAGTTACATTATCCAAACCAGCATTAGTTAATTCTGGTGCGGGAGCAGGAGGGGCATCAGCTGGTATTTCCGATATTTCTACACAAAATATCACTGGAAATATTAGTGCTCCAACTAGCACTGCTAGGGTTGAATTGGGAGAAACTCTTTCGGTACAAGGCGAATATACAGTACCACTATCTTTTTCTGGTGTTGATAGTGCCACATTTTATCTGAGCGCAATTAATAATGGAACATTTTATGATGCATCAAATATTATTAGTAATAACAAACAATTTATTAT
>JGI10211J34971_10003216_pt1 | contig 13156 bp, 10 predicted proteins | sample Etolagsediment_FD_34971 | JGI IMG/M metagenome (IMG submission 34971) | reverse complement strand
TGTTAAGGGTAAACAGGGCTCTTTTGGATTCAATGCAGCAGAGTTTGACCAAAAGTGGACCAACTAAATAATTGAGAATGGAGATATCATGGAAAAAATGATCGGTGAGATCGAACGCAGCGAAACTGAGAAGATTTTGATTCAGGTAAAGGAATTCAAAGGCCGTACCTATGTGGATTTCAGAATTCATTATTTGGCCGATGAGGATGAATGGCGTCCAACCCAGAAGGGGATCACTGTTGCCCCCGCCCTGTGGGAAGACTTCAAAAAATTTGTTGCTGAAACAGACACATTTCTCAGTGCAGAGGGTCTGCTCTAAGCCATTTCCCTCAGCAGCTCTGACCTGAGCTGCATCTTTTTGGTAAAAAACTGGCGATAGATGATGGCCAGCATGATCATGTTGGCCAATGTGGCCGTCGTGAACCACATGTACATGATCATGATCTGGTACCGCACGGCGATGATCGGATCGATCCCTGCCAGGATCTGGCCTGTCATCACCCCGGGTAACTGGACCAGCCCCACTGTCATCATGGCATTGATGTTGGGTATCAGAGCCGCTTGGATCGATTCCTTCATGGAATCATAGGCGGCAATCTTTGGAGTCGCCCCCAGGGCCAAAAGGGTCTCAATTTCCCCCTCCCGATGCTGCAGCTCGCTTACAAAACGGTTGGCGGTCAGGGAGGTTGAATTCAATCCATTCCCGATGATCATGCCCCCGATGGGGATGGCCGCATACGGGGAGAACCAGGGCTTCACATCCAGAATGAAAAGCAGGATGGTTCCGAGAATGATCAGGGTTGAAGCCAGCAAAGCCACCACCATGGCCACAAAGAATCCAGGGATCTTTTGTTTTTGTCTGCGCTGGCCCTCATAGCTGGCGATGAGGATCATGAGCAATAGCAGTCCCAGCATGAACAACCAGTGTTCCTGGCCAAAGAAATAGGTCAAGACGTAACCCATGGCCGTGAGCTGAACGAAGGTCCGTACCGTGGCAATGAGGAGGGTCTTCTCCAGATCCAGTTTCCAGTACTTGATCAGGGCGATGGCAAAGGCGATAAAGCCCAGGGAAACGATGAGGTCGGTCCAGCTCAGGATATAGAAATCAGGACGCATTTCAGTTTGCAGCCTTCAAGAGCCCGGCATCTTCCAGGGCATTCATTTTATCCACTTCATTGAAACTGCCGGAGGCGACGATCTGACCCTGATGCAGAAGCACCACCCTGCTTGCGTAGCGACGCATCAATTCATGGTTATGGGATACAGCAATCACCGTCAGATTCAGTTCAGATTGGAGCTTCTTGATCAGGTCCATGATGGCTCTGGATAATTTGGGGTCCAGACTGGAGGTGGGCTCATCCAGGAGCAATACCTGGGGTTTGTTCAGCAGGACCCTGGCCAGGGCCAAACGTTGTTGCTCGCCGCCGGAAAGGTCCCGGGCATTTCTACCCAGGGGCATGTCGAAGAGCTCAACCTGGTCAAGGATCTCCCTCAGCTCATGATCAAGCGTATTGGCAAGATTGATATCCCAACGACCGGCCAGGAGTAAGTTTGTCTTGATGCTGCCGTTAAAAATGGCGGGTTTTTGAAATAGATATCCAACATTTTGACGGATGGTTCGAACATCAACATCAAGTGGTTGGCCTCGATAGCGAATCATCCCTGATGTAGGGCTGGCCAGGAGGTTGAACATTCTCAGCAGAGTGCTTTTCCCTGCCCCGGATGCACCCAGGACAGCCAAAAAATCGCCCTGGTGCAGATCCAGAGTTATGCTGGCAAGAATATCTTTGTCATCCATACGAAAGCTGACATCTTTTAACACGAATAGCGGTGGATGACTCATATCGATGAGTATATGGAAATACGGTCCTGAAAGAAATAAGATTGATCGCGTGAAGGGGAATTTTTGTTTCTCTCATTTTCAAGCCGTTTACCTTTGCCGCAGTATATTGGAGATCGATTATGGCTTTAAAAATTAATGCACCAGATTTCCTGGATCTGTCCAGCCTCCTAAGTGAGGAAGAGATCGCCGTTCAGGTCATGGCCCACGATTGGGTAAGAGATCGGTTCAAACCACATATTAGAAAACACTATCAAGCAGGCAGTTTTCCTTTTGAGTTGAAAGAGGAAATGGGAGAGCTGGGGTTTTTCGGCTCAACCCTGCCTGAGGCATATGGCACACCGGGTCTGAACAATGTCGCCTATGGTTTGTTGATGCAGGAGTTGGAGCGAGGAGATTCAGGTTTGCGCAGCTTTGCTTCGGTTCAGGGTGCCCTGGTCATGTGGCCTATTCATCAATACGGTACAAGCGAACAGAAGCAAAACTGGCTGCCCCAACTGGCTTCAGGAGAGAAGATCGGTTGCTTTGGCCTTACGGAGCCAGATTTCGGCAGCAATCCCGGCGGGATGCTCAGCCGGGTTCGTGAAGAAAATGATCACTATGTCCTCAACGGTACCAAGATGTGGATCACCAATGCCAGTGTGGCCGATCTGGCGTTGATCTGGGCTAAAAATGAACAGGGTGAGCTTGGCGGCTACCTGGTTGAGCGGGGCACAGCTGGTTTTGAGACCCTGGAGATCAAGGGGAAATTATCCCTGCGCGCATCAGTGACGGGAGAGATCATCCTGAAAGACTGTCGCATTCCGAAGGAAAACAAATTGCCAGGAGCCCTGGGACTGAAAGCTCCCTTGAGCTGTCTGAATCAAGCACGATACGGTATCAATTGGGGTGTCATGGGGGCGGCCATGGATTGTTTTGAAGAAGCCTTGGCTTATGCCACATCCCGCATCCAGTTCGACAAACCCATTGCAGCATATCAGCTGACCCAGAAAAAGCTGGCTGAGATGATCAATGAGATCACCAAGGCCCAGTTCATGACCCTGCAGCTGGGTCGCCTGAAAGATGCAGGGACCCTTCATCACAGCCAGGTCAGCTTGACGAAAATGAACAATGTCCAAATGGCTCTGGAAATCGCCCGCACCGCCAGAACAATTTTAGGTGCCAGTGGTATCACTGATGAATATGCCAGTATGCGACACGCGGCAAACCTGGAGTCTGTACTGACCTATGAAGGCACCCATGAAATGCATACCCTGGTGGTGGGGGAACGCCTCACCGGTATGTCAGCCTTTCGATGACAGCCCTTTCTCAGGCCGACCCAAATGACCATGAAAGAAAAAATTTCAGGAGGATCAATCGTTCATGTCAAAGATATTAGTTACTGGGGGTGCAGGATATATCGGTAGCCATACCGTCCTGGAGTTGCTGCAAAATAGAGATGAGGTCATTGTTGTCGACAATCTGTCCAATAGCAGCCTGGAATCGCTGAGACGTGTTGAAAACCTTACGGGAAGGTCGCTGGTCTTTCACCAGGTGGACCTGCTGGATAAGAGAGCTTTGGCGGAGGTTTTCAGTGAATATGATATTCACGCCGTGATCCATTTTGCCGGTTTAAAGGCTGTGGGTGAATCAGTGGATATCCCGCTGACCTATTATCAGAACAATCTCACGGGGACCCTTAATCTCCTGGAAGTGATGCGGGAATATGATGTCAAACGGCTGGTCTTCTCTTCCTCGGCCACGGTTTACGGTGATCCGGCTACCGTGCCCATTACGGAGGATTTTCCCACATCGGCCACCAACCCTTATGGCAGATCAAAGCTGATCATTGAGGAGATGCTGCAGGATCTGTATCGTTCTGATGCGGACTGGGATATCGCTATTCTGCGCTATTTCAATCCGGTTGGGGCTCACGAAAGTGGTCAGATCGGTGAAGACCCCCACGGGCTGCCCAACAATTTGATGCCCTATATTTCACAAGTCGCCGTAGGAAAATTGAAGGAACTCACCGTGTATGGAAATGATTACCCCACGCCCGATGGGTCCGGTGTCAGAGATTACATCCACGTTGTGGATCTGGCCCAGGGACATATAAAAGCCCTGGAACATCTCGCCAGTTCGCCGGGAATTGAAACCATCAACCTGGGGACAGGGCGCGGCTACAGTGTGCTGGAGATGGTTGACGCATTCAAAAGGATTTCAGGCAGCCAGATTCCCTATCGGATCGCAGGAAGGCGGCAGGGGGATATTGCTTCCTGCTATGCTGACACTGCCAAGGCGGCTTCCATCCTGGCCTGGCATGCCCGCTATGATATTGATCGAATGTGTGCCGATGCATGGCGTTGGCAATCCATGAATCCCAATGGGTATTCTGGAGTGGAAAAATAGACCGCAGCTCCAAAATGAGGTCTGAATTTGTATCCCTAACGTAGTTAGGCTTTCAAATCAAGCCCATCTGCGTAAAAAAATCCATCCTGATTTTAACTCCCCAGGGCACCCTGAAATGCATTCATACCAAGTGTTGCTTTTAGAAGGGTAGCAGAATATTATTCGCGGCTATAACATATTGAAGCCGAAGGAAAGCGCATGTCCCAAAACCTGATCATCGTTGAATCACCCTCCAAAGCCAGTACCATTCGTAAGTATTTGGGAGATGAATATAAAGTAATGTCCACTGTCGGTCATATCCGTGACCTGCCGAAATCCCAGTTGGGTGTCGATGTCAATAATGACTTCAAGCCGCTCTATGTGACCATCGCGGGGAAGAAGAAAAATGTGGAGGCCTTGAAGGAGGCTGCACGAACTTCAAATCAGATATTTATCGCAACTGACCCTGACCGTGAGGGTGAGGCCATTGGCTGGCACGTTTCCAGAATACTTGAGCATCTGAAAAAACCCACGCAGCGGGTCATGTTCTACGAGATAACCAAAAAAGGTGTTCTGGATGGGATGAAACATGCCACCCAGCTTGATATGAATCTGGTGAATGCCCAGCAGGCTCGGCGCATCATTGATAGATTGGTGGGATTCAAGGTCAGTCCTTTTCTTTGGCGAGTGCTTTATTCCGGTCTGAGTGCCGGCCGGGTCCAATCCGTGGCTTTGAGACTGATCTGTGAGCGACAGGATGAGATCGATCGATTCATTCCTCAGGAATATTGGACCATCACAACTGAATTGGAAACAGGTCGCAAGGCCGTTTTTGAGGCAGAGCTGCAAAAAGTCGATGGCGAGAAGATCAATATTACAAACGAAACGACTGCAATGGCAATCCGCCATGAACTCAAAGAGGAAAAATATCAGGTTGCTGCGGTGGAGAAGAAGCGGGTGAAAAGAAATCCCAGAGCACCCTTTACCACCAGTACGCTGCAGCAGGCAGCCTTCCAAAAATTAGGTTTTACCACGAAGCGAACCATGGCTCTGGCTCAACAGCTGTACGAAGGAGTGACCCTCAGTGATGGGGAGACCACTGGTTTGATCACCTACATGCGAACCGATTCCACTCGAGTCGCAGATTCTGCCATAGAAACAGCCAGGGAAATGGTGACTGAACAGTATGGGAAAGAATACCTCCCCAGCAAGGGCCGTTCGTATGGTTCAACCAAGGCCAAGATTCAGGATGCGCATGAGGCCATTCGCCCGGCAAATCCAGCACTTCACCCCGATCGGATCAAAGGATCCCTGACAGGACCACAGGCTAAACTGTATGATCTGATCTGGCGCCGATTCGTCGCATCTCAGATGTCCGTTGCTGTTTTTGATCAATCCACGGTCAAGATCCTGGCTGGGAAGCGCTACGAATTGAGAGCCGCCGGATCCGATTTGGTCTTTGATGGTTATCGTAAGGTCTATTTTGAGAACGAAGAGGAAAAAGAGAGCCATCTTCCAGCTGATCTGGAAGACAATGAGATGCTCCAGCTCCTTCAGGTTGAAGCCGGGCAGCACTTTACCAAACCGCCGGCACCGTATACGGAAAGCAGTCTGGTTAAGATTTTGGACAAGGAGGGGATCGGTCGACCTTCGACCTACGCAAATATCATTTCGGTGATCCAGACCAGAAACTATGTCAGCTCTGAAAAGCGCAAACTATATCCCACTGAACTGGGGAAGGTCACCAACCAGCTTCTGGTTGAGAATTTCTCTGAACTGGTCAACAAAACCTTCACACGTGAGATGGAATTGAATCTCGATAAAGTGGAGGAAGGGGAGATCACTTATCTCCAGATCATGACTGATTTCTGGGGACACCTGGAAAAATGGCTGGAAAGTTCTTCGAAAAGCTATACGGAGATCAAAAAATCGCTTCAGGTTGAGACGGAAGAGAAGTGTGAGAAATGTGGCAAGCCCATGATCGTTAAATGGAGCAAGAATGGTCAGTTCCTGGCCTGCTCTGGGTTCCCAAGCTGCCGCAATGCCAGACCCCTGGGGGATGGGGCTGAGGGCGAAAGCAATACCGAAGGGGAACAGGAAGATCATGGAAGTTGCAGTGAGTGTGGCTCACCCCTGACCCTGAGAACGGGTCGGTATGGAAAATTCTACGCTTGTTCAGCCTATCCCAAATGCAAGTTCACCAAACCGTTTCATATCCTCATGCCCTGCCCCAAACCGGATTGCAAAGGTGAAATATCACCGAGACGATCCAAGCGGGGACGGGTCTTCTATGGATGTACCCAATATCCCAATTGTGATTTTGTCTCCTGGGATCCACCCATTGATCAAAAATGCCCAGCTTGTGATAGCCCCTATATGGTGGCAAAATCCACCAAGAAAAAGGGTGACTATGCTTATTGTCCCAAATGCAAACATGAAATCAGCGTCTCTGAAGAGAACGCTTCCTGATAAACAAAGAATGTGAGAGAAGAAGATGGCCCGTTTAGAAAGTTTTGAAAAACTCGTATCCCTGGCGAAACGCCGTGGTTTTATTTTCCAGTCCAGCGAGATCTATGGCGGAATCAACGCCTGTTATGATTATGGTCCCCTCGGTGTCGAATTAAAGCGCAATGTCAAGCAGATGTGGTGGAATGCCATGACCAGGGCCTATGACAATATTGTCGGGCTTGATGCAGCCATCCTGATGCACCCCAAAGTGTGGGAAGCCAGTGGCCATGTTGCCGGTTTTACCGATCCGCTGGTCGATTGTAAAAAGTGCAAGACCCGCTTTCGGGAAGATAATTTGTCACCAGAAAACGTTGCGTCCCGCGAATGCCCTGAATGCGGCGGCGAATTGACCGAAGCACGTCAATTCAATCTCATGTTCAAAACCCAGATGGGTGCCGTCGAAGAATCGGCTTCAACCATTTATCTCAGACCTGAAACGGCCCAGGGTATCTTTGTGAATTTCCCAAATGTGGTGGATACATCCAGGATGCAGATCCCCTTCGGGATAGCCCAGATCGGTAAAGCCTTCAGAAACGAGATCACACCGGGAAATTTTATTTTCAGAACCCGTGAGTTTGAGCAGATGGAGATGCAGTTCTTCGTCCATCCCGATGAATCCGACACCTGGTTTGAGACCTGGAAAGAACGACGCAAGGCCTTCTATGATACCATTGGCATCGCCCCCGAGAACCTCCGTTTTGAAGAACATGGCCCTGATGAGCTGGCCCATTACGCCCGGGCAGCATTTGATATTGAATACAAGTTTCCCATTGGCTGGAGTGAGCTGGAAGGGATCCACAACCGGTCAGATTTTGATCTCAAACAGCATGAGGAGTACTCCGGCAAGTCCATGAAATACATGGATCCACAAACCAATGAGCGTTTTACGCCCTTTATCATTGAGACCTCTGCAGGTTGCGATCGCACCACCCTGGCCATTCTGTGTGAGGCCTATGAAGAAGAAACCCTGGAAGATGGATCTGTCCGTACCGTCATGCATTTTCATCCCAGCGTAGCGCCCATCAAGGTGGCCATTTTGCCCCTGGTAAAAAAAGGCGGCCTGAAAGAACTGGCCCAGGAATTGAAAGATCAGCTCAAACCGCATTTTAATGTCTTCTATGATGAAAAGGGTGCCATTGGACGCCGCTATCGCCGTATGGATGAAGCGGGTACGCCTTTCTGCGTTACCATTGATTTTGACAGCCTTGAAGATCATGCCGTGACCGTAAGGGATCGGGACAGCATGGATCAGATCCGAGTCCCCATGGATGAGCTTAAAGCCTGGTTGGCTGCCCGTATTTTGACCAGTTGACCGTCTCCAAGAAGACCTGTTTAAGGACAAAAGACCGCAGTGTTGTTGCGGTCTTTTCTTATTCAGCCTCTTCAAAAAATATTAACCAAATCCATATCGCTCCTTGTAGCACCTCAGATGTGATTTATATTGCAAGCCGTGATTAGACCAGAGATCAGACGGTACATTCAATCAAAACAGAAATCTTCTAATACACTTCGAATTGAACCATCTTGTGCGCCTTTAGGGTGCACTTTTCTTATTATTCACCCAGGGAGTCAAAATTCATGAAAAAAATGTTAAAGTATCTAGTGGATTTGCAGGCCATTGATACACAGCTTTTTGAGATCGAGGGAAAAAAAGGAAGTCTCCCGGAGCAGGTGGAGAAACTTGAATCTCAAGCTGCTTCTGTCCAAGGTGAGGTTGAAAACACCAAGAATACCCTTGAGGAGAATCAAAAAGAGCTCATCGTAGTAAAGGGCAGCCTCATGGATGCCGCGGAGAAGGTCAAAAAATACCAGGATCAGCTCTATCTGGTGACCACGAATCGTGAGTATGATGCGTTGACCAACGAGATTGAGACAGTGAAATCAAGTGTGGCCAAAATGGAAGCCCGTCAACTGGAGCTAGAGACAGCCATCAATGAATTGGAAACCGCCATGGCCGATTCTGAGGAGCAGTCCACAGCATATGCCAAGGAACTTGAAGCCAATCGCGAGGAATTGAAGACCAAATCAGATCTGACCGATGCAAAACAAGCTGAGCTTGAAGCAGCCCGGGCCGATTTGATCAAACATGTTGGCCAAAGATATCTGCGAAAATATGAGCGGATCCTTAACGCTAGAAAAAGTGCCGTTGTGGCCATTGATAGATCTGCCTGTGGCGGCTGTCATAAACAGCTCTCCCCTCAAAATATTTATGAGATCCAGCAGATGGACAAAATGATCGAATGCGAAAACTGCGGACGCATCCTGGTCTATTTTCCAGCAGAGGACTGATCGCAAGCTTAAAATATTTCCAGCTTAAGTTCAAAGAAGATGATCTGCCTGGCAGATCATTTTTCTTTTGGCAGCGATTCTAAAGGTTAGCTTGCCAATGTTCTTTGAAACAGGTGGGTCGGGCAGTCGCCTGGTGAAAACCGGGAGGAAAGTCCGGACTCCGCAGGACACGTCGCCCATGTTCGCAGCATGGGACTCTGTCATGGGCAGGGATGGAAAGTGCCACAGAAAAGATACCGCCTTTCTGCGTTCTTCATGCTTGATCACTCAAGCATGAAGAACGCAGAGGGGTAAGGGTGAAATCGTGAGGTAAGAGCTCACGCAGGTCTACGGCAACGTGGATCAGAGGTAAACCCCGACGGGAGCAATTTCAAGCAGAAGAGACTGGTTGTCCGCCATCGCATCCTCGGATGCTACTCTTCGGGTAGAAAGCTAGTATATCAATGTGAATTGATATCCAGATCAATGGCTGCCTCACTCTTTTGAGTAAGACAGAATCCGGCTTACAGACCTGCCTGTTTTAACGTGATTTAAACCCCAACGAAGTTTATACTACAGCCTTGTAAATTATGGAAAAAATTTGGATCATTCAGGATAGTCCCCAAGCGGACATCGAAAAACTCAGCGCGTCATTAGGCGTCTCTTTCATCGTTGGCGGAATGCTTTGGCGCAGGGATCTGAAAAGCCTTGATGAGGCACGTAATTTTTTCAATCCGTCTCTGGATCAACTCCACAAACCAACCCTTATGCTGAATATGGATCGAGCCACCAAGGCCGTCCTGCATTGCCTTGAGAACCATGAACCCATCATGATCTATGGTGATTATGATGTGGATGGAACCACGGCAGCCTCCCTGCTTCATCTGTTCCTTTTATCAGCTGGGGCAAAATCAGAATTCTACATCCCCGATCGTGAGAAGGAAGGCTATGGCCTGTCCACGGTGGGTATTGATTATGCCGCGCAGATCGGTGTCAAACTCATCATTACCTGCGACTGTGGCATCACTGCCGTGGAACAGACTGAATATGCAAATTCCAAGCATATCGATATGCTCATCACGGATCATCATATCCCTGATGAGACCCTGCCGGCAGCCATTGCGATCTTAAATCCCAAGCAACCAGGATGTGAGTACCCGAACAAAAATCTATGTGGAGCCGGCGTGGCCTTCAAACTCACCCAGGCACTCGCCAATGCGCTGAATCTTCCGGATCAGTCCTATTTGCAGCTCCTGGATCTGGCTGCCATCGGTACTGCAGCCGACATCGTGAAAGTGACTGGCGAGAATCGGGTGATCGTGAATGAAGGACTTAAACTCATCAGTCAGGGTAGACGTCCTGGCATCAAGGCCTTGAAACACGTGGCAGGGATCACCCGGGATGAGGTCACGGTTGCAGATGTGCTCTTCGGTTTGGGACCCAGGATAAATGCAGTTGGAAGATTGGGGGAAGCCACCCGGGCCGTGCGCTTGATGACTGCCAGCACTGAGCTGGAAGCCAAAGAACTATCCCGCGTACTGGATACGGAGAATGAGGTTAGAAAAACAGTGGAAGCCGGCATCTATGATGAGGCCGTGCGCCTGGCAAACGCAAAATATGATCCCCGGGAAAGACACAGCCTTGTTCTGGCCAACGAAGGCTGGCATCATGGCGTCATTGGGATCGTCGCCTCCAAGCTGAAGGAAAGATATTACGTCCCCACCGTTATCATTGCGATCAATGATGGCGTTGGGAAGGCCTCTGCCCGCAGCATCCCCGGCTTTGATCTGCACACTGCCTTCTCACGCTGTGCTGACCTGCTGGTGACCTTCGGAGGACATACCATGGCCGCCGGCATGACCATTGAGCCGGAAAACCTGGAAGCCTTTGAAAAAAGATTTCAGGAGATCGCCATGAAGGAGATCACCGAAGACATGCTCCGGCCGCGCCTAAAAATTGAATCCTTGATCGATTTTTCTGACGTGAATACCCAATTGATGGAAACCTTGAGAAGATTGGCACCCTATGGACCCGGTAACATGCGGCCTGTGTTCGCCAGCCAGCATTTGGAAGTTGTCGGTTACCCGCGACCCCGTATCGTTGGCAAGAATCATCTGAAATTCAAGGTTCGCCAAGGTCGGACCGTCATGGATGCCATTGGCTGGGGGATGGCAGAACAACTGGATCTACTTTATGCAGATAAACCTTTGGAGTTGGCATTTGTTCTTTCGGAGAATGAATGGCAGGGTCGCAAGACCATCCAATTGGAACTCAAAGATATTCGTTTGATGAACTAGGAGTCAAAAATGCGCAAAGCCTATATTGAAGCCATTGGCATGTATGTGCCGCCTAAGGTCGTGACCAACGCAGACCTTGAAACCATGATGGATACATCGGATCAATGGATCCGTGAACGGTCGGGAATTGAAGAACGCCACCATGTGGATGGCGAGTGCACCACAGACCTGGCCCTCAAGGCCTCGGAAGAAGCCCTGGAACGGGCAGGGATGACTGCAGAGGATATTGACCACATAATCTTTTCCACCATGGCCAACGACTATTTTTTCCCTGGTGGCGGACCCATGATGACCAAACGCCTGGGGATACCGGGGACGCCCGCAGTCGATATCAGAATGGCTTGTTCAGGCTATTTGTATGGTCTTTCCATTGCCAAAGCATTCATTGAATCGGGCGCATATAACAATATCCTCCTAATCACTTCTGAAGTGCAGTCTGTGGCCTTGGACTTTTCCACCGCTGGCCGGGACACAGCCGTTCTTTTTGGCGATGGTGCAGCCGCGACCGTGCTCAAAGGCACCGATGATGATCGCGGAATCCTGTCTGTAAAAACCCACTCAGATGGACGCTATGCAGAAGATCTGATGCTGCGTACACCGTCGACCCTGGATAGTCCGTTTCTGTCCTATGATGTGCTCGACAAGGGGTATGGCAGGGTGAATATGAATGGTCGCAATGTATTCAAACACGCCATCACAAAGTTTCCCGCCGTGATCATGGAAGCACTCGAGGCAGCTGGAATTGAAAAGCGTGAGGTCAAACTGGTGGTACCTCATCAGGCCAATCTCAGAATCACTGAAGCTGTTTCAAAACGCTTGGATCTGGAGCTCCATGAAGTGGTTTTCTCAAACATCCACAAATACGGCAACACCACCTCAGCTTCCATACCCATAGCCATGTATGAAGCACAAGCCCAGGGGAAGATCAATCGAGGTGATATCATCGTTGTGGCATCATTTGGTGCCGGTTTCACTTGGGGTGCGTCTGTCATGAGGTGGTAAGTATCAAACGCATGGAAGGGGTGTGTAAATGAAACAATATTTTCAGGAAGAGCACTACATGCTCCAGGATATGGTGCGGGAATTCGCAGCCAGGGAAGTCGCACCGCTCTCTGAGGAAATCGATCAGAAGGAACGTTTTCCCCTGGAACTGATCCGTCCCATGGCGGAATTGGGACTCCTGGGTATCCCCTTCCCAGAAGCATACGGTGGTGCCGGCATGGATACCTTGGCCTACACCCTGGTAGTTGAAGAACTGGCGAAGGTGGATTCCTCCGTTGCCATTACAGTTGCAGCTCATATTTCTCTGGGAACCTATCCCATCTTTCTTTTTGGAAATGAAGTCCAAAAGGAAACCCATCTGGCCCATCTCATTGCCGGAGATTATCTCGCCTGCTTTGGTTTGACAGAACCCGAGGCTGGATCGGATGCCGGCGGTACCAAAACCACGGCGGTTCGGGATGGGGATGACTGGATCATCAATGGATCGAAAAACTTTATTACCAATGCTGCATACTCTGGTGTCTGCAATCTTACTGCTGTGACCAACCCAGCCTCCCGACGTCCTGATGGGATCTCTGTTTTTATGGTCGATACCAAAACCCCGGGGTTCATCATAGGCCCACCAGAGAAAAAAATGGGCTGGCGCGGATCAGACACCCGGGCATTGACCTTTGAGAATATGCGGGTCCCGGGGCCAGCCCTGTTGGGTGAGTTGGACACAGGATTCAAGCAAATGATGACGGCCCTGGTGGGCGGTCGCATCAGTGTGGCGGCTCTCAGTCTGGGGCTTGCCGAAGGCGCACTGGCCGCCGCCATAAAATATGCAGATGAGCGGGAAGCCTTTGGTAAAAAAATACATCGGTTTCAGGGAATT
>JGI10211J34971_10003215_pt1 | contig 13158 bp, 4 predicted proteins | sample Etolagsediment_FD_34971 | JGI IMG/M metagenome (IMG submission 34971) | reverse complement strand
TTTAGTTTTTGAAACTATCCCCACAAATTACCCTAAAGATCAAAAATATTATTATTTCATGGGTTTTATCTATCCGATGCGCTCTCAGTAACTATGGGGATAATTATTAAAATTGATGAGGTTAAAAAATATTAAGACAATGAAATAATAAGCCGCTAAACCTTGTTAAATAATAACTTTGAGAAAATGCAAAAATACATCTATTAATTAAACCTCCTTATAAATGGATAAAATCAAAATTTTGTGGGCAGATGATGAAATTGATCTTTTAAAACCACACATTATTTTCCTTGAGCAAAAAGGCTATGATGTGTTTACCTCCAACAATGGGAACGAAGCACTTGAAATGCTGAACGAGCAGGCATTTGATATCGTTTTTTTGGATGAAAACATGCCGGGGATGTCAGGAATTGAAGTACTTGCCGAGATTAAAACCCTGCAGCCTAACCTACCTGTGGTTATGATAACCAAGAGCGAAGAAGAGACCATTATGGAAGATGCCATCGGATCGAATATTGCCGATTACCTCATCAAGCCCGTAAAACCCAATCAGATATTACTTAGTCTGAAAAAAAACCTTGAAAACCGGAAGATTGTTAGTGAGAAAAAAACACATGCCTACCAGCAGGATTTCCGCAACATTGGCATGGAATTGTCAAACAACCTCAATCATCAGGAATGGATTGATGTATATAAAAAACTGACCCGGTGGGAACTCGACCTTGCAAAATCAGGGGATGAGGGCATTATGGAAGTGCTGAAAATGCAGAAAGAAGAGGCCAATCAGGTGTTTACAAAGTTTATAGAGCGGAACTATCTGGACTGGATTAATGGCCGTAAAGATGACAAACCTGTGTTATCGCATACACTCTTAAAAGAAAGAGTGCTTCCAAACGTTGACAAGGATTCGAATACCTTTCTCATACTCATCGACAACCTGCGCTACGATCAGTGGAAAGTATTACAACCTCTTTTCGAACAGTTTTTCCGCATCGAAAACGACGATATTTATTATAGTATCCTGCCCACTACAACGCAATACGCAAGAAATGCTTTATTTTCGGGCTTGCTCCCTTCAGAAATTGAAAAGAAATACCGGAAATATTGGGTTAATGAAGACGAAGAAGGCACCAAGAATCAGTACGAAGAAGAGCTACTTACCGAACAATTAAAGCGTTGGGGAAAAGACATCAAGTTATCTTATCACAAAATTCTTAACCTTAATGCAGGCCGAAAATTAGTTGATTCGATGCCAAACCTGATGCAAAATAATCTGAACGTAATCGTTTACAATTTTGTTGATATGCTTTCGCATGCCCGTACAGAGATGGAAATTATCCGCGAGCTTGCCGATGATGAGCCGGCCTACCGCTCGATTACCATTTCGTGGTTTGAACATTCTCCGCTTTATGACATCATGCGATATATCGCCAGCAAAGGGCTTAACTTGATTTTAACTACCGACCACGGTTCGGTACGTGTTCAAAATCCCGTTAAAGTGGTTGGCGACAGAAATACCAACACGAATTTGCGTTACAAAACCGGCAGAAGCCTGAATTATAATAAAAAGGAAGTTTTTGAGGTTAGAAGCCCCGAAGAGATATTCCTGCCCAAGCTGAGCATCAGTTCGTCATACATTTTTTGCAAGAGCTACGATTTCTTTGCCTATCCAAACAATTATAACTACTACGTAAACTACTACCGGAATACATTCCAGCATGGTGGTATTTCGATGGAAGAGGTGATGATACCGTTTATTAAAATGCGGGCTAAATAACTAAGTTAGTACAGCGAAATTCTTGGAATAAATTTAAATATAATTGGAAAAAGATATTATTTCAGTTGGCAGTCTTCAGTTGGCAGGAGACTGTCAACTGCCGGCTAATAATCAAGAGATTATTACATTATAAAAATGTTCCAGAATAATGGTAGCAGATCGTAATTTCATATTTTTTATTCAGCATTAGCATTTTCAAGATATGGTTGCCCGATATATTTCTAAGTCACCGGAAGATTTGACCGATATTGCAAAATCGCTTCTTATTAAGTATCCGAATCCGGGTGTATTTGCGCTCTACGGAAAAATGGGCGCCGGAAAAACCACTTTTATCCGTGCGCTCTGTAAATTGCTTAAGGTTAGCGATAACGTGAGTAGCCCAACCTTTGCAATCATCAACGAATATAGTACCGCCAACGTAGGGAGTGTTTTTCATTTTGATTTTTACAGAATAAAAAAACTTACCGAAGCCATCGACCTTGGTGTTGATGATTATTTTTTCAGCGGTAATTATTGCCTGATTGAATGGCCGGAATTGATAGAAGAAATTATTCCTGACGATACCATAAAAATTCTGATAGAAATTGATCCGGAAAATGATCACAGAATTTTTTCATTTTAAATGTAAACAGAATGTATTGTATATTTGGAATTTAAAATCAGAATATCGCATTGGTTTTAAGTACAAATAAACATTACAACACATGAATTTTAGCAGTAATGAGCAATTGATGCCTCGGGAAGAAATGCTTGAAGTTTTCGGAAAAGGAAAAAAGTTTTCGATAGGCTTACCCAAAGAAACCTCTTTTCAGGAAAAGAGAATTTCGCTGATTCCCGATGCTGTTAACATGCTGGTTGAAAACGGCCACAAAGTGCTTATTCAGCGCGAAGCCGGACTGGCAGCGCACTTTACCGATAACAATTTTGCAGAAGCCGGGGCCAGACTTGTGGATACCGCCGAAGAAATTTTTAAATCGGATATAGTATTAAAGGTTGCTCCCCTCTCACTTCACGAGATCAATTACATGAAAGGCCATCAAACTCTGCTGAGCGCACTTCATTTACCGGGCCTTAAAAAGGAGTATTTCAAAACACTTATGGGAAAAAGAATTACTGCCATAGCTTTTGAATTCATCAAAGATAAATCCAATGCCTCGCCCGTAGTAAGATCCATTAGTGAGATTACGGGCACTGCGGCCATTCAGATTGCCGGAGAATACCTGAGTGATGTAAAATATGGAACCGGTAAAATGCTGGGAGGATTTACAGGAATTTCACCCTCGGAAGTTGTAATTATTGGTGCTGGTACGGTTGGGGAATATGCATGCAAAATGGCTACCGGCATGGGGGCCATGGTTAAAATTTTTGATAATTCCATTTACAAGCTACAAAGGTTGAAGGCAACCATAAACCCCAATTTATTCACTTCAACAATTCAACAATCGGAACTGGCAAAAGCATTAAAAACAGCAGATGTGCTCATTTGTGCCATGCATTCAAAACATAACCGATCCCCAATAATTGTTACCGAAAACATGGTGGCACGAATGAAGGAAGGTGCTGTGATTGTTGACGTAAGCATTGATCAGGGTGGCTGCGTTGAAACCTCAAGAATTACCTCGCACAACGATCCTGTATTTACCCATGCCGGCGTTACGCATTATTGTGTGCCTAATATTTCATCACGTTTCCCACAAACTGCCTCCATTGCCATTAGTAACTTTTTTGCCCCATTGCTCATTAAAGCGGGCGAATCGGGCGGAATGGAGAATTTACTCAGCCAGGATTTTTATTTCCGGCAAGGAGTTTACCTTTTCAAAGGCACACTGACCAATAAAATTATTGGCGATCAATTTGATATGTCCTATCAGGATATCGATCTGCTGATGGCAGCCTTTCATTGAAAAACCACATTTTTTTTTCAAATTCTCAATAAGCTATAATGAAAAATCCCGCCCAAAACAGGCGGGATTTTAATATCAACCAACAAAAGGGGGAAATGTTAGTTAATAATTAGCTTTTGATAATGTGTTCCATTTAAGGTTTGGATCTTAGTGAGATAAATACCTTTCGGCTGATTTGTTAAATTAATAATTGTGGCTTTAGAAGTAGTTTGCTCGTAAACCTCCTTACCAAATGAATTGAAAATATAAATATGAACTTCGCCTTCGATGCCTTCCACGTTAAAAATGCCGTGTGAAGGATTAGGGTAAATCCTGATTTGAGTGTTTTCGTAAACACGAATCCCCAACGATGAAAGTTTCATACTATTAACTGCCGACAAGCTGAAATCATGGAACCGTCCTGTGGCATCAAGAACATCATCATATTCAACTTCCAAATCGAATATTTCCTCTGTTGCAGGCCGGAAGACCCTCAGTGTGATTGATTCATCATGCAGATAACCATCTACCTGACTGGTGTAAACATCATCACCATTTAAAACAATACCCAATGTGTTGCCATCATAGTTGGCCATACCGGCACATAATCCAGTGGAAGTAAAGGCGCCGATAACATCGCCTGTTGCAAACTTATCAAGCATTTCAGGAGCAAATGCAATTGCATGGCCTCCAGGATAATTATTACCTTTCTGCCATGGCGAGCGATTTACAAATTCAAGGTTTTCGTGTAACGCAGATTTGTTGGGAGCATTACCAAAATCTATGCTGCCTGCTGAATTCATATACACAAAGTATGATTTACCAGTTTCCAGATTGATTATGGAATTGATCAGATAATCGGGCCAATACATTTTCCAGCCTGCTACTTCAAGCACTAGTCCAACATCAACTGATGCATCAAAAATCTGAGTAACATCTGCATCTGTTTTACTTAAAACAGGAATCAAATTCCAGCCCTGCTTCAATTGAAGTACCTTATCGGAAATCTCCTCACCACAGAAAATCATCTCATTGTCAGCCGTTAACTTCACAATATATCCCGAAGTATCCACCCAGGTAAGGGTGTTTGAATTTCCGGGCCAGAAAGCGCCATCAAAATTATAAGCCACTATAAGATTATTCAAAATCGGGCTGAACAATTCATCGTTGTTGCTGCTATTGTATGGCGTGAGATAACTTGACAGGCCATTCCAACCTTCGAAGAGATAAACAGATTGTTCTTCATAAATATAAAGTGTCATACAATCGATCGCTCCTACAGTGCATGGACTTTTTGGGTAAGCCTGTAAGCAAAGAGTAACATAACCCTGTTGGATATCATCGGATCCGGGCGTATATGTTGCGCCCAAATCTGAATCATCATCAAATGTACCATCACCACTTGAACCCCACAATACAGAGCTAAAGTTTGTTGCTGATCCTGAAAGTGTGTAACTATCACCGGGACAAATGTTGGCATCATCTCCCGCCTCTGCAGCAGCCTGGTTTATGATAGTAAGCGTCATGTCATCGAAAGCGGAAACAATACAGGGGCTTACAGGCAAAGCCTCAATTGTTAATGAAACTGATCCTGATAGTATATCTGTTGGGCCGGGCAAATAAACAGGATCTTCAACATATTTATTATCAAAAACACCGTCTCCACCAGAGGACCAAAATACTGAACTACTGTTTACGACTGTTCCATCCAACTGATGTGAATCATCCTCGCAAATCGTGGCATCAATCCCGGCATCTGCTGTGGGCAAAGGCTGTACAGCAACATCTACCGAGGATGTGGCAGTAGCACCTCCATCAATTACATCCACAAAGTAAGTAATGTCCTGTGTGGGATTATCCGTCGGGTTTTTCAAGGTCGAAGTAAAACCGGATGGAACTGAACTCCATAAATAGCCCGGACTTCCGGAACCGCCTGTAACAATTGCATCGAGTTGAACAACATCACCGGCACAAACAGAGTTTGGCGAGGCCGTGGCGGTAACTGAAAGTCCATTTATCTGAGTAAGTGCTGATAATCCATTGGTGGTAAAGAAGCCATCACTTTGAGGCATGGAGGCATCATAAACCACCGAAACATATTCATCTGTTCCTGTTGAAGTATGATAGATCTTCCAGACCAGAAGGTCACCATCATCAAACCCGTCTTTATCGGGTGTGGTATTATCGTTGCCATAAGCAATAACAACCTGATTATTTAAGCCATCCCAAACTATGGCTCCACCGCAGAATTCAACACCGGCATCCTCATAGAATACGCCAATAACATCGTTTGCCGCAAGGCTTGTACCGGCCAATAAAACATTGTATGGCACCAGGATGTTATGGAATATCGGGGTTGGAATAAATCCCCAGCCCTCCGGAAGAATCTTCACAAGATAATCTTCCACTTCGCCATTTTCAGCCAGGCCGTAGTAATTTAATCCGCCCTGCGAATCGAACCTGAATCGCATGTAGGTTTTACCAACAATCGCACTTGCCGGTACGTTAAGGGTGAGTGTATTCCAGCCGGCTACAAGGTTCTTATTCACAAACACATGATCTGCGGCATCGGCCCAGGTATTGTTCCTGTCGATGTCGAGCCATACATTAAGAACACCATCCACAGAGGCCAGCACTTTAAGCGTTGTTGGTTTTCCCTGAACAAGTGGGCCCCGGAAAACTACGCCATCTTCATCGTCAAGATTGGCTAAATCATCACCGGTAGCAGGCATATTGGGTTGACCATCCTGTTCCGGGTCGATAGCTTCACCAAGATACGTGATCCCATCAATAATATGCCGTGCACCGTTATTCGCCAGCAAGGTTGGATAAGGATCATCCGGGGCATCACCAAAGTCGAGGTTATCTGGTGGTTCGTCTGCAGAAGTTATCGCAAAGGCCATGTCACTGTACCTTGTTGGTTCAGGGGTTGTCCAATAAATGCTACTCCACGGGTTGCTTATACTTTTGGAAGCAGCCGTACACAAAATGGGCACAATTGAACGATCGGATTCCTGCCATCTCCAGATTGCAGGATTATTCGGATTAACGGAATATGCGCAAATGTCAAGCCAATAGGTTTGCCCTGCAACCTGATCAAATGGAATATCGAGAATATATTCATATTGATAGATAAATCCATTTTCACTATTCATCATGCCGGTATTGGTTTCATTTGTCATATCAAAAGGAACATCGATACCCCAAACTTCATTATCCATTGGTAAGCACGAGGTTGGATCATTATCGTGAATACTCAGATGGAAATGATCAATTCCGCCACCCGGGCTTTCGTAATTGCCCCACCAATGAATGTCAGTTACCAGGCCGCCCTGGCATAACCAGTCGTCAGCGCAGAAGGTGTAATAATATTCACCCAGGATAATTTGGTCATGGCAATGCAAACCGGAATTTTCTGGACATGGATCCTGTTGCCATTTTATGCCCTGATCATGAACGATGTTTACAATATAGTCTTCAACTTCCCCATTATCGGCAGATCCATAATATGGAAGACCGGGGAATGAGGCAAACCTGAAACGGGCATAGGTATTGCCCTCTAAGGCATCAGCAGGGACCATATAATTCAGGCAAACTGTGGATGGAAAATGAATATACTCATCGGTAAAAATCTGTTCATTGGCATCATTCCAATCACCATCACCATTGAAGTCCATCCACCCTTGCAGGTATCCTTTCACGCTGGCAGTTACCGTAACTTGTGCCGGACTTCCTGATTTAATCGGGCCAAAACTAACTCCATCTTCATCAGCGAGATTATTCAGATCATCACCTGTAGCATTGATATTTGGCTGACCATCGGGTTCACCATCAATCAGGCTACCCAAAAAGGTAGTTCCATCCATAAAGTGACTGGCACCATTATTTATTGCCAGGGTTGGATAGAAGAAAGTTGTGGTATCGTCGGGGGCATCGCCAAAGTCAAGAGCTATAACCGTGACTTCGAAGGTTACATCCGTAACAAACCCATTGGAATAAACAAAGCTGTAGGTTAAAGGGAAAATGCCCTCTTCGATAGGATAGAACCAACCATCAATGACATGAGGTCCGGTGTAAGTTCCACCTACCGGTATTCCACCCTGCAATTTGATTGGAGGTGAATCAAGCGGCACCTGAATATTGCCTGGAGGATATTGAGCAGGGGGAACCCGGGTAACCACTATGTCACGTTCATCTTTGTTCCCATCCTGATCCACAGCACGTGTCCTAACAATAGTTCGTCCAGAGTCAGGCAGTGGCAATTCAACCGGTGGCAGATCCGGGCCTTCAGTGATGGTTCCTCCACTACTGTTGTTTGGCGCAGGCTCCAGGGGGCAAATCATAATGGTACTATGAATTACGGTACCATCGGGCGGATGGCCGCCGGTAAACCCTGAGCATTCACCGGTTTCCGGATCAACATCTCCTTCAACGTAATAAGTAATTGTATCGCCAGGATCCATAAAGTCATATCTCTGTTTCCCGTTAATCAAACCATTATGCACTGAGCTCATGGTCATAAAATGGCCTATGGTATCTTTTTTACCTGTCGAATCGGTTACAATCCACTGGAAAAGCGGAATAATATCCTGAGAAATTCCATTGGCCAGTCCATCACCTTCCACACCTTGTGACATTTCATCAGTACCAAAAGTACCAAAAGAGGATGGCCCTGTTACGGTAAAACCACCACCATGCTCATCTATCCACCTTTGGGCACCACTTGCCAGATCTGTATTCATAGTTCCTGAATCCGGATGGTATTTCACATAAGGTTTCAGGGCTTCTGCCAAAGCACCAACAGCCAATCCGCCATCAATATCATCATAGCCCTGATTTGCAAAATACTTTAAACAAGCAGCTAAGGCATAAGGTCCACACGACATGGGATCCTGCTGAGGAGCAAAAGGAATGTCCTTTTGATACCATTCAGGCTTATCAGCTACACTAAATACAGCATAATCCAAATTGGCCATATCCGGAATTATCCCGATGGTAAGTACATCTTCATCGGTAATAAAGCCATCTTCAACGGTCAGTTCGTAAGAGGAGGGCGGATTCACATCGTAAACCAGAGTTCTCTCACATGTTACCTCGAGAACCGACCCTGCCTTTGTTTCCACTTCTGCTCTAAAGAATATGGGAAGGTTTTCATGGATAAGCGATTCGTGCGGCAAATAACCACACCATCCATCGGCTTCACCATGATATCCGTGCGAGGGGCCGGGAGCAATGTACGCAAAGCCGTCATCATCGGTATCAAACAGTTGCCAGCCGGTAAGATCGGGATTCTGGGTATCGTAAAAACGTACACGTTCGACCTGATTGTCAGGGTCGTTTAGGCGAAGGCTTATAGGTGTATAGCCATCCGGGCCGGTAATCCATTGGTACCATGGCTCGGGATTGGTTTTATTATCAGGAACCAATACCAAATCAGTTGGTTCTTGAGTTTGAGAAACATATTCAACCGGATAATCCAGTCTCGACTTATTACCGTCTTCGTCAATTATTTGAATTCGTATCCACCACAACCCAGTTGAATCGATTGGAATTGGATAGGGTTGCGGAAATGGCCATGGAATAATTGTACCGGTTCCCGGATTTATATTAGACTCTTCGGGACAAATAATTATATTTGAGAAAATCTCAGCGCCATCAGGCACGATGGTATTTCCCTGACTATCTGTTAAACCATCAACTGCTCCGGTTTCAGGATTCACGTACCCGTCAATATTTTCTCCGGTCCAGGGATCCATAAAATCGAACTTAATTCTGCCATCAGGCTCAGGAACATTTGAAACGGAGTTAAAAGTCATAAAATGACCTCCCCCATCCCAGGTAAATAAAGTAATTACATCCTGACACCTTTCCAGTTCGTTGCGCATGGTTTGCCAATCGAAACCAATTCTTCTTACCGTAAATCCCCCACCATGGTCGTTAATCCAATCCAAGGCACCTTTTTCGAGATCGGTATCCCAGGTTCCTTTTTCAGGATCGGTTTTACAATAATTTTTCAACCATTCAATCAGTTCTTCCAGCGAATATCCACCTGTAACATTTGGATGCCCATTTCCTTCGAAATATTTTAAACATGCAGCAAGTGCAGTTGGCCCGCAATCCATGCCTCCGGGTTGCTGAGCCGGAGGAATCCCTTTCTCAAAATATTCAGGCTTAGGCTCAACGGCAATTTCGATGGTTGAAATATTTGCACTTTCCGGTAATACTTCCAGAAGAATATAGGGGTCTTCAGTTGTGTAAAAATCGAAAAGGTTTGTCTCAACAGCATCGGGGGGTGTAACATCCCACTTAACGCTCAACTCTGTAAACACATCAAAAAATGAATCGACCGTGAAAACTTCGGCTTTAAAATCGAGCAGTGCATTTTCATCGGGTAAGAGGGAATGGTTTAAAAGCCCACTCCATCCATCCATATCCTGAGTGGGGTCAGGCAGAGGGCCCGGGGCTATCCCTGATTGCCCGTTTTCATCAGTTGCAAAAAGAATCCAATCACTACTACCTGCAATAGAATAATAGAAGTTAACAGCCACTATCCCTTCATTAACATTGGGATAAAACTCAACCTTTGTTTCATCTTCAGTCGTCCCAATCCATCTGTGCCATTCTTCCGATTTCAGCCAGTCGCCCACCTTGAGCATACCTGATGATGCTTGCGGAATATAAAGAATCAGCGATAAATCATCATAATAAACATACTCCGCCAAATCGCCTGAAAACAAGTCTAAGGCAGCTATTCCGTTTTGCCCCTCCGGTAAAATACCCTCCGTCCAGCTTTTGGTGGAAAGGAGCTCACCGTTGTAGTTGATGGTTTGAACATCGTTATCAAAATCAAGGATCACTTTTATTTCAGCCCACTCACCTTTTACAAGTGGCAAAGTAGCACCTTCAAACTGACTTTCCACAAGATTGGTTTCGCAGTTAAAAGCGAGTTGAGTTGACCAGTTGCATTCTTCGATTGTCATCCCATAATCATTTAGCAAGGTGATATATGTTGATCCGGCATTTGCTTGCTCTGGAATAAATTGCCAGGCTATCAGCTCCCAAACACCACTTGTGCAAGCTGTAAACTGATGCACAATATCATCACCTGTCATATCCGGGTTGCCAAGAATTTGAAGGGCAGCTTGCCCTGAATGTACCTTAGTGTCGGTTACCCGGCCCGATGGCGATGATTGACCCCCAAACCAGAATTCCCATCCGTTTAAGCCTACAATATCAGAACCCACGGGATAGTCCTCAAATGAATCTTCCCAGGGAGGCGTATTATCAAAAACAAAAATTTCGCCCGAAAAAGATGCCTGATTTACCTGATAATCATCAACAAAAAGTTGCAGGAAATGAGGGCCCGGTTCAACAGGAATAAAATAATCACCATTTGGTTTTACATTAAAATAGGTACTTTCATCCAACTGTAAATGTGACCGTAATGGATTTTCGAAAGGATAATTCGTTAGTTCACGCCAATTTACAATAACATGATCTCCGAATGGAATAACTTCAAACGGGCATTCAAAATTGATAGGAAAAACCGGAAACATGTTAATGTAATGTACTCCCCAAAAGTGATAGGGATCTCCAAAGGGTGGTTCAACAAAGATATCGAGATATATTTTCCCTGAGCCATGCTGAGGGTCCGAAAAAACACCTACTGCCAATTGATCTCCTTCAACGAAGGCGTACTCAACGAAAAGCAAGGGATCTTCAACCGGCACTACGCTTACGAAAGTTTCAGGCGGATAAAATCCAGGTAGGATGAAATTTAAATCAGTAAATTCACCGGGTGCGATGGCTTTCTCAGGAAAAGTTGCATTTTCATGTGGTATAGGGTCCTCTCCAATGGCAGTAATACTTTGGGCTGCCTGTCGCATTTCGGTGGAATCGTGTTGCGAAAGGTTTCCATCCGAGCCATTCGTGGGCCCGGATCCCTTCATTACGTCTGATCCATTGGAGGCTTCATCGGTATCATCCAGCCCAATGGTATGTCCAAGCTCATGCGTAACAACCTCTTTAATACTTAGTGGAGATGTATTTTCAGCAATAGTAATGGTAGCACCGGTGACCTTCCCGTCAGCATCTTCATCCCATTCGGTAAGGCCTGCATTCCCATCACCGGGGTCTCCCTGAGTAACTGTAATTTCAGCATCTGCTGAGTTATCCACTTCTTTGAATTTTGGTGTACAGCCTGCATCATTCCATCTGCTTATTCCCGCTCTCACCGAATCCTTTTCGGCTTCGGTCCAGGTGTCATCAATGTAAACACCCAGACTATCCGGGTTATTTGCCCAGCCAACATAGCCGTCGATTACCTCGCGCGACTGCTTAATAGTTTGTGCATTTGTAGGAACCGCTACCATAAATAATTGTAATATCAAAAATGGCAGTAAACAAAATGTCATAAGGTTTTCATAATGTGTCTTCATTTTTTTTAATTGCTTTATTTGTTAATAGACTGAAAGAAAATTTCTTACAAGAGGAGGTAGGAGTGAAAGTTAATTTCGCATAGGCCTGACCATTTGGTTAAACATAAGGAAGCCCTAAATATACATATTATTTCGATGTAAGCCAAGTTAAGCCCTGATTTACAAGCCAATAAAATGTTAAAAATTACAAAGACAACTAAACACTATTTGGTATTTAGGTTTTGGATTCAGATAAGGAATACTATAAAAGCTACCCGGATGGGCAAACAAAAAGCCCCCGGTTTTAAATAACCGGGGGCTTTTGAATTGCAAAAAGTACTTTATAAAAAAATCTATCTTGAAATAACAAGTCGCTTTGTTTCGAGAATTTCGTTATCAACATTTACAGAGTAAAAATAAATCCCATCGTTCAGATCATTTACATCAATTGATGTTTTACCGCTAAATCCTGAAATACTAACTTCTTTAACTTTTGCGCCAAGTAAATTATGAATGTTTATCACAGCGCTATTTGTTCCTTCAGGTAAGTTGTAATCAAATGTTACCTGCGATGTGGCAGGATTTGGATATGGGTTGGAAACAAATACGCTATTTTTGTCAGGATCGCTTATACCAACACTTTCAGTTGACCAAAAATCAACGTAAAAGTATGTAGAGTCGTTGGGGCTGCTTTGTGGAAAAAAGCTGTAACACATTTTGTTAATTCCTTCAATTCCACCAGGCATATAGTGTCCACTGAATTCATCTGTAGTTTCGCCCGGCCCAAGCACCACGGTTAGTGGAGATAAATATACTGAAGGTGCGTAGCAAATACCCCAACAGAAAACATTTGATGTTCCGGGAACTACTTCGATCTCAATTTTTCTACAAAGTAATGTCAAAGTTTCGTTGGAAACATTTTTAACTGACATGTGCGCAACCAATTCAAATGCTATGGGGTAGTCAATGATTTCAACTTTTTCTCCCATTTCAAAGAGTTCACCGTCATGGTAAAGCTCCAACATTTGTGCTGAAGACACAAAAAAGAATCCAAGCAATACAAGTAAAGAAAGTACGAGTT
>JGI10211J34971_10003213_pt1 | contig 13158 bp, 17 predicted proteins | sample Etolagsediment_FD_34971 | JGI IMG/M metagenome (IMG submission 34971) | reverse complement strand
TTCCACTGTAAATCGCTTTCACCTTTTTCGAATTCACTTTCCCAATCATCATTAACCTTGTTTTCAAAGGCAAAGATCATTTCGTCCAGCACCCAGTCCCAACGTTCAAAGTGTGTGCTGTCAGTTTCACCGTTGTCTCGTTGCTTCTTGGTCTGCTTCTTAGGCTTTAGTTCTGGCGGACACTCGTCGGGATCAACATAGGGAGCACCGTGTTTGGTAGCCTTTAGTTGCTTGAGCATGGGCAGGATAATGTGGGCAAGGGTATCATCCATACTCCAAGTGTCCCAGCGATCAATGTGTACTTTGATGGTGCGTTGTTTCTTGCTGTGTATCCACGACAAAAACTTGTAGAGCCAAGTTGTAGGACGATCCTCCCGCATGTTAAATACTTCGCCTACTTGGAGTTCTGGCAATACCTTACCATAAGCAAGCCATTCGCCAAACTTATGTACACGATCTGCCGTGGTAGGAAATCCGTATTCGTCCTTTTCTTCTGGCACCCAAAACATCAGAGTTTTGGCCAACTGATATGGCCCGTACCAGTCTGTGTATTTGCCTATTTTCACTCTCATTTATTCTTACTCCTAGAGTCAAGTTCTTTATCTTTAATCTGCTGGTTCCCTATGTTTCTGGAAAACACAAGGGCCTTTCTATAGATCGCATCCTCCAGCCGCGCTACAAGCTAATTCTTGGCTCGATACTGTCATATCATTTGTTTCATACTTGGACAACTCGGACCAATCTACATTCTTTGGCATCTTTTCCAAAAATGCTTCATACTCTTCCTTGGTGCAGTCTTGGTAAGGCGCCTGACGGTAAGTGTGCTCACTATGTGGCAAGAATGATACACCGCTCATCCATTCAAAGTTCCCATATACCCATGCACCAACTTCCATCCATTCATGCTCTTTTACTGAAATTGTGACAGAAGGCTTGTGTTCACACCAACCAATCTGATAAGTTTTCCACAATTCTAACTGTTCAATAGCCGTCATATCTGTTCTGAATACGCTATTCTCAGGAGCTTTCATTGGGAATGAGAAGACCCAAGTATTGTCTGGCTTCATAACATCGTCTTCAACTGGAAAGTCCATATCAACCATCATCTTAGCAAGTGGGTCTTTCTTGTCGCCGCGGACAGTACGAATATAGTAATCGTTGTGGCGAGCGTGAATGCCACTACTCGAATCAACAAGTTGGGAAACTGTGCCTGAGGGTTTTACTGCCGTAATAGCAACAGAAGGATTGATGCCGATTTTCTCTGCCCAAATCTTGTTGGTCTCCACAGCAACTAGGCGAAGTTCTTCAAGGAGTGTCTTAGTAACGTCCAATCCATTCTTACCATTTGTAAGAGGATTGTCCATAATACCAGTGAGAGATACACCAAGAAGTCTTTCCTCTTCACAATTGTCCTTCCACTTCTTAGAGATATATTTGAAGTCGGTCAAAGTACACTGAAAAGTACCAATGATCGTTGCGAGTTTCACCTTCTCCTTCAAAGTTTCTACAGTATCGGTAGCGCGAATAACGACCTCAGAAAGATTACAAAACTCCCTGTCACGGAGAATAATTTCGGAGCAAGGATTGGTCCCGAATTCATGCTCTGGGTCTCTACGGCCGAAACGAGCAACTTGCTTTTTTGCGGACTCACGATTGAAAATGCCGCGTTCACCGGACTTAGAATTATACAGTGATAACCACTCCTCCATAAAGATGCCAATGTCTGGCTTTTCTGTATAACATGCGGAGTTGTTAGACAATGCTCTTTGTGGATTGATTTCCCACCACTGACCAGACTTAGCGTGACGAATACGATCATCGGAAAGATTGGACAAAGAGATAAGCGCGGAACGACGAACGCCACCCACAACTACAATTTCCGCAATCTTACAAACAATATCATGACATTCCAGGGAAGTCAACTTTCTTCCAGCCGCGTTTCGAAAAATCTCTACTAGAAACGCAAAAAGGTCTGCAAGTGGTTCTGGTCCACTCGCACGACCTCCAAATGTCTTTAGTACGCTTCCCGCTTTACGGACCTTGCTGGTATCCCAGCTTGGAATCTGCCCCTGATAAAGAAGTGCGATAATCTCCTTCAGTGCTTTCGCCCAGCCCAGCTTGCTATCGCCAACAGGAACAACGGTATCCGATTTATGAAAATCTTCAGCAACAGTAGGCAGCCTTGTAATATATTGGCGCTCAACCGAAAAGCCGACGCCAGTGTTATGCACCAAATTTCCATTTTCTAGAACGTAATTATGATTTTTTGGAATAGTCATGTCCATATAAACATGATTTTCAGAATCTTTTATATATTCCTTTTTTACTAGTTTCAAAGTCTTTTTCCTTCTTTGTTTATCTTTTTATAAGAAAATCCTGTTTTTTCCATAGCATCTTTAATAGTATCATAGACAATACCATCAACTTCAATTCTCACTGAAGATGGATTATCTTTTCCCACTTTCAAGTTTCCGTTTTTTTCTCTCGTTTTTCTAATCTTCTCTTTAGTCTCTGTAGTATGTTTTTTACCATAAAAAGGATTATTATTTCCTCTTATTTCAAGAATTCTTCCTTCAATCCAATTTTTAGGTTGTGTGCCCGGTTTAAATGTTTTACTTTCTAAACCATTATTATACCACCTTTTGCCGAATTGACCATTCTGTTCACCGGCTGTGTGTCCCTTTCGACCTTTAAGCGAAGTTGATTTTCCACTTCTCGTTTCACTCATTTTCTTTTTAGTCTCTACAGAAGCTTTAGAGCCCAATCTTGATTGCCGAATCTTTTCCTTCGTTTCTTCAGATTGGATTCTTTTACCATTTCCTTGTGTAATGTTTTTTATTTTAGGATCATAATTGGTTAAATTATAATATTCATTTGAAAATACCGCATTCATTTCGTTTATAAATTCAAATTCCTTTTTATATAAATTATCAACACTATCATATTCACGATATAATATCGTTCTTTCGAAATTTTCTATGCCGTATTTTTCAATTGCTCTTTTAAAATATTTACCAGAACCTATGTAAGAATCTTCTTCTTTTCCTACATGAAGCCCTATATATTTTTTACCATTCAATTTATTTTTCCAACAATAAACAAATCCTATCATTTTTAGCGATACCTTCTTCTGTTCCATTCATTAGTTATTTATATATTCTAAAATTTCAGAAGGTATCAGATAAAACGACTAATCGATTTCGTTGAAATTTTGAATTTCGTCAGTTTCAGTTAAATCTTTGGCTGCGACCCAACCTCTATTTTTGGTATGGAACTCATGGTCTTCCGTACATTCCACAACATAGCCATCTTCAAACTCTAATTTCATTTTAGGTTTTCCAATAGATTGTAGAGTCTCTGAAATGCCAGCAGGATTTATATATTCGTAGATATTATTTTCAAAATCAAATGATAAAACTTCATCTTCTTTTGTCAAATCTTTGAAGGCTACATCACCACGTTTCGTTTTTACTTTCGTCTCAGGATGAAAACAACCGTTCATAAGAATATAAAGAATTTCATCAAAGGCGGCTACACGATCAATAGCGACGTAAGAGCAATTATAACCGGCAATATTGTCACGCTCTAATGCTGGTCCCGCAGTCATAAGAGCACGCATAGAAGGCATAACACGAAGCGATAAAACCGCTTCCTCTAATAGATTCCGATCGGCCTCAGACAAATCAAAATTATGTTTCTTCTTCAAATCCTTTGTAAAGAAGTCAAAATATCTTGAGACTGTCTCAGGCCAAGTTTCACGTCTTCCCAACTCTGGAATAAATCTACTGTACTTTGATAAATGGATATAGGATTGATAAACCGTTCCTAAATAGTTGTTGTTGTTATTATACATCGATTTCCTTCTTTTTGTTAATTCTTTGTTTCTGCATATTTCACAATTGCTGGAAAATGTTCGGCGATCACTTTCCAAATCTCCTCAGCCGGCTCATAATGTTCTTTTTGAGTTCCGTGTTCTTTAGTTCTAATTCCATATGCTGGTGCGCAATAATGCAGCCAGGACCTAAGTGTGCCATTCATACACATTGTAGACATTGTAAGTCCTTCTGGTAATACAACTCTCGCACACTCCTTCGCAATACCATTGTTTAGCGCCCACTCATAAGCATCTTTAGCCTCACGAATGACATTTTGTTGCTTCTCTAACCAAATTTTAGATAGCTCTCTATGTTCTGGATCATCCATATTCAATTCAATACTATTTTGACGATTCTTCGGATCTTGAAGTCTTGCTTCACGATATGTGAAATTTGATTGTTCCGCATATCTTTGACTAAACTCCTGAAAAGAAAAAGACTTATGGCGCAATGCTTGTCTAGCAATATCACGCGCAAGATCGACTTCAACTACCACATTTGCCATTTCGAAAATTGACCAATGAGAGTTTCTAAGGCAATAACCCAAAAGTTTCTCTGCGGTATCTGTATTTAGTTTGTTGGAAGGGTTCGAAACTCGTGCGCAATAAGAAATTATATCTTGAGGAACATCTAACCCCGTCATTTCCGGTTTTGTAATTCCAACTAATCGTACATTATAGTCCATTAACACTTCCTCCAATGTGAAAATTTCATTCGTGCTTCCAGGCCGGAGCATGAGTTCTTATATATAATATCCTCAACGTCTAGATCGACTTTGACCATTTCGTTAATATCTTTTTCAGTGATATTTTCAGGCCAAATACAAACAGTAAATCCGCTCTCAATTTGTTTATGAATTAGTTTACAAATTTCTTTGTTTCGAGGTTCGTTATCAAAAACATAAATCGTATTAGATGGCAGAAGCTTCCTAGCAGATTTCATAGCAGAGCCGCCGACTGCTACTGCATTACTCAGAAATAGACTGTCTAGAGGACCTTCAACACAAACAACGGGCTTACTAAAATCCACAGCGTCTAGATTGTAGATTTGAACAACATCTTCAACAATATTAATAGCAAGATATCGAATCGGATGGTCATCAATCGCACGCATGGTAAGCCCCGTCAATCGCCCTTGCCGATCATAGAAAGGCAGGGCAATACGACTTTCTTTACCGGTGATTTTCTCCCGATACTTATCTTTCAATTGCCCAATCTTAGAAACATCTTCAACATAATAAAGACGATGAAATTTATCCCGTGGAATCAAACGACTTTCAACATACTTAATAGCTTCGTGATGATCAGGAAGAGTGTCTAACCGATCCATCAATCGATCTATTAATGAGTCTTTAGGCGTATCAAAGACTGGTTTATGAAACATCATATCGATATCCGGAGTTTTCTCAGCCTGCCCACTAAAAGCCTCTATACTATATTGCTTATAGAGGTTATTGTCAAGTATTTTCAGGAAATTTTTGAAATTATATGAGGCACCACAGTTATGACATTTCATCCGCAGCTTTTGATACGCGATAAAGAAATAGCCGCGAGTTTTCGATTTATTCTTTTGAGAATCACCACATAGAGGGCATCTAAACGTTGCTGTAAAAGGATTATTTTTAGTGACTTTATATCTATCCAATTGAGATGATATAAGGCTAGCGTATTTAATATCCAACCAAATCATACATATTCTCCATCACATACTTATCGTTCATAATACACTATAAAAAAAAGATTATCAAGTGTTTTTTTTACTTGACAATCTTATTTTTTAGTTGTACACTACGTATGTAGTGGTTGATAATGATTACTTTAAATAAAAAAGTTCTTGATTTTATCTAGTATCGTTAAGAGAAAAGCAGCGATACCACCAATAGCAATGATTACTGGTAATGCTCCTTTCCAACGATTTATTTGTTCTTTAATATCTGATTGATCCGTTTCTAATTTATGTAGTTTTTCATTAACATTTTCAAGGTGTATACTCAATGCTTTAATATCTTGTCTTAGTTCAGCAATAGTAAAAATTAATTCACGATCAGAAAACGGAGTTCCTTTATCGTTTTCCATTAGTTCCTTTTATTCCATTCTAAGATAGCTTTATTTGAGAGTGGTTTTGAAGTATCTTTAAGTTCTTTCTGATATTTATCTTCCCAGTCTTTTTCGGTTCTAGCGGTAATAACATCATTTGATATTTTTTTAGCGTTTTCGATTTCTTGTTGTTTTATTCTCATTGGAGCTTTTTCAAGAATACGGCCTGAAAACCAGAAAGCAATAACGGATGCTAAAATATACCATAACATTTCTGGTACAACAGTTAATGCTTGCATAGTGATAGTAAAGCTTACAGGTTCAATTGAGGCCCATACAAAAAGAGCAATAACACCAGAAGTCATTGCTGGTCTTTGGAGTCTATTAAATCCGTCTACAATAATATTGAACCAGTTTTGTTTTTCTGGTGCAGATTGTTCGGCTTGATAGCTATTTTGAACAGACATAAATTGTTCTTGGCTTTGTCTATCTCTTTCTTCTTTAGAGCCGAAGAAAGTTTTCCCAAGATTATTTACGCCGTCTATAAGTGGTCCTGCTATGATACTAAGTGGATTCATTTATTTCTACTCTAAATTTATTTGCTCTATTTGTCCAACCTTTTAGAAATACGTTTTGTGAAGGATTATTAGCTACAATTCTTTCGCAGAACATTATTCTTTCTTCAACGTAAGCATTAATGAAGTACGGACCCATTTCACTATAGGCTGTGATTACAGTTCTTCTTGTATTTGGCCCTAAAGCACCATCGACTGATATTGGTCCAAATCCGGCTTCATTTACAATTTCTTGGAGGAATTTGATAGCTCTTCTAGGACCATAAAGAACACTTGAATCTGTTACGATTGCCTGTATTTCTTTCGGCAATTTATCGATTCCTGGAGCACGATAATAATCTTTTTCGTAAATATCGTATGCTACATCTTTTGTCAGTGTTTGGACTTGTTCTATTGTCGCCGAATAACCATAATATCTTGACAGTGTTTTTTGAGTAATTCCATACTTTGTAGGACCACCGCGATCATTCGGGTGATTGACATATCCACCTTCTCTTTGGATAATACCATTTATGATTTCTTTAACTATCATCATTGTTGAAATCTTATTTGAGATATAGTTTTACGAATCGTTTGTGAGTGATTATTTGCTTGTTGTTGATTTCTTTTTCTATGTCTTTGTAAAATTCTATTAGTCACTTTTACATCATCGGGGCTGGTACCCGCAATATTACCGGTACCTACAGCATTCGTTGGAGCATCTTCTACAATAGATTCAACTATTTTTTTGTTTTTAAAATAAAAATCTTTAAATTCGGATTCTGTGATGAAAGATTTATTATTTCGTTCTTCATGTTCTCTAAGAAGAAAAAGAGCGGCGGCGAAAGTGGACAATCTTCTTTCAATGCCTGTTACTTTTTTGAGTAGTTTTTTAAGATTGAATATGAGTTTATCAAAATAAGTAAAAGCATCTTTTTCTTCTCTTGTTTTAGGAGTTTTAATAACTTTACCTTCGTCATTAATAATACCGAGTTTATATGCTTCGGTTTCATCAAAAGGAGTTGACAATCTTTTGATGAATTCGTATACTAGATATAAGTCTACTGACGAGGACATAACACGTTCTTTCTCAATAAGTCTACGATTTTTTGATCCATTGTTATATCAGAGGTATGATATACTTTATTATTTATTTCTATTTTTTCAGGCAAACGATTAATGAGAATAAGAAAAGGTTTAAGTACATCTAATTCTTTATAAAGTTTAAAGAATAATAATTTTTGACAACCTGTATTTTCAAAAACGTTGAATAATATTACTATATGATTTAGAATCAATCTTTCTTTTAATTCGCCCGTTTTTTTATATCGCCGAATAAGTCTTTTTATATACTTTATTCTACTAAAATCTTCTATAAATTCTTCTTTATCTAAACAGTTAGGATTCATATAGTATTTAGCGGCGATGATTTCTAAATTTTCTTCCGTGATAATCATAATAGAAGAAGAATTGAAAGACTTACTAAAAGTGTTACAAAGGAGATTAGAATACTCGTCCAAAACTCTACCCAGGAAGTGCCTATAGGAGTTCTTTTTTTGATAGCTTCATATAATTCTACTGTTCCGTAGTTACCATACTTAGAGAATAGTTTATATTCAGCTACCCATACTAAAGGACCTCCAATGAATAAGACAATTGGAATAATACTCATAAGAGGATTTATAAAGAACAATGGAATAGCGGCTAAGAGAAACCATGTAAATCTCATATAAAGCCCTGTAAGGTCACGATAAAAATTTCCATGGTACATTGGGCGACCTTTCCAATCGACTGGTTGAGAACCATCTTCATTTAGAACTGGTTTTTCTTTACCGAAGATTAGATCGCGAATTTGCCATCCCCATTCATCGTCTCTTCCAGAATCTCTACCTAGATCCATTTGTCTTCCCCAACCCGGCGCTTGCGCTCCAGTGAAAATAGCAATACTCAATACAAGTAAACCTATTTGTAGTAATGACAATGGCCAAGCCGCCGCTGCTAAAGCTAAACCTACAAAAAGTGGCGTGACCAATAGATCGAAAAATCTCGGAAGACTCGGCAACCAATCCCAATGAAGAGAACCACCACGATATATCCATGTTACACAAAGAATCAAAGATGAAACTAAAATAATTCCTAATTCAATCATATTGTTTTTTCCTTAGAACGATGTGAGACTTACTCTCTTGATTGTTGTATTCGATACTGCAATATATAGATAGTTCGAATCCCAGAAAATTGTACCATCATGTGGAAAATCTGTAGTAGGACTTCCAAGTTCTGTTGTCGCATTGTTAGTTGATGGTGTTTTACTCGTTTGAATAGTAAACTTACTATCTGCAATATGAGTATTTGAAAAAGTATTAATCCCAGTTGTAACTACATTTGAGGTTACATAGGTGTTACTTCCACCAATTGTGGTATTTCCACCAGAAACGGTTAGAGTGCCAGTAATGACTGTATTACCGGCATTTCCAAAGAGATTCTTTACGGTAACTGATTTGTTTATAGGCGTCCCTGAAGGATCATCGACTATCATTAATAAATCTTCCGAAGCGGGAGATATTAAAGAAGTTAATTGTGTTATTTTACGGTCTGCCATTTTTTATAGTTCTTCCTCTTCGAAAATTTTCTATTATAATACTTTCTTTCTTCACTCTTTTATTTATAACCCCGTCGGTGATCCACATATATAGTTTGTTTGCTTCTGAAACTTTTTTTCGATGATTTTCGCTTTTAAGTTGATCGTTTCTTTTTTTCATCATACTTTCTCGAAAATCTTTATCGTTTTTCCATTTGTCTGAAAGTAGTTCATTTTGTTTGATCAAATGATCTTTTACCTTTTCACTTTCTTTTCTTGACTTTTTAACTTTTTCTCTATATTCTTCATCTTTCCATAGTAAAGTAGTTGCATTAGAAATCTTTTCTGAAAATTCTTTAGATGATCTTATTTTTTTCATTTTTTTACAATAATTTTTATCTTTCCATGTGGATTCAATCGGAATGGATTTATTATCTGTTTGATTAAGCCATTTTTCTTCGTTTATAACCCTTAGACGTTTTAAAACTTTCGATTCCCACTTACAGGCACTATCTCTTTCAAAAAATTGTTTTCTTATTTGAATGATATCAGGCTCGCCATGTTCTTCTCTAAATGACCTTACTTTTTTACTTGAAGTGAAATATGTATTCCATAAATCGGAAGGATGGCAGTCTTTAGCAAATCTAACACCATAATACCATTTATTATGTTTAGACCAACCAATAAGATAAGTGTAAGGTGTATAAATATTCATATGCTGTAATCTCCTAATAGATTGTAGAAAGGATGGCCGTTGCCGCGGCGCGATCCTTTTTTTATTTATTAGCCTCCAGGTGTAACAGTGAAGGTAGTAATTCTATTTCCTACAAAGTCTAGAAGGTTATTCGCTACAGCACCGGTGATGGTCAAGTTTGCAGAATGTGTGATATCTTGCTCTGGGTTGTAGATTGGATTACCAGTTACAGCAATAGACTGAGCGTTGATTTGATATGTTGCGGCTGCGGAACCAGTACCACCTTGAAGCGCTGGCATGGCGAATACAAGAGTATTATTAGCACCTACAAGGTTTGAAGCCGTCTGTGCGGTAAATACAGCATTAGCACCTTCACCGCCAGCAGTGTTAGCAATAGTAATGGTCATGGTGTTAGAGCTATTTTTGACCTTGATCGGTTCGTTGAAAACGACATAAAGGTTTGCGGAAACGTTAGCTGCTAGCGTACCATTTGCATTTAGTTTGATATAAATCTGAGCGATATCTGGTTGCCCTAGATATGTGTTAGAGTTATATGCAAGCCCAGAACCTGGATGTGCGGCTACAAGGACTTCATCGATTGAACGATTGTTTCCATGAACGTCAGTCTTGTTCTGACGACGGACCCAACCCTTTGAGGTTGCGATGACGTTTCTCTTTGAAGCGAGCGTATCAGCCTGTGCGAATGGCTGATAACCTGCTTTGATACCTGCTACGGTATTTGCGCCTGAAGCGACTTGTGTGCTTTCGCGGCTGAATCCCCATGAAGACATTTATTATTTTCCTTTTTTTCTCTTTTCGGTTTAGATAAAAAAAACTTACTCGACATTACAAAATCTTTATCTGTAGTTATATTTATATATAAATAGATTTGTAAGCCACGGATGGCAGTCCCGCTTACTCTAGACAACCAAGGAGGTCTTTATGTCCAGCAAATCTATTTATATTCCCTATACATATCTTATCGGATGGTCCGACCATAATAAGTGGTATTATGGCGTTCGTTTTGCTGTAAACTGTAATCCAAATGATCTTTGGAAAACTTATTTTACTTCAAGTAATATTGTGAAACGATTTAGAGAAGAGTATGGAGAACCTGATATCATCCAAATTCGGAAAACTTTTGCTAATAAAAACGATGCTATACTATGGGAAAGTAAAGTATTAGAAAGATTGTTTGTAGTAAAGTCTGAAAAGTGGTTGAACAAAACAAATAATAAAGCCTTTTCAGATGATGTTAGATTTTCAATGAAAGGAAAGACACATACTAAGGAAACGCGAGAAAAACTATCTTTGAGAAAATTAGGAAAAGAAAATCCTATGTATGGACTAGAAGTGTCAGAAAAACATAGGAAAAAAATATCTGAGGGCAATAAAGGAAAAAAGAGGACTTTAGAGCAAAAACAAAGATATTCAGAATCAAGAATGGGTAAAAATAATCCTATGTATGGGAAAAAACATCCCAATCATTCGTCATTTTCCGGCGAGAATAACGGTATGTATGGAAAAAAACATTCTATTGAGACAAAAGAGAAAATGAGAGAGAGTCAAAAAAATAAAATATGGATTACTGACGGCATATCAAATCGTAAAGTTTCTAAAACAATAGATATGCCGTCAGGGTGGAAAAGAGGAAGAACTTTATAACATCAACTTTTATACATATTCAGTTCGTAAGGTTTTGAACCACCTTTATTATAAACTTGGATTTGAACGATTCCTTTATCACCTTTTAGACTGTAACTATTTGTTTTTCCTTCAGAAGGCTTTTTAGGTCCTGTAGCAACTTTACTATCAATCTCTTCTGGATCAATGGTGATTCCGTATTTCTTCTTAGCAAACTCATAAGCATGTTTCATAGCAGAAGAAAAGTCTTTGTGATAAAGTTCGTAACCCGTTGAAGATTTTCCTTCTTCTAGCATACTTACAGCTTCTTCAACATCAATCCATTCTTCTTCAAGGTCTTCTTTGACATATTTGCCACTTACGGTAGCCGTATATCCCATTTTGTTGATTTCCTTGTCGATAGCTTTAGCGGTATCAGTGGCAGACATATCTTTACCAGACTGTCTATTCATTTTAGCAACTTTTCTTTGAGCCGCTTGAAGAACATCATCTGGCACACCAACAAAGTCGGTCATGCCTTTCATTTCTTGTACATTTTCTTCAACTTGTGTTTTGACTGCCTGTTTTAGTTTTGGACCAAAAGTGGTTGTTTTTTCCCAATCGCTATATGACATTCCTGTAGATTTGATTTTAGATACTGCTTTCTTTACGGCTTCTTTCTCCGCATCTTTCATTGTCGTAGGATTGCCTGTACGATCTTTTTTCATTTCTTGTACATTTTCAGAAACTTGACGTAGCGCTTCGGTCATTCTCATATTATTTCATCCACTCGCTTGCTTTTGCGCGAATCATTTCATTATAGATATTTTTATCAATATCGAAAATCTTTTGAACTTCCATTCCGGATTTTCCGCCTGATAGTTTTTGAAGTTGTACAAAAACACCAATCAAAAATGATTTACGAAAGTTAGCTTTTGCGTCGCTAGAAATGTTGCTGCGATCAATCTCTTTTAGATTTGTGTCCAAAAGTGATTTCACTAATTTTCGCATTTTAGCAACGGATTCTTCGGAGTCGTCATTTTGAATACTACCGATTTCTTTTGCTATAGACTGTGTATTTTTCGCAATTTTTTCGGCTAGTTTTCTAGTTCCAAAAATATCTCCAAAAAAACCTTCGTCTAACATATAATTATTTTCTTTTTTGACATACTTGTCACTCATTTCTTGTACATTTTTAGAAACTTGACGTAGCGCTTCGGTCATTCTCATATTATTTTTCTCCGATTTTAGAGGTGGAAGCATTGAAGGCTTGGAGTCTTTTGCTACTTTGCCTTGAAGTGCCATATCGAAATGCTTAGGTGACTTAGATGCACTCTTCATAAGCATTTCTTTTTCTGCTGGCTTATTTAGACGGTCAAACTTTGAAACTTGATTTGTGAACCATCATACTCACCTTTAGCCATTTTAGTCAACTTACCATAGAAAATTTCATCACCTTTATCACCATATTGACGCTTTAAGGCACGATGCATCTTACCACCTTCGTGCTTCTTTTTTAAATCATCAAGCTTCTCACGCTCATAAGATGCTAGTTTTCGATTAGCTCTTTCCTGGACCATAGTATCACTCATTTCAGGATCAGTATCGACAGAATCTACTTTTTCACGACCTTTCTTTTTCTTGTCCTTCTTGTCTTTATCACCGTCACCATCCATGTCATTCTTCTGAGCATCGGTCATTTTGTCGTCATTTGAAGAATCGTCAGACTCTTTTTTGTAGCCCTTCTTACCCTCCGCAATGGACTCTAGAATGCTCGCAATCTCTCTTTTAGAGA
>JGI10211J34971_10003211_pt1 | contig 13161 bp, 15 predicted proteins | sample Etolagsediment_FD_34971 | JGI IMG/M metagenome (IMG submission 34971) | reverse complement strand
ACTAGAAGAGATATTTGGTTGGTATGGGTTTTCGATTGCTGTCATGACCGTCAACTACCAACATCAAGTACCATCAACCGTTGGTCCATTCGGTGTTATAGCTTCTGCTTACAATACTATAGCAGCCACGGTTGAGTTGGTCGGTGCCTGTGATAATGCCATTCCTGAACCTACTAATCATATGAGCTTAAAATACTATATCCAGAACAATCGTCTTAAAGTGGTAGCGACCATACGTAACGTTGATGCTTTTATCAAAGAAGCAGACGAGTTACGCAAGGAACAGATAGATAAAGCAGTTCATACACTTTTCACACAGAACTCTTAAAAATAGGTATAACTATACGTAGGAGCTTTATTGGTGGACAATTTGTCTATACTTTTTAATACTAACATACATCTGAGCGATCTCGATGCGATGGACGAGCATGCCATATGGCCTCATGGTATCGAGTGTTGCATATGTCGTATACCTATTCGTAAACGAGATGGTTATTCAGTTGAATATCTCAAGAAATTTGCCAACAAACTAAAAGCTCATATGGTACCAAACGGTGTAGTGTTTTTAATATGTTACGCTCCTGTTGAAGATAAATCGAGACCGTTTGAGGTATGTAAAGTAATGAAAGAATGTAATTTTCATCATATAGACAATATCATAGTTCAAAAAAGTTGGTTTCCAGGTAAACGATCAGAGACGAGTTTGGTCAATACCCATGAATTCGTCTTGCACTTCTGCAATGGGGTCGTTTGGAAACTAGATCGTTTACCTATACGGCAGTACATGAAAACACCTGAGGAAGTGACGTGTCCGGGCAACAGTTGGTTGGTAGAGACCGGTTCGCTCGATGACTCTTATCCCGTAGACCTAGCTGAGTTGTTGATTCGCATGACGGATTGTCTACCCGGCTCCATAATATTCGATCCTTTTATGTCGTCAACCGCTGCTCTTAGGGCGGCACTCAAGCTAGGTCATTCGTTTTATGGATATGAACGAGATAAGCGAAAGATAAAGAAATATCATAAGATTGTTAAAGATTACAAACAAAAGAAGAGATGGTAATGAGATGTAAATGCGGCAATAAATTAGAAATATCTCATAAGAGAAAAAATGGAGATGTTGTATATAAGACTACTTGTAGGACATGTCGTGGCCGGACAATCAATGTTGAGGCACAAAAGCGATATAGAAAACAGTATTATCAATTAAATAAAGAACGAGAGTTAGTGAAGGGAAAAAGATGGCGAGAAAATAATCCTGATAAGGTTAAACAATATAATATTGCAAGTCGTAATATTCGAAATAATTATTGTAAAAAACGATTAAAATATGATATTGATTATCGAATAGTAAAGTATTTACGAATACGACTTTACAACGCCCTTAAAAACAATCAAAAACATGGTTCGGCGGTTAGAGACTTAGGCTGTTCAATAGAAGAGTTTAAAAGACACTTAGAGTTAAAGTTCCAACCAGGGATGTCCTGGGATAACTATGGACAGTGGCACATAGACCACGTTAAACCTTTGAGCAAATTTAACTTATCTAGCCCTGAAGAATTAAAGAAAGCTTGCCATTACAGTAATCTGCAACCTATGTGGGCTAAAGATAATTTAAGTAAGGGCAGTAAGTATAAAGATCATAAACAGAAAAAGAGATGGTAAATGGATCAGCAAATATTTAAAATAATAGAAAAGGATAAATGATGAAATATATATTGTTATTGTTGTTGTTGGTTGGATGTTCGGAACCCGTTTTAAAATATAAACATGGTGATGTAGTTCACATCGATCAATGTAAATCAGCACGTGTTCGTGAACGCCATGAATTTCATAGATGTAAATTACACGGAACAGTTGAAAATATGGATCATTTTTCAAATCTAATGGTTGATTATATAGTTTATGTTGTTCATTTTGAATGTAATGCATCAAATCAATATTTTGTTACAGAATTACGATGAGTAAAAGGAGAAGTAATGATTTATAGTAAATCAAAAGCAAAAGATATCATATCTGATACCGCGCGACTTAGTAAATTAGTTGCCGATAGTATAGGGACTATGGCAGCATCAGTCGGTCGAACCTTAGGTCCTGGAGGTCGCGGAGTTTTAATAGAACGTGATAATATGGCTCCATTGGTAACTAAAGATGGCGTAACGGTCGCTAAAGAATTAGGAATGGCTGATGCTGGAGCAAATACTATAGTAGAAGCCTGTAAAGAGATATGCATCAACACTGCGAAAGATGCGGGTGATGGAACTACGACGGCTATAGTTTTAGCCGACGCTATCACGAAATATGGGCAACAGTTCGTCGTTGAGAATCCCAAATATAACCCGCAGAAAATCGCCAACGAACTTAATAAACTGTATACGGACGTGATCGTCCCGTATTTAAAAGATAACGCAGTCAAAGCAGAGACCGACGAACAACTTCGTCAAGTTGCTACTATATCAGCTAACGGTGATACTGAGATAGCGAGGTACGCTGTAGAAGCAGTTCTAGCTGCAGGAGACGATGGTAAGGTTTTGATCGAAGAAGCTCAGGGAGATCAGATCCGTGTTGAAGCTTTAGATGGGTATATAGTTACCAGCGGTCTTAAAGAGATAGGACACATGGGACCTGCGTTCATCAATGATAGGGCTAATCAACAGGTTTACATGGATCAAGGTGTGGTTTTTCTCTACGATGGAAAGATAACCGACCTTAAGGTTCCTGGCATAATTCAAGATATCTATCAGGCCAGAGAAATTCCGGGTGAACCGATAATCATAATGGCTCATGAGTTCTCTGATATAGTTATCGACAAGTTGGTGACAACGACTAAGAACGGCCTTACGGTCGTTCCGGTCAAAACTCCCAGGTCTGGTTTACCTAATGGAAGATCTATGTTTTTAGAAGACATGTCAGCGTATACTGGTGGAAAGATCTGGGATCCTGTCAGCGTTACTGCTTTTACCATGGACGATATCCCCGACGACGTGTTCGGCGAGTTTGATCAAGCCACCATTAATTTATATGAAGCGTTTATTCAATGTTGTCCTGATGCTGATGCTGTAGACAATCGTATATCTGAGCTTAAAAGTATCTTAAATCAGGCTTTTAGTGATCTAGACAAGATGCATATACGCACCGCTATAAGTAAGTTAACAGGCGGTGTTTCTACTATATGGGTCGGTGCTACTTCCGTGTTAGAGACCAGGGAAAAGATGGCTCGTGTTGAAGATGCAGTTGAATCTGTTCGCTCTGCTATTGCCGAAGGAGTTATTCCGGGTGGTTGCACCGTGACGTTACAGTTGGCTGATATAATCGATGAGTTGAAAGATAAGAAACCGTCGTACGATATAATAGTCAACGCTCTACGTGAACCGTTCAATTTACTCATGAACAACTGTGGAGAAAACAACGACGATATAGATCATATCAGGGAGATGCTGCGCGCGCATAATCAAGAAGGTTTACCCAAGAAAGTGTTTGACGCAAGTGAACATAAGGTTACTGATCCTTTTGAGGCCGGTATCATCGAACCTGCTAAAGTTGCAAGAGTCGCTATCGGTAATGCTCTTTCAGTTGCTTTACTCCTGATAACTTTAGGTGGTCTTGTAGTAGTGCCGCGTAATTCTGATCTTGAAAATCAACTTGATCTAGCAGAAAAGTCGTTTAGGGACATGATGGGAGCAGGAGGATTTGGGCAGTAATATCGTTAAGTATGTTATATTAACATTGATTATTTTTGGTGGTATTATGTTGCTACTGCATGATCGATGCAACGATAAGGATGAGATTGATATGAATATTGAAAAAGCAAAGAAAATAAAAGCTAAGATGATAAGTGAACTATATAATGGTTTATATTATCAGTATTATTCTGACAATACTATATTGTTTACTATGGAGATGTACGCGTTGTTCCATGAATTAGGAATATTCGATGAAGTAGACGCGGATCGCTTGCACAAAGCTATACGTAATCTGGGACGTCGCAGATCCGGTGGTTTCGGCGAAGATATAATACCTGGACTATACAATCGTAATCCTGGTCGTGATGATCGTAAGGATCAATGGGATAACTATGCTGCGATATCGTTCAGCGTGATGTTCGGAAAAGAATTTCAGCGTTATCCGCAAGAGATACTCCAGTATGGTAAGAAATTTTGGTGGTATTCGTACGACAACCGTGCCCCTATGAAATTCAGCGTTCATAAACTATTCGATCCTCTTCCTAATCTTAAATATTTTGAATGTGTTCGTCAAGGATGGCATGTCTTTACGTATCAAGTATCCGCCGATTGTGTTCCTAATCCGTTGTTTTATCTGTGGTATGTTGGAAAAGTGTCGTTTGAAAATAATGATCCGAACAAGACTACCGGTAAGTTGATATCGTGGTTACGATATAAAGCGATAGGTCATAAATGGTATATGAGGCCGTTTAGGTGGATGTTTAACAGGAAGATCAAGAAATTATACGGTGATAAAGGAATAACAGAAGCTTTTCGCATATATCATGGTGAAGACAGTGATTTATATAAACTATCGCTTTGTTTGTTAGGAGAGTAATATGAAAAAGATAATTGATTTCGTAAAGAAAAATCGTGTGGCGCAGTTTGTGCTGGTGTTGATCGTGGGGATCGTTATCGGTGCGATATTCTACCCGACCAAACGAATTGAGGAGCGCGTTAAACAAGAATATCAAGAGAAGATCGATAAAGTAGTTGAAGAGAAAGAACAGATACGAAAAGAGTTAACGGAAGATATAGTGAAAAAAGTAGAAGAGCATTCTGAATATAAGATTGAGATGTCTAAAGAAATCAACAAATTAGAAGTTCAAGTTAAAGAGCTCAACGCCAAGAAGAAAGAGACGTTCTACAAGATCGTTAAACCAGATGGTACGATCGAAATAAGACAATACAAAGAATCTGAACTGAGTGAAACTACTCAGATTGTAACTAAGATTAGGGAAGAGTTCGATACAAAGATAAAATCTATCGCTTACAAGTGGCAGGACATACATAAGAAGCGAGTTGAGATATTGAAGAAAGATTTTGACAAACGAGAACAAGAGTACAAAACCCGCATAGAAAAACTAGAGAAAGAAAAAATAACGATCATAAATCCTAAGTCGTTTGGTCTAGGTATTGGATATCTGTCTAACAAGAACTATTACGGTAACGTATCTTATGATATCTTTGGTCCCATATTCTTAGATCTGCATACTGAATCTAATTTTAACAGTTCGTTTGCTGTAGGTGGTGGTTTGGGAGTGAGGTTTTAATGGAGTTAATAGATCTTATTAATGAACTTGCTGTTCACATTCAAAAACCGTCTAAGGTGATCATGGGCAAAAGAATATACGATCTGTTTAAAAAACAGTTTTTTCCGATCACTGATCTTGAAAATCAATATGAAGAGTTGATAGCTATTAATACTTTAAACGGTCGTCTGGACATAGTTGTCATCGATGAGGATTCTATAAAGGTGATGTAATGCCAAAATATAAGTATACGTGTGAGTGTGGTAATTCCGTAGTTAAGTATGCTCCTCGTGATAAACTTACCTTAAGATGTAAGAAGTGTAAATCAGAGATGAAGCGCGAACTCCCTGTACTCAACGGTCCATCACAGAAACGTGAACTTGTTGATCCCGTAGTTAATACACGGCACATCGATAACCAAGACGAGATTATAAAGGCTAGGAGTCAAAAATATTATTGGGGAGTTGAAGTCCCTAAGATGGTAAATTCTGGTAAGTATTCTATAGAAACTATGATTGAAAAAGGATGGGTATGGTTTGACGATAATATGCAGATGCACATCTATACTAAACCTCCGCATGAACGCTGACGGTACAATACTATCATGCAGATAGTATTGTTGAAAATTCACAATATCCTTAGCATAAAAGATGCTGAACTTAAGTTTGATAATAGTGGTTTAGTATTAGTTGACGGATGGAACTTCGACGATAACAAGGCCAATGGTGCTGGAAAGACCGCTATCTTCAACGCACTTGCGTTTGGATTGTACGATAAAGTACCGCGTAAGATCAGCGCGACGGAGATAAAGCGTCGTAAGTCAAAGAGTGGTTTTGTACACGTAAAAATCAAGATCAAGAATCGGATATACGAGGTAATTCGTGAACGTCCAAAGAACGTTAAGTTCAAGAAAAGTGGTAAGGATTTAGATATCACCCAAGAAGAATGGGAATCTTTGTTGGGATTAACGTACGATCAGTTCTTGATATCGATGTACACGGTTCAGAGAGCCAGCAACAAGTTCATAGACCTCAACGATACCGCTAAGAAAGATTTCTTACTACAATTGATGAACTTGAACGAATTTACTGCATGCAAGAAAAAGACGGATCAACACATCAAACGGTTGCAGAGCGAACTTAACGATCTTACTATAGAACTGGAGAAAGTTAAGTCGCAGATAGGAGTCTATGAAACTACGTATACAGATATTGATTCACTTAAAAAAAAGATGGTAAACTCGTTCGGCGAACAGCAGCAGATCAATCGACAGATTAAAGAACTCCAACTAGTTCCTAAACCTGATTTAAGCCGGTATGACGAGTTACAGTTAAAAACTCAAGATAAACTAAATAAATTAATCAGATACAGAGCATTGCGGGATCAACGGTATCATGAATTTAAACGGTTCAACGATCAGATAAAGTCATTTGACGGAGCTGAGAATTGTTTTAACTGTGGAGCACCGTTGGACAATGAAGAAGCTAAAAAGAAACACAAAGAAAATCAACATAAGATAAAAGACACGATGATGGCGATTGGTAAAGAAATCAAAGAACTAGATAAAAAACTTGAGAAAGAACAGCAAGTTCGCTCTTTGATGCAACAGATAAAAGAAAAGAAAGCTCAAGAATCTTATGATTATAATGATGCTCAAATGAGAATACAGGAATTATCGTCACATAATAAAGTTATAGACAATAATTACAAAATGTGGGAAGCAGATGTTAAACGTGCTGATGAAATTCAAAATAAGATTAAAGAATTGTCTGGTTTCAAAAATCGCTTTTTATTACAGATTCAACAGAAAAAAGAACAAGTTGAAATTTTACAAGCCGTAGCGACCATATATGCACCAACGGGAGCACCAGCTTATATCTTAGATTCGACGGTCGAGTCGTTCAACGATATGGTATCTGAATATGTGATGTTGATATGGCCTAACGCCAGTTATCAACTTAAATCTTATAAGGAAAATAAGAAGGGTGATGTCGTCGCAAAATTTTCAGAGACTTTTATAAACAACGACCATAAATGTTCGATCGGTAGTCTGTCGGGTGGTGAGTATAGAGCACTATCCCTAGCTATAGATTTCGCGATTATCGATATATTGGGAAAGCAGTTTGGTATGACGCTCAACCCTATAATTCTTGATGAGCCGTTTGAAGGATTGGACGTGTCCGGTAGAGAGACGGTTATTGGACTACTTGAAAAACTAGCTGTAAAACATCAGATTTGGGTTATCGACCATGCTTCGGAAGCAAAAGCCATGTTTACTCAGATAATACGGGTAGAGAAGAAAAAAGGTATATCGGTTATAGTCTCTGATGTGATATAATTAGACTATGAGTTTACGCGGCGATAAGTTAGATCAATTAGTTAAAATACTTACACAGTTTAAAAACGCAATCAAGGCTCCTCGTATTCCTTCAGTTCCTAAGATGCCTGGGATAAAACCACCTTCCATCAAGAATCCCATCAAGGTTGCTGAGCAAAAACAGAATCAGGATCCTAACATCAAAGCCGATCTAAAAGCCGCTAAGATAAAGGATGCGGGTCAATGGCAATCAAAGTTAAAGATAGCAAAGAATGGTCAGTGGTCACTTGGAAAACGAGAAGAGGAAGAATATCTTAAGTTATTCTCACGCCAACCAGATAAAAAATAGTAAACAATTAGCTAATTTTACTAGATATCATAGTATAATATTAGTGTGAAATTTGTTATATATTGTGCTATTATTGCCAATAAAGCATATATTGGTGTTACGGGCCAATCTTTTAAAGTTAGACAAAAGCAGTATATTAACGATGCTCGAACTCAAAGAACAAAATTTATATTTCATGAAGAATTAAGAAAAAATCAATTGATAGCAGAGTGGAAAATTTTACATACGAATATAAAAACTGCTGAAGAAGCGATGAAATTAGAATCGTACTATATTAAACTATATAACACGAAATATCCTAATGGATATAATATGACTGATGGTGGAGAAGGAACGCCAGGTTGGTTTATTGGGGCAGAAACGAGAGCTAAAATTTCTAAAACATTAAAAGAATTCAATAAAGATCCTAAAAATCGAGAGATTAATGCACAACGAGTTAAACAAAGTTTTGCTAATATGTCACCAATTGATAAACTAAAAATGAGGACTAATCATAGACGAGCTATGACAAATCCGGTTCGCAATGGTAAAATATCAAAGTATCAAAGAAAATATTGGGCGGATGACAATAAACGTAAAATTGCTGCGATGAAGCGCGGTTCTAAACCTTTTGACGTATATACAATTGATAAAAAATATGTAGGAACATGGATTAATAAAACAAAATGTGCAAAACAATTAGGATTACAACCGTCTAATATGCGAAAAGTTTTAAATGGTCAAAATACTCATACTAAAGGGTATATATTAAAATATAAGGAGTAAAATGAAGATACTTATAATTGATCCAGGATGCATTAGCGGCTATTGTATTATCCATGTCGAAGATGGTTTCGCAGATATATACGACTACGGTTTTATTGATGTTGATGATGATGAACATATGGGTAAGCAATATCAAGATTTTATCAATAAGATACAGGCCTTGATTGACTTCCATGATATAGAAGAAGTAGCACACGAGGATTATTTTTTCAGTAAGTTTGCATCTCAAGGTGCTAACTTAAATTGTGCTTATAGAGCCATGATACAACTCTTGTGCGCTCGCAACAACATACCATATACTGTCTTGAACATTACTTTGTGGAAGAAATTCATCAACTTTGGTAAATCTCGTCCCACTAAAGTACAAATTAAACAATGGGGTAAAGAACCTGCTAAAAAACTGATGACTCAGGATGCGCTTTGGAAAAGATGGAAAATAAGGTTTCCGAACCATTCCACGTCGTTGAAGACCAACAAGCCCGTAAAGTTCAAGAACGACATCGTGGACGCGGTAGCTATGGGTATCTTTTATCTCGCTATCTATAAGAACATACACAACTTTACGGTCACCAAACCGATTCCTGAAGATGTAAAATTCAATAAAGTTACTAAAACGATGTATGTTTACGAATAGGAGCATGATATGGGTATTGATGTAAGTAAAGCAAAGAAAATTTTAAGTCAATCTTTTGTCGACAACAATTCAGAGCTCGGTGAAGACGAGATCAACGCCAGGATCGCTACTGCCATGCAAAAGATCAAGGATCTTGAGGAAGAGAAAGACAACGATTCTCAACTTCAGGCCGCAAAGCAGGTCAAAAAAGATCTAGAGTCAGGTTATAATTCTGCCATATCCTACGAACATGCTAAAGTAGCGTTTTTGTTGGATAAACGCAGAGAATTAAAAGAAGACGATGATGACTCTAATATCTAAGCCATGATATAATTAGTATATAAGATAACAAGGAGTAAAACATGAGTCTCAGAACTACATATACAGGTGCCTTAGATACTGCCATCAACGCGGCTATAGCAGCCGGTAGTGCGTGGGGAACTACAAATAACGCCGCTATAAACACGGCTTTGACAACAGCTTCTGGCCTTGGACAATCGACTGTTACGTACAGTGCCAACGCGACCCATAACCCCGCTGGCATGATATTGCAAGGTACCATATGGAACGCTTTTAAGAGTGGTTTATACCAATATCTAGCTAGTGAAGACATTATGACAAGTGAACTATCTTTTTCTATCGCTGCGGTAGATGCTACTACTAATGCGGTAACCATAACGTTTACGTTCTAAGAGGTGTCTCATATAAATGGACGACGATCCTTCTGAACCGAAAAAGGGCATTAAAGATGACAAACTGGGATGTTATAAAAGTAGCAGTTTGCACTCAATTCTTCGACATTATAAAACTCGTATTGGTGTTTTATGGGTTGAGGTATGCCGAGAACTGGTGGAAAACCAGAAAACAATCCAAAAAATAACGTTGCTCTCTTAACGATACCTATTTTGTGTCCTGGAATGTACAATATTTCCAGGACCTTTAATTTAAGGGAGATATATGTCGCGTTTTAAAGAACCCTGTCAACTGCACAACCACAGCATGTACTCACTCCTCGATGCTGTTCCTTCTGCTGAAGAATGGGTAGCGTGGTGCTTGGAGAACGATACTCCTGGATTTTCTATTACCGATCATGGTACGGCGATATCGTTATATTATGCGACTAGATTTCCAGAGCTGATAAAAAAATACAACGAGAAACATGGAACGAACTATTCGTTGGACAAGGTCGTCGGAGTTCCCGGTGTTGAACTGTACGTAAAGTTAAACGCTAAAGATCGCGGTCATTATCACATAAACGTGTGGGCCGTTAACAACGTTGGTTACCGTAACCTAATGAAATTAGCTTCGTTGGCCTACAATGACACAGTTGTTTATTACGGTGTTAAAAAAGGTAGGGTTACGTTTGATCAACTTGATCAGTATCGTGAGGGACTAAAATTTGGAACTGCGTGTATTGCTAGTCCTCTTGGTCGATGCATCATGAACGGTAGTTATTCAGACGCGGAAGACGTTTATAAAGAATACGTTAAGTTATTTGGCGATGATCTTTACGTTGAGTTTCATCCTACCGATCTAACGCACAACTTCAACAAGAAGACCGGTGGTTTTGATCCTATACCAGCGACGTTACTGGCGCCAGACGGCAACCAACAGAAAGCGTACAACAAGTTTTTAGCGGAGATGGTCGATAAACACGGTGGCAAACCGATACCTGCTACCGACGCTCATTTTATATCGCCTGAAGATAAGGTGATTCAAGATTGTTTGTTGAAGAACGGCAACGATAATGGTTGGTATTTTTATGAATCATATCATCAACATAGAGCTGATGAAATTTTTACGATGTTGAAAACACATTTGGGTGAATGGTTGACCGAAGAAAAATTTGAACAATGGATAGAGAATACGTACGAGATAATGAACGCCGCCAGAAACATAGAGGTAAATTTCGATTATCATTTACCTCAGATATCGATTCCGGATAACATAGCTAAGCGCACCGATGATCCGAACAAACGACTGTACCTATTATTAATGAAGAAGATTGAAGAACACGGTAGATGGAGAGATGATCCTGAGTATATTACCAGGTTCAAGAGTGAGATCGACGTGATAATGAACAACGATACCCTTAACTTCATACCGTATTTTTTGATGTACGAGGATATATCTAAGTTTGTTAGAAGTCAGAACATATTGCAGAACCTCGGTCGTGGATCTGCTGGTGGATCGTTGATCAGTTATTATCTGAAGATAATACACATCGATCCGATAAAAGCCCATCTACCTTTTGAGCGTTTCTTATCTCATGCGAGAATTCGTGCGGGGTCGTTTCCGGACATAGACATCGATATCGGCGATCGTGCTCGCCCGCTGATCATGAACTATTTGCAGGAAAAATATGGGCTAGGTTTCGCGCAGATCGCGACGTTTAATAAGATGAAGACCAAAAACGCGATAAAAGATTCTATGTTCGCTATATACGGTAAGAACAGGAATGATCCAGAAGTTAAAAGCGTCTGCGATACTATTCCTGATTCATCGCAGGGCATTGATGAGCATGATTTTTTGTATGGATATACTGATAACGAAGGTAACTATAATGAAGGTGAAGTTGAGCGCAATAAACTTTTAGCAAATTTTTTTGAGAGTCATCAGGAAGTTGAAAATATGGTCAAGCGATTGCTAGGAATGCCTCGTGGATGGAGCAGACACGCTTCAGCGTTCGTTATATCTACCCTTGATCTGTCGAGTTCGCGAGTGCCGACGATGACCATGACTGATAAGACTTTGGGAACCATAACGGTAACGCAGTATGACGCGACCCTCGTTGAGAAGTGTGGTCTCGTAAAAGCTGATATATTAGGATTAAAGACCTTGACTGCACTGTCAGACTGCGTTATGTCCGTTAAAGAACGTACTGGTATAGACTATCTTGAAGAAGATGAGTTCGGTATTGCTAAGATATATCGCTTACCTGAAGATATTGGAGTATATCGTGATTTTTACAACAAGAAGACTGATTCTTCGTTTCAGTTTAACACTAGTTTAATCAAAGGATACATACAGAGATTTAATCCGGTTCAGAGAAACCACCTGTATGAACTTACAGCACTTTGTCGACCTGGTGCATTGGACGCTCCATTCATGAACGATGAGATCAGCTTGGACGATGGTATATCAGCTGCTCAATATTACATAGACGTCAGAAACAACGATCGTAGACTCAGCTACCTTCATCCTGATCTTGCTAATTACACGACGAACGGCGTATTTGTTTACCAAGAAGAAGTCATGAAGTTTATAGTAGAGATAGGCGGTCATACCTGGGAAGAAGCCGATCAAATTCGTAATGCTATAGCTAAGAAAAAAGAAGACATCATAATCAAGACGTTCGATACTATTCGCAAGTCAACTATGAAGCGTGGTTGGAGTTTACAGCAAGCTGATGCTGTCTGTAATCAGATCGTTGCGTTTTCTAAATATTCGTTTAACCGTTCTCATTCGCACGCGTACGGAGAATTAGGTTACATAACCATGTATCTTAAGCACTATCATCGAACTGAATGGTGGTGTGCAGTCCTTAACTCAGAAAGAACTGAGTCGAAACTCAGACATTATATAACTTTGTTGGGTGATCTTATACAGCCTCCGTCACTGAAGAATCCGTTGGAGCGGTTTGCTGTGCATGATGATAAGATTATCGCACCTATAGGCGTCATGAAAGGTATCGGTCCAAAAGTTATCGCTCATTTGGTAGAAACTGGTCCGTACGATGACCTATCTGATTTCATGAATAAGATCAATCATACCAAATGTAATATTGGAGCAGTTTCAGCGTTGATAAAGGGACGCGCTGCCGATGCTTTTATGGATAAAAATTTACCGTATGTAGAGGCTCG
>JGI10211J34971_10003209_pt1 | contig 13168 bp, 9 predicted proteins | sample Etolagsediment_FD_34971 | JGI IMG/M metagenome (IMG submission 34971) | reverse complement strand
TCTCCTCGTCGAGGCTTGCGACTCGCATCCTGGCCGGCCGTTTCCCGCCGAGCTCCACCAATTGCGCCAGCCGAACGGTCGTCACCAAGTTCCCAAGCCCCGTTTCGTCTCCGGTCAGCCCGATGTCTTCGAATTCGATTTCCAGCTCCGGATTGGGACGGACGGACGCCTGCAGCACACGCGCCATGGAAGCCGCCGTTCCGAGTTCGGCCGATCTCAGGCTCGGGCTCTCCTGTGTCGCACGCTCCAGAGCATCGGCCAAACGGAGAACACCGTTTGGGGGCGGGACCTCCTCGCCCGTCGCAGGGATGCCCCCGGGCATGCCCAACGCCGCAATCCAGACCATACTCACCACTGATATCCACTTGTTCATATACGGCAACTCCACACAGATCACATCCGGACAAGACGGTATGCCGAGGTGACGGCACACCACGTTCGATACGCAAAGCAGTCGGATGGATCAGATACGGAGAATGACCGTACGGAGGAGGGAGATGGATGGGTGCGGAGGAGGGACGCCAAAGGCGGCTACCTGCGCGTGTCGAACGGAGGCGGGCAGGCAGCGGCGACCCGCGTCGGACCATGCGAGGGCCCCAACCGGAGCCGTGTCGCGCAGCTTCCGTATATCGCGCAATCGATCGGCCGGCGGGCCGGTGAAGAAAGCTACGCGGACGTCGGTACAGGAGTCGTGCACGAGCAGCGGGACGGCAACGTGGTGTGCGATCTCCGCGCTGTGGTCGCCATCGTCGTGTCCGTCCCCATCGGGGGTGCCGCAGTGATCCGGACCGGCAAACTCGAAGGCCACGTGACCGTCATGCCCCACACAGAGCACGAACGGAAACGACGCTGCCGCCACTGCCACGAGGTAGCATAGGACGAATAAAGCAGACAATGCGCGTTTACGTGAGTTCATGCTGATGACATGCGACACGCCCCGTTGCGACAGGTTCCCGACCTGCCATCCGTGGTGGGCCGAAATCACTCCTTCGCGTTCCGCCATACCCAGTATTGCCGCCCGAGAGATGCGCGCGTTTCGAGGCATGTCTTCAGTCTTGCGTAGTCCGCAACCGGTGCGTCGAGCGCGGCACGTTCATAGACGAGGGAAAAACGACTCTGGCTTCCGTCCATGCTGCATTCGGTTGCGAGGCGAGCGGGGCCGTCGTCGCACGTTGCGGACGGAGGCGCCGCGTAGGCCTGCAGACCTCCCGGGCCTTGCACGGATACGGTTACCGAACTGCGGAAGGGCGTATCCCAATGCAGCGGGAGCTGCCGGCCGGGCCGGCCGACGACATTTGCGTTGTAGGAGAGCCACGGAGGCTGCAGACTGCAGAGCGATCGACGCGCGTCCGCCAGTTTGGGTAGAACGTACGAGAGTTTCAGAACCAAATCACCCGCGTTCTCGCGGATGTCGCCCTTTATCTCGTACTCGATGTCCCGGCCGCCGGCATGCACGCTGTTTACCATGCCGCGTACGTCGTTCATAATCTCGTCGGTCGTCTTGCGTCGCCACGCCCGCAACGAACGTGCCGAAGGACCGTGGTACGTGATGCTCTCTTCGACCCGTGCGTCGCCGGAGCGGGACAACTCGATTGCCACGGCCCGATCTGTTCCCTGCCAGTCGGTGGGCGCAACAGGCACAGTCATGCGTCCTTTGCCGGCCACAACACAATCGGTCCCCCCCTGTCCCAACGCCGGCTCGCCAAATGCTGACAGGTCGTCGCCGAGGAGGATGAACATGGGTGAATCTCCATCGATAACGACCGCGGGTGTCGAAAACGCGCGGATGTGCGGGACGTCCTCAGCCAGCGCTCCTCTGCCGCGGGAGCGCAGCCAACTCCAGCACACGTCGGTCGTGCCCGCGCTCTTCAGCCAACCGTAATAGAGGTACGTCCTGTCCAACGGGGCTCCCTGGCGCAGTGCCAACGTCTCGCCCGCATCGCCCGGTGCATAGCCGGTCGCGCCAAGGGAGATGCCGTTGCTCGATATGTTCCGCGACACGTACTCCCACAACGCCTCGACCGTGGCCGTCACTCCCTCCGGCAGCGCCGGTTGAGCACAACTGGCGTCGCACGCGGCGAGAGTGTCGCCACACTGTTTGGCGATCGCGTTCCAGTCGCCACTCTCCACCCCGACCACGACACGTGGCACGATATCGGCCAAAGGCGGCATCAACGGCTCGGGGTGAAGCTGCGGCGACGCCTTGCGGGACCATGAATGGACAGTCATCCCATCTTTCGTGCCGCTCTTGTACTGCACCGATGTGTCGGGGTCGTTGAGCAACTGCCAGCGCAGTTCGAGCCCTGGCGGGGAAGTGATCTCCAACTGCATATCAAGCTTGGGATCGTGGGCGCCGAAGAGGAACTCGCCGAAGAATGTCTCGTCATGGGATGGTGCGTTCCGGACAACCTCGGTCTTGTAATCCAAGACGGTCCCGGGCTTGCCTTCGGGCATGGCGAAGCGGATCTTCACGATCTTGTCATAGCGCGGCGTCGCGGCATAGATGGACTCGGTCTGTACCGCAGTGTCGCGCAGGTGCGAGACAGTGCCGTCGGGGCGTATCGAGATGCCGTGCAGGATCTGTGCGGACTCCGCATCGCGACGGAAGTACACGGACTGCACGGACGCGGACTCCCCCGCATCCGTCAGGACCTGGACTATCTCACGATGGCGCCATTCCCACGTCTGTGTGGTCAGCAACCGGATGGCGGTCTTGGCGTGCAGCGTCAGCGTTGCGGCTCCAGGAGCACGCGGCGGTGTCTTGCCGGCCTCGAGTCGTTGATTCAACAAGCTGTCTGCGATCTCCGCAACGGTCCCAGCATCGGCCCATCGGCGACGTTTCTGCAGGCGAACATGCACGATGTCCCCGCGTTTGTACTCCGTCTGCTTGCCGTCTTTGCCCCGGAACGTAAGGCCGTCCGCCGTTGCCTCGACGAGCGTTCCTGCGTATTCATGCCCGTCCCGCAGCACGATGATGTCGCCTCGCACGCCCGTGGACAGCACGGCCAGGAGCAAGACAGACAGGGAGAGTGAAAGTCGTGATACGGTGTTCCGGTTCATGTATCGGATGGGTTCCTCTATTCCGAAGACGAAGCTCGCAACGTCGGGGCATACTCTAGCCCCAACTCCCTGTCATTCCCGCTCCCGCCGGCGGAGTCGAGGGACTCAGCGGATCTCGAGTGTCGCGCCGGCGGGCACGGTGACGTGTGTCTGCAGCGGCTTGTGACCGGGGATCGAGGCCATTCTGACGTCAGTCTCGATGGCGCGGACGGTCGGGTTGTTCAGGCGCAGTGAGACAGTGTCGGCTGTCCACTCGACCACATCGACGAAGAGTGCGTTGTCCGTCTGGACCACGTTGCCGGCGAAGAAATCGACTGAGCTGTCGGCATCCATGAATACGTAACCTGTGCCGTGGAAGATCCCGAAATACTCCAACTGGTCGCTGTCCGACCGCCAGAGGGCTGCCGGAACACGGCTGTTCAATCCCCGTATGCGCAGGGGCAGGTAGTACAGCAATTCCTCATTGGCGGCATTCTCGCAGCGGCCGGCTACCACGCCGTCTGCTGCGTCGACATCGGCAATGTAAGCGAGGTTGGCGAGTTCCCCCTGACGCAGAACCAGGCGGTACGGCGTCTCGCCTCGGAATCCCATCTGGCGCAGCGCTTGTTCCGCAACCGGATCGACAGGGGCTTCGGGCTTGCGATTGCGCCAGTACAACTGCTTCCCGAACAGCAGCAGGTACGCTGCCTTCCAAGTGGTGTGTTTCGGGATGGTAAGCGTGTCGCGGGGTGGTGCGGCGAACCCGACCTCGCGCCCGGCCAGACGCAGGCCGGGCATGAGCGGGATCATCCCACCGACGTAGGCGCCGACAGGCAAGTCGTCGATGCGCGCATTGTCGGGCTCCCCGCCAGTCTTGTCGCGTGTCCAGCGCTTGCGCTTTGGATCGTAGACATTGACTTGCGCCAACGGTTCGAGCCCTCGGCCCGGGAGGATCACACCGTTTCTGTCGCTCGGGATCTGCCATACGACGGGATACACCGGGCCGCGGATCTCGGGTTCGACATCACGCTTCACGCGCAACTCGGATTCGACCAACATGACGGCGAAGTCCTTGCGTTTCAGCGGATGGAAGTACGCCGATCGGACGCGCGTCTCATGCAAATCGGTAGGACGCGTTGCGTTGCTGGGGGCGGCATCGCCGTAGACCTTGCCCGTGGCATCGATGTACTTTGTCGTTGCGTCCGTGTCCACGATTTGCACATGGTTCGAGAAGAACGGATGGTCGAAGATGGGACAGACGGCGTCGTGCGTGCCGGCGGATTACCGCGCGTTGTGAAGTGGGAGTCCGAAGCTCCCGAACCGGAACCGCCATCCCGTGTAGATATACTCGGTTGGCATGTTGCCGGTCCAGTTCTGCCGGTCGCTGCAACGCAACCGGTAGTTCCGGACGACGGTGCGGATCTGCGGCGACAGGACACGGCGTCCCTTCGAGTCCCGTGCAAGCAGGGAGAACATGTGCTGGGCATCGTGGTGTCCGTCCACAAGCTGACGGAACTCGGTGGTGCCGGGCCGCCAGCGCCGGAACACACGGAACCGGTCGTACAGCGTCACTTCGGTCAGTGGACTGTCCGCGCGGACGCCGATGCCGATACGGTACTTGTCACGATTGTCTTCCGATCGGCTCAAGTCCTTGTTGATGATCGTCCACACGTCGAGGACGGGGCCCTCGCTGATGATGTACCGGTGGGGGCAGTCGAAGAAATGGGCGTGTGGGTGCAGGAAGTAATCGACCGTCGCCCCGATCTGGACGCCGGGCATGATCTGCTGGAACCCGGTGGTGGCTGCTTTGGCGACTTGACCGGGTGCGGTGAGTTCATGAACGGCGACGGGGACAGGATTCGAGTCGCTCCCGATCGACCACTGATATGCGTGCATGCCGTCGTCGACGAGCTTCCCTTCGGGGTCATACGTGGCCACGGTGATGCCGTTGTAGTGTTTGAGCATCTGAGGGTGCAGCGGGGTGCGGCCGGGGCGATGGACGCTTACGAGCTTCCGAGTGCCCCAGCCGAGGGAAAACATGTTGGTGCGTTTGATACGTTTGCCATCGGGCTCCATCCACAGCGGATCGGGCCAGCGCTGTGCGCCCGCCACGATGTACCGGTTCCCTTGTGAATCCTCCATGTCCAAGCCGGGGACGCAAACGAAGTCGGCGTCCGAGTTGGCATCACACGCTTGAACCAGAGCTGTGAGCTCGTCCTCGTCGAGATCCTCGAACGTCTCCGCAAACACGATGGCATGATATCCCGCCGCCAGTGCGGTCTGCCGATATTCGGCCACTGTCCCGCTGCCGCTGCTGAAGACCGTGCGAGGCCCGATCAATGCCCGGAAGAACCTCAGTTCGCCTTGGGCGAGGGGATCGGGGAAATCGTCGGCGATCCCGAACTCGCGACTGACCGCTACCCTGTGCTGCCACGACGGCGGCAGTTCGCGGGCGTCCCAGTCGATTTCCCTGACGAACTCCGGGCTTGGGGGTTCCTCCGGTTCGGCGTCCGTGCCGCCACCGATACCGTTGCGTGCGCTGTTGGCCCCGAGGAAACGGTAAGCGCGGTCCAGCAAGACCCCCATCTGGCTTGGCCTCCCCTCCGGTTCGCCGCGCATTACGGCCCCGTCGATCAGTCCGGTGTTGTTCTCGCCGATGTGATCCGCCTTGCTGTTGACGTGCGACAGCAGGTAGTAACGGTGGATGCCGCTCACAGCCAGAAGGCCCCGCCCCACCGGGCGTAGAGCGAACAGACGCCGTTCGGTTGTCCGGCGTTCCGGATGCACCTGACTGTTGTTGATGGCGCTGTACGTGCCATGTTCCTCTTTGGCGGCGGCCAGCACCTGCCACTCGTCGTCGCTTGGGATGAGCGGCGTGTTGGGATAGGCGTCGTCCCAGCGCAACACGTTGGTGGGATACAGGAGATGCTCCAGTCCCTCCGAGATCGCGTGGATCGGGTAGATCTCGCCTTCTGCGAACGGGTCGTCGTGCTCCGCCGAAGGCCGTACCAACTGGATGAGGTATCGGATGCCGTACCGCTGCAGGAACTGGTTGTAGCTGTCCGTCAACGCCCTGCCTCCGCCAGTGATCGCCGGGAGGAACACGACTCCGCCACCCGCTTCGATATACGTGTGGAGTGCCTCGGTGTTCGGCGCCAGGTTCTGGGCCAGTTGCCAGGCGTGGACAGTGTACGTCTCGAAGCTGCTGGGCAGGTCCGTGAGGATGACGACGCCGAAGTGCTTCAGGTAGTCGAGCGTCAGACGTTTCTCCCAGAACGATACGGACGTCACAGCATAGCCCGCCTCGGCGAGTTCCGATCTATACGTCTTGTCGATTGCGTCCGCGCTCTGCGCCAGCACGAGAACGGCGATGGGGTTGCCATCGGGGCCACCCGTTGCAGGAGCGGGCAGGTCGCAGGTGGCAGGTCGAACAAGCGTGACGCAAAGAACGACAGAGATCAGAGCGTTGCGGACATGAATGAGCATGGTGAGGGTCTCCGGAACGGCCTTGGTGCCACGTCAACGTGAGAAAGGTCGGGACAAAGCCGCTGTCGGCTCGGCCTCCACCATGGCGGCGGACGGTGCGGGCATCGCACAGGCCACTGCCATGCCTCGCGTCATTCGCTCTTGCTGCCAAACCTGACGACGAGTTTGGCGTCGTGGACGTCCACACTGTGAGCTTTGGCGATCAGCTTCTCCGTCTCGTCAGAACTGTCGTCCTTCCCGTCTCTCTTGAGTACATCCTGCTTGCGGACTTCCTTCATGATGAACTCGGGGAGAAGCTCGCCTTCCACCTCTATCTCATGGATGAACAGTCGCGACCGACCGTCTGCCTCTCGCGGCCGCATGGTCACACGGCCATTGAAGTACTTGCCTTTCAGTCCCGTCTTGTCGAGCGAGAAGCTGCCGTCCGCGGTGAGGCTGCGTTCTCTGAGCGAGATCCGGGCCTTCCCTTGGGCATCGTCCTTCTCTTTCAAGGCGAGTGCGACGAGTGTGTTCAGCTCGGACTCAGTCAACGTGAACTCCTCGTCGCTGCCTTTCTCCGCGGCCTGTTGCATCGCCGTCACTTTGGCCCGGGCCGCAGCTGTTTCCTGTGCCGTGGGGGTGTAGAGCTCGATGTCGGCCGGCTGATCGGAGATGAAGGGCTGGTGCTTTGCCAGGGCCAGGTGGAATTGCCCGTCACTGATATGGATCTTGTCCACGAACTTGCGGATCTGTTTCTGCAGGTTCACCTGTTTCGGCCCGCTGTCGGCCTGCACCGTCATGTTGTCCGTGTTCTTGAGCAGGTCTGTGTTGCCGATTTTCTTCATGACAAGAGCGGGCAGTGGCTCGTCGTTGACGCGTACGTCGGTGATGTAGAGCTTGACGCGGTCGTCCTCCTGGCGGACTGACAGGCCGAGGACACCGTTGAGGTACTTGTCCGGGAAGCCCAGTTCGGCCAGTGGCATGCTTGCCTCAGCCTTCAGTTCGTTCCCTTCCATGCTGATGTAGGCCTTGCCCTTCAGGGGGGCCAGCGGCGAGTCCGGCATGGCCACCGTGGCGTTGAGGTCGTCCGCCGAGAACGCGAACGAGGTGGTTTCGCCGCTCAGGGCCGCGGACACGAAATCGGTCAACTTGGCTTTGGTCTCCTCGGCTTGCTCTGCCGTGGGTTCGAACACGCGTATCTCGGCAGGTTCATCCGCGACCATGCGCTTGAGCTTGTTGGCGACATTGCGGACCATGACGATGCCGACGACAACGGCGACCACAACGCCGATCCCTACCGTCAGGCATCCCCAGAATACACAGCCGTGCTTCTTCTCTTCTTGTTCAAATGGACGTGGCATTGTGAGCTCTCCTCCAAATCCTGTCTTTGGTTGGGCGATCGGTCAAGCAGAAGAAAGTCGGTCTCGGAATCACTCCGAATATACTTGTCATCGCCCCGGCACGCGCCGCGGGGTACGAGAAGACGTCTACGTACCCCAGAAGCGACACCCCATCTCCTGTGTGTCACCCAGATCGGTCACCCAGCGGCGGAGTTCTTCCCGAAGCGCCGCAAGAAGATCGGCCTGGCTGTCATTCCGGGAGAGATCGTTTATCTCCAGCGGATCATCAGCGAGGTCGAAGAGTTGGGTTCGGCGTATGCCGTTCACGTGGTACTCGATCAGTTTGTGTCGACCGACCTTCACACCGCGCTGGATGTCCTTGTAAGCCAAATGCAAAACGTCGCGGATGCCGGCCTCGGGATCGCGCACGTACATTCGCCTAAACGGACCTTGACACGGGCGGCGAGGTACTTCTTCGGGCATCTACGGAACATAGTCCTGCCCGGTGGGATAGTCGAGTAATCCGGGTCTCTCTTGCCTAACTCTCTGAAAACCATTTGGATTCGACAGTTCGCACTGTATAGTAAGTCATTCCGTCGCGTATTATGTAAGCGCGACATGACGTGCCCCCCATATGTGGGACAAAAGCTTCCCCCACCTGTTTGCCGCTCCCGTCTTATTCGAAGGGCTGGAATGAAGTGGCTGCCTCGTCGGTAAGATCCGGAGTAGCAGCAGCAAACGTCGTGGGCAATGCGGGCAGTCGTGTAGACAGAAGAAGGAAAGAATGAGCAAGAATCTCTACGTCGGGAACCTCAGTTACTCCGTGGGCAGCTCCGAGCTCGAGCAGATGTTCGCACCGTTTGGCGCGGTCAACAGCGCTCAGATCATCAACGACCGCGACACCGGCCGCAGCAAGGGCTTCGGTTTCGTCGAGATGGCCAATGATGATGAGGCAGACGCTGCTATTGAAGCGCTGAACGGGAAAGACAACGGCGGCCGTGCGATCACTGTCAATGTTGCCCGTCCGCGTACGGAGCGTGGCGGCGGTGGCGGCGGCGGTGGCGGCCGTGGCGGCTTCGGTGGCGGTGGCGGCGGACGCAATCGCTGGTAGTCGACTGCAGAAATCCATCGGGTCTTCTGACCGGATGAATTCAAGGCCCGCAACGGCATTTGTCGTTGCGGGCCGTTTTGTTTCCTCCCTGGCGACAGCGCAAGAGGGGGCAATGGAGGGTGTGGCGGGTCACTCCGGGGCCATGTCTCGCGGCACCCCTAGAATGAGCGTCTCGCCTCGCTTCAGGTGAAGCGTGAGGTGCGGGGCCGTGCCGATGACTCGTCGCGTCAGCACCTCTTCGACCGGGCCCGTCCGCGGCCCGAGATCGAGATGCACCGGACCGTCTTGTGTCGCGTGGAGCGTCACAAATGGGCCGTTCGCGTAGACGACGCAGTCGTCACCGGTCAGAAGCCGCAGGCCTGCCTCCCGCGCGGCCAAGCGGACGAGCTCGGGGCTCAAAGCAGGCACGCCGCAGAATACGTCTACGCCGCTGTCGTTGCGGCGCACCGCGATCGCCGGTTCTCCACTGGGGTACGTTGCCAATGTCTCGTTCGGCGCGGCATCGACCGTGAAGAGAGGGCGAATGGGGGCAGGCACGCTGATCGTCTGTGTGAGGCCGGCGGCCCGGCCTCGTTCGGTCGGCTCTGCCCGGGCCTCGGCCCCGGCCACCAACTCCAGGCAGGAGAACCCCGTCAACTCACGCATGGTTTGCGGACTTCGCACAAAGCCGTCGAACAACCCCGGTGCGTAACACCACAGTCTGACCTTTCCCCGCGTGGCCCTGAGCACGGCCTGTCGCTGTGCTTCCGTCAGGCTCCATGGACACAGGAAGGCGTAGACGTCCGCCTGGACGCGTCCCGCTGTCACGTCGTCGAGAAGATACTGGCCGTAGGGAACGCCCGTCCGTGCGAGCACGCCGCGGCACTCGCGCAACAACGGAGTCGTGACGGAGTTTCCCCGTTCCGCCACGAACATCACGGAGCGCTCATCCAGCACGACCGCGACCGGCGGGCGGAAGGGAACCGGGCCTGCAAGTAGTGGCAAGTCGATCCGTTCCAGATCGCGCATCAGTTGCCAGAACCGCTCGTCGCGAAACCACCCCGTTCCGCCCAAGTCCATCCACCACGTCCCGAAGTTCCGGCACGCCTCCTGTGCCGTGTTGCGCGCCATCTGTGCCGCGCTGCCCTCGAACGTGTCCACGCGTTCGCGGTGTCCCGGGAACGTGCCGGAACTGAGGAACGTGGCCGTGTCGTCCTCGTTCAACCACAACTTGCCCGCCAGTGACACGCTCTCCGCTGCGGTCATGCAAGGCGCGCTCTCGGCCAGCCCGCGATCATCGTAGGAGATCGGCGAGCACAAGATGTCGATGTCCGGCGATTCGAGGACGCGACGCAGGGCATAGTGCCCCGACATCGCCGGTCCGTTTGCGACCGCGCCGAACTCGAACACATAGCCGTAGAAGAACACCACCAGTTTCCGCCCGTCGGATGCCTCGCGAACGGCCTTGGCCAAGGCGCGGACGCAGTCCGCCATTGCCTCCTGCTGGAACAGGTTGAAGTCGATGATCGCCCGCTCGGACGCCGGGTCGCGGAAGGCGCCGTGCGGGTGCGCGTGCCGTGCTTCGGGCGAGGGCGGGTCAGATGTGGCTATTGCGGCATCCGCACGTCCCCACGCCGCCTGCAAGACGGCATCCGTACCGTACGTGCGTCTCAGCCACTCACGCCACGCGAGCGTTGTGACCTTCGAATAGCCGTGGTATTTGTGTTGCCATGTGTCCTGGTAGAACCACTCTCCCGTGTTGTGTCCCGAAGGATGGTACCCGGCCACGTGATCCCCGAACGTGGCCTCCAGGTGCCGGACCAGCGCTGTGAGCTGGGCGGACGCGTCCTGCCGGTATTGCTCCGAGGCAACGGCGAATCCGCGTTCGCGTGGTCCGTCCTCCCACACCATTACGTGGTCCGGATGGGCTTTCTTCCACCAGTTGGGCGGTTCCATGCTGATGCGCGGCAACAGGAGCGCTTTGGGGTTGGCATCAAGAACGCGTTGACACAACGCATCCACGCGACTGTAGTCGGGAGTTGTGCCGGGCCCGGTCCATATCCGTCCGACCGGGAAGCTGACGAAGTCGATGCCTGCACTGGCAGCCATCCGAATCTGGTCGTCGAAACAACCGGGCATTGCGCCCAGAGGCACAAACACCTTGCCCGGGCGGTAGAACCCGATGCGGAGCCCGCGGCGCACGGTGGATCGCGCCCATACGCTTACCCTGTATTGCCTACCCCGGCGGATGCACAGGTTGGGCTGATGGTAGACGTGAAAGTCCGGCCACTTGCCGTCCGGCGGTTCGGTCAGCGCTATGCGGAGTCCGGTTGTGCCGTTCCGGCCAGCGCCATGAGTGGCTTCCCATCTCCCCACCGTATTCTGCATGTCCGGTGGCCATGTACACCAGTCTTGGTCGAATCTGGTAAGGCCGTCCTCGAAGTCGACTGCGGGGAGCGTCTCGCGTCCTGTGTCGACTTCCACCACGCGGACGTCATCCAGCACAATCTCGCCGGGACCGTTGCCGAAACGGAAGTGCATCGTGGCTTTCTGCGGTTCGTCTTCCGTAGCACGGAACGTGAACTCGATCAGCCTTCCCTCGGGGCCGATGGGACTGTGCGACACGTCCGGGCGCCCGAAGAACATGCGGGCCCGGACGGGCTGGCCGTCCACGTGGATCTGGGGAACCCCGCCGTGGTGGTCGACCCGAACGTCCAAAGCGCGCGCCGCCACAGACACGACCGTTGCGAGTGCAACGGACACGAGGCGCACGACCGTCGCGACGTTTCCAGTCGTCATTATCCGTCTCCATCGTATTTCCTGTAACGCGGTCACCTGAATGTAACGCATGCTACGTGCGCTTTCCCGTCGCGTAGCGGCGCGTCTTGCGGCGTCATCCGTTCCACGGTCCGCCAGCATGAGCGTGCCTTGGGCTACTCCCCGAGACGCTCGAGTGTCACGTCGTCGATCCACATGGTGCCGGTGCACCCGTTGGGGCCGGCCTGCACTTCGAGGGCTCGGGCGGACTCCGGCATCTTGAGCTCGACGCTGACTTGTTTCCAGTCGAACGTGCCGAAGAGCTCGGGGCAGGAGACGTATTGCGTGCCGTCGGTGCTCACCGCGAAACGCACGCACCCCACCTTCCACGACACGTCGCCGCGGACCAGATCCTGTCCCTTCACCCATGCGGAAAGCCGCCAGCGACTCCCGGCGGGCATGCCCTCGAGCGGGACAGTCGTAGCTCGTAGTGGGTATTGCGCAACTCCGCAGCCCACCGGGCCGGCGCGACCTCGACGTGCTCGGTCGGGTCCTCTCTCCCGGGAACGCCGAGCCCCAGCTCGGCTTCAGAAAGCCGCCGAGGTGGGCCTCGGCGCTCCCGGGACGGCAACCGAGCCGCTGACAACGAAATGGCCCTGGGGTAGACGCGTGCCTGGTTGCTGGGGCTTATATCACATGTTATAGTCGCCCTGTGTCCCTTGAGAGAGGTTATCTGTTACGCATGGCTGACGAACCGACAGATCACTATCCGGACCAGGTGAAGGCGCTCCGGGCCAAGCTTGGGCTAACGCAGGTCGCGTTGGCCGAGCGACTGGGCGTCTCATTCCCTACGGTCAACCGGTGGGAGAACGGCAAATCGCGTCCGTCCAGCCTCTCGTGGCAGCGTCTCCTTGAGCTGAGCAGGGAAGACGCCTATCCCGACACCATGGATTCCGGGCTGACGGTGGCCGAACCGGAGCCGCCACCATATGCTGCCGAGCCGCCGCTTCTCGACTTCGCCGCCAAACCGGAGGTCGTGCGGGTGCTCGTGGAAGGCGAGCGCCTGTCCTTCGGCCACCTGGCCAACCCGACGTTCGCGACGGAGATCTCCAGTATCGATCCGCTCCCGCACCAGCGCATCGCTGTCTACGACCGCATGCTGCAACATGCACGGCTGCGTTTCCTGCTGGCGGACGACGCGGGCGCGGGAAAGACAATCATGACGGGCCTGTACGTGCGCGAGATGCTCTCGCGTCGTCTTCTATCCCGCGTGCTCATCGTGCCACCCGCCGGACTGGTCGGCAACTGGCAGAGCGAGTTGCAGGTGCTCTTCAACATGCCGTTTCGCATCGTCAGCGGACAGGATGCGAAGAACGGCAACCCATTCACCGGGCCCGACAGCGACCGCGTGATCGTCAGCGTCGATACTTTGGCGGGCGACCGGATGTTTGCACGCCTTGCGGAGGAAGGCGTCGAG
>JGI10211J34971_10003208_pt1 | contig 13168 bp, 10 predicted proteins | sample Etolagsediment_FD_34971 | JGI IMG/M metagenome (IMG submission 34971) | reverse complement strand
TGGGGGCGCGATCACACCGAGCGAGATCGGATCGACGCCGACGACGCAGATGGCTCCGGCCTCGTGGGTAACGACGGCGATCTCATCCCCGTGCGCTTCGAGTACGCCCAGGTAGCTTGGATTCTCAAGATAGACGGCTGCAGTCTCCGATGAAATGGTCTGCTCGAGGCGGGCAAGATCGAGCTGCCCGGTCCGCGAATCGACGGCGAGCAGGTCGATCGCGATGCTCGGGCCGCAGTAGTCGCGCATCTTCGATAGGACCTGTGGGTTTATCGTTTCGGCGACCAGGATCTGGCGGCGATCGGTAATCCGGATCGCCATTCGCACTGCGGTGGCTGCAGCCTGGAGGCCGTCGTAGGTCGGCACGTTGACGACGTCCATGTCGAGCAGCTCGCCCATCATGCTCTGATACTCGAACAGCGCCTGGAAGCGCCCGTGATCGTCGTACGGCTCCCCGGCATAGGCGGTCAGGAACTCGCTTCGCTGGTTGATCTCGTCACAGACAGCGGGGACATGGTGGTTGTAGCAGCCCGCCCCAAGGAAGCTCACGAACTCCTGGCAGGTAGCATTCCTGCAGAGGATGCCTGCCACATGTCTCTTGAGCTCAATCTCGGAGAGGAGAGGCTGCGGTAGATTCAAGAGCCTGCTAAGCCGTAGCTCCTCTGGAATGTCTTGATACAACTCATCCACGCTCTCGGCCCCAATTCGGGATAGCATTTCCTCTCGAGTCTCGGGAACCGAGTTCGGAATGTACGGATAAACCGTTGTATCCTCTTGTTGCATCGTACTCCCTCCTATAGGTTTGGCCGATTGAAACACTGATCTTAATTGCCACAGGTATTCTAATTGCAATCTGACTGCTCGTTCCAGGGAAGCCACATGGGTTCGGAGAATTGCCCGTTGTTCGGTACCCTTGTAATTCTCGAATACGATAGTATGCAGTGCCACGAGTGCATGTTAGGGCGGCGAAGAACTTCTCCTCCTAATCCCCAGTGAGTCGCAAGTTCTACCTTCCTACGTGTGACCAACCCCCCATATCCAGTCCACGTCTAGAATCAGTATAATCGATTAGCTCCCGGCAAGTCCAATGCTGGAATCACCGCCGTAACCAGTCAGTTCGTTCAACGCATCGAGGATCCTGCCTTTCTGCTTCTTCGTTGCTCGCTTGTACTCAACCGCCAGTTGGCGGGTCACTGTCTGTTTCTCTCTCATCCTCAGACCGATCGGGGTCTCCTTGCCCCCATATTTCAGGAAGCAGTCACCGTAGCGTTGTCTGCCATTTAAGGCACCTTAGTCTTAGCTGAGGCACGGATCCCCCACTGTTTCTTGGTGAATCATTGGAGAAATTGGCAACAGCAATCAAATATGCTATACTCGAAAAGCTGACCACTTAACCTCTAAAGGGGTTATGGCTATCGGTAGGGGGCGATGTTGAATGACGCCACTGCGCGCGATTATCTAGGAAGCACAAGTAAGATTCTCCTAGCCTCGATCACAGAATGTACTGGTGTGTTGCAGGGGCGTTCTCGATCCATCTTAAGTCATATCTCGTTAGCCTGCGCGGTAGCGTTGCGGCACAACGCGCGTAAGGGCAGAGCTGCTGACTTTGGCGAAAGCCAATCGGATATGGTCGGAGAAGCTGGCTCAGGAAGAGAGTATTTCTCTGACGCTGTGTCTTCGTTCTCACGATTCGTTTCACATGTAGATGGCAAGCATGTCTGAGGACTGTCGGATGGCTCGTTTCATCGCCGCTCTTTCTCTTAGGAGCATTGTGCGCGTACGCATGAGCGATCCGCTGATGAGCATTCGCGGTGTTGACGAAGATATAGGACTGTCTGAAGAAGTTTCACAGGCTCTACTTGAGAGAGACAAGCAGAGAGTCATACAGGCGCTGCATAACTACATTGCAGAATCGAAAGAACGCATCCTGGACCAACTGATGCATCCAACGGGTAGTTTGAGGAGGAGATAGAAGAGGGAGGTGATAATGAAGAAGCGATGATGAAGAAGACATGAAAGATTTCGAAGTCAGATCAAGATCAAATATGGAGGTTGATTAGGCATGCTAAGTGGACGGAGGTTGATGAAGCAGCTAGTGGTGCTTGCAGGACTCGTTAGCGTTGTTCTGCTGATTGCCATAGCCGGGGATGCGGTTGACTACTGCTACCCCAATGGAACGCTGCAAATTGCTGTGACTGGACCTTTCACAGGAAATGTTGCTGCAGAGGGGCAAGAATTCATAGATGGTGCAACGCTCGCGGTTGAGGAGCTAAATGCGAGCGGTGGAGTGATGGGCTACAAGGTCGAACTTCTAATCCGCGACGTAGGAAGTGACTACGAGCCCGGGACCATCACCAGTGTTTATGAAAAGCTTATCAATGCCGATCAAGTAGACGCCATCTTCACAGGCTATACACATAAAACGCAATTTGAGTTCGACATCTGCCGTGAATACGAGATGATATATCTGGTCGCAGGCGATGCTATGTCTACCGAAGCCCTGATTGGGGCCGCCCCAGAAGAGTATCCGACTGTCTGGAACATCGTGCCAAGCTATCTGGGCTACCGAACCGAATTGCCACTAAGAATGGACAAATGGGAGACGCAAGGATTAATAGAGTTACCGAATCGCAAGGTGGCGATAATCACCGCGGATAACGCCTACAGCAGATATATCAGCGAAGGGTTGAAGGAGACGTTTACGGGCCTTGGATGGGAGATCACTGTTGATGAAATGATCCCCGCCACCACCGTAACGGAATGGGGCCCTATACTTGCCAAGATAAGATCGGACCCTCCTGCATTGATAGTAAATACAGACTATATCCCCACAAATGAAGCTACCTTCCTAGAACAATTTTTAGAAAATCCTACTAATACACATATATTCATGCAGTACGGTCCGAGCACGCCTGAATTCATAGACCTACTTGGAGAAAAGTCTACAGGTGTGATCTACAATTATCCCTACGTGAGCCCCTGGGTAGAGGCCTATACACAGGGAGTTGCGCTGCTAGAGAAATTCATGGATAGATGGGGCTACGAGAGCGGTACGTATGGACCTTTGGTGTATAGCCAAGTGATGATGTGGGCCGCCGCTTGCGAGCGCGTAGGCGATCCTAAGGACCATCTGGCAGTTGGCAAGAATCTTGGTGAGTTCACCGCGTTTTGGGGGCCGAATGGCCTGATCGTATTTGACCCGAAAACCCATCTATCTGATTCAAAGTACGCAACGATGACCTTCTATCAGATATGGGATGGCAAACGCTTCGTAGTGGATCCTGAGGGTGTATATCAAGATACGGCGATACTACCTCCACCCTGGTGGAAGGAGTAGACTGCTCGAAGAGCGATAACGAAGACTTGCTGGCATCAAGCCCTCAACTAGCGTGGTTTCGGCAAGTCTTCAATTCTTGTGATTGAGGTTGCATGCTAGGGGGCTAGACGATATGCAGGTTTTCAGACTACGAGGAGACGGGATCGATTCGTCACCATGGCGGTCTGGTGCTAGGAGAGCATCCTGATGGATTTTGGAAGCATAGTCCTGATTGTAGTTTCCGGGCTTGCCTTGGGCTCGCTTTACTGCATAATGTCCATGGGGCTGACCCTTACATTTAGTACCTTGAAAGCGTTTAACTTCTCCCACGGCGCCATTATCGCACTAGGAGCCTATTTGACGTATTTCTTTCTTACTACAATGGGAGTGCACTATTCCTTAGCTATTATGCTGATGGTCGTGTGTTGTCTAGTCATCGGTATAGTAATCGAGAGAACGATTCTGAAGAGGCTGTTGGCAAAGGGATTGATGGAAATCATCATTGGTACCCTGGGGATCGCCTTGTTGATAGAAAACATCGTGTTGCTGGTCTTTGGAGGAAGATTGAAGCGTCTCCCTGTCCCCATTGAGGGAGCCGTGGCCTTAGGGAGCGGCAGTATCTCTTATTACGATCTCGTTATTCTAGGTTGCGGGCTACTCATTCTTGCAGTGATGGCTTATTTCTTGAAGAGAACGCGGGTTGGAATGGCAATGCGAGCAGTTGCACAGGACAAGGAAGCAAGCCACGCAGTAGGCATACCTGTTGCCAGAGTCAACATGTACGCGTTTGCCATTAGCGTCGCACTGGCTGGATTGGCAGGAGCCTTTATGGGCTCAGTCTATTTTATGACGCCCTCTATGGGAAATGACGCTCTCACTAGGGCTTTCCTCATATGCGTCTTGGGCGGGCTGGGAAGCATAAAAGGTACCGTCTTAGCGGCCTTTGTAGTTGGCATCATTGAATCGGTAACAGCGCTTATCCTTGGGATCTATTGGACCCCATTGGTGCTATTCGTATTCATGATGGCCGTATTGATTATTCGGCCCTCCGGTCTCTTCGGCGAGGAGGCGTAGCCCTTGAAAATGAAACGGAGAAAGATTGTTCTGCCGCTCCTTGCTGTAGTAGTGCTGGCCCTTGTGCCTACTATGGCGTCAAGCGGCTATGTGCTTCACTTGCTAGTGATGTGTCTCATTTTCGCAGTCGTTGCATCAAATTGGGGGTTGCAAGTAGGATATTCTGGGATCTACAACTTCGGACACTATGGGCTATTTGCCATTGGCGCCTATACAGCCGCAGTATTGAGTATGTCTTTTGGCGTGTCTCCGTGGATCGGAATGGTGGCGGGTGCTACTGCAGCTGCTTTAGCCGGGCTGGTCATTGGCCTTCCTACTCTACGGTTGAAAGTCATCTATTTCGCACTGTTCACCTATTCTTTTCAGATGCTGGTGTACACATTCGTTATGATTAACATAGGGGGCTTGACTGGCGGAAGTGAAGGTCTTCACCGCATCCCATCACTACAGATTGGAGCCATGAGGTTTAATCACTATTCAAAAGTGTCCGCCTACTACTTGGCTCTAGCGATCTTCTTGCTCTCCACAGTGGTGCTCTATCGGGTCGTGCATTCCCGCCTTGGGGTAGCCTTCAAGGCTCTTCGCGATTCGTACGACTACGCAATAAGCCGCGGGATAAGCCCATATAGGTATAAGCTAGTCGCTGTAGTTATCAGCGCGTTCTTTACGGGGCTGATTGGCGCTTTCTATGCCTACTACATAGGAGCTTTGGGGCCGACAATACTATCATGGGGCATTCTCATAATTGGAAACGCCATGCTGGTTATCGGTGGCTTCGGAACCTTCTACGGTCCGATAGTCGCTGCTTTCGTTCTGACCGTGATGGCGGAATCCTTGTCTGGCTTGGGTGCGTACAGATACATAATTATCGCTAGTATGATGATCGCAGCGCTGTTAATGTCACCACAAGAGCTTTGGAGAAGAGCCTGCGTGGTGACAGCACCGCTCCGAACGAAGTGGTGGGAACATTTTTCTAATCGGAAAAGGAGCGAGGCGCCATGAAGGCACTCCTTGAATGTATCAACGTGTCAAGATACTTTGGGGCTTTTGCCGCTGTCAAAAATCTGAGTTTCCAGGTTTTTCCTGGCGAGGTATATGGGATAGCTGGTCCTAATGGTGCTGGCAAAACAACGTTATTTAATGCTATCACAGGTATTCCTTTCTCTGTTACCTCGGGCAAGGTGATTCTGGATGGGAAAGAGACACAGAAAATGAAAGCCCACCAGATATGCCATGCGGGGATTGCCAGAACCTTCCAGATACCTCATGTTTTTGAGCACTTCACTTACCTAGAAAACGTCATGGTGGGAAGTCTGTTTCAAACTCGCACAAAGGCAGACAAGACAGCGCAAAGACGTCGTGTAAGAAATGGGCCAAGTCCTCACGAGTTTGCTATCGACGCGCTACGGGCGGTTGATTTGCTCGAGAAGAGCGATGCTTTAGCCCGGGGAGCATCTCTTTTTGATATTAAGCGCTTAATGGTTGCATCAGCCCTCGCAACTAGGCCGCAGCTTCTTCTCCTAGATGAGCCTGTGGGGGGGTTAAATCGATCGGAGATTGAGCAGTTACTTGACTTGATCAGGAAGTTAAATGGAGAAGGCGTAACGACTGTGATCATCGAGCACATAATGACAGCACTCATGACGATCTCGAATCGGGTCATGATCTTGCAGAGTGGAGAGAAAATATGTGAGGGAACCCCTGAAGAAGTCGGAAGTGATGAGGCGGCGATAGAGGCATACTTAGGCAAAGAGTATCGAGCACTTATAGAATGAGAAGGGGGCCTGATCTAGTTGCTTGAGGTAAATGAAATAGATGTCTTCTACGGAGCATTTCAAGCCCTAAGGGACTTGTCGATCCGAGTTGGTGATGGTGAAAGCGTTGGTCTCTTCGGCCCGAATGGTCATGGGAAAACAACGATTCTGAAGACGATATCTGGTTTGCTCACTCCACAGACAGGCTCGATAGTATCCAATGGCGCAGTGATCAGCGGCGTGTCGCCAGAGAACATAGTACATCAGGGGATCATTCATGTACTACAAGGATCGCATCTATTTTCGGAGATGACAGTATTGGAAAACCTTGCACTAGGTGCCTACGTGCCCTCTGCATGGGCAAAGCGAGAGGAAAACCTTGCGAAAGTCTTCGAACTGTTTCCTGGGCTCAAAGGACGCAAGCATCAGCGATGTTCAACTCTCAGCGGCGGGGAGAGACAGATGGTCGCTATCGGAAGAGGCTTGATGTCTGATGCACACCTTCTAATGCTCGATGAACCTTTTTTGGGGTTGGCTCCGAAGCTTTCGGAAGAAATCATGCAAAGGATCGTCGTAATCAAGGAAACAGGTATGAGCATGATCGTCGTCGAGCAGAACGTGGCTTATGTTACGCGTCTCTCTGACAGGCTTTACTTGATAGAAGAGGGAGAGGTGAGTCTCGAAGGCAACAAAGAAGACATCCTAGCCAACGAATACGTAAAAGATGCCTACTTAGGGCTTATCGAACAAGTGCGGTAGAAAGGTGCTACTAGGGGATGGACCGAGCAACAAAGATAGGAATGTAGAGAAGCCGATAGACACACCGGTAGACGATTCTACCGGAGGTGATGAATGGGAGATTGGCGCCAGTCAAGATGGGTGTACCGGAAATTGGAATAAGGGGTGAGTAGCTGTGAAGACGATGAATATGGATGAACTGCAGGAAGCACTGAGAGTTCGGGGCCGGGAACTGGAAATCGAATCGCGGAAGTCAGCTTTGTTGTTGGTCGATATGCAAAGAATGGCGGGATCGGATTACCTGTTGATGGAAGCGAGGGAGAAAGGAATTCCGGAAGAGAGTATCAAAGAGGCTCTTGTGGAAATGGATCAACGGGTCAACGGGGTTCTTCAGAATGCCGCGAGAATACTCAATGCCTGCAGGGAGAAGGGCATACAGCCCATACACGTCAAAATCGAAGCCGAAACACCGAATGGGCGAGACGTGGGAAGACTCCATAAGTTGATAAATTTCGTGGTCCCGCCTGGGTCGAAATGGGCGGAGTTTTTTGATGAGGTGAAGCCAGTAGATGGCGAAATTGTGTTAAAGAAAACGTGCTCCGGGGCATTTGTGGGAACGCATATAGACAGGATTTTGCGGAATTTGGAAGTGGAGACGCTTATTATTGTTGGCTTCTACACGGAGCAATGCGTCGAGACGGCTGCCAGAGATGCCGCTGATAGCGGGTACGACACGATCTTGGTCGAGGATGCCTGCGGAACCTTGACTGAGGAATTACATGATAACTCGATAAAGGCTCTAAGAGATCTGTACGTAACAGTAAAAACCACGGATGAAATAGTAGGTACAATCATGGCACTATCATGAGGTCTAGTGGAGGATCGGGCTTTATCCTGACTGTGGCAGTATCATTGCTTCCTCAGCTGCCAAAGGCCGAGGATGGGTTTGCCTGTGGAAGGCAGTTCGGCTAGGTGGGAAACGGACCGCTATGGCGAGCAAACGGCTAGTCCTCTGAGTCCCGATGGCGTTCGTGTAGCTTGCGAAGAAGCTATGAGAGGCCATTGAGACAATGCATGGTGGAGGGAGTACATAATGGCATGGACAGTCGAAAAGTTGAAAGAAGAGGTTGCTGACGAAATAGACAGAATCTCTCCTGCAATCGTGCAGCTTAGCGATCGAATCCATACCAATCCTGAGCTTTCTTTGCAGGAATTCAAGGCTGCAAAGTGGCTGGCATCTGAGCTAGAAGAGCATGAGTTCCAGCTCGAAAGAGGCATAGCGAATCTTGAGACCTCCTTCAGGGCCACCTATGAAATAGTAGGGGGGCCACCTGTAGTGGCTTTGTTGGTTGAGTATGATGCGTTACCTGGTTTAGGCCACGCTTGTGGACATAACGTAAGTGGTGCTGCCAGCATCGCAGCGGCTATAGGTGCAAGCAAGGTTGTGAAGAAGCATCAACTCAATGGGACAATCCTTGCGATGGGTACGCCAGGCGAAGAGCTTGCTGCGGGCAAAGTATCGCTATTACAGGCAGGGGCATTTAGCGATGTAGATGTGGCAATGATGGCACATATGTTTAATCGAAACATCAGTGCCCCAACATTTCTAGCGCTCGACGCTCTAGAATTTTCCTTTAAGGGAAAGCCTGCGCATGCTGCGGGGGCACCCCACATGGGGGTAAACGCACTGAACGCTATCACTCTAACCTTCGACGGCATAAATGCCTTAAGGCAACATGTACGGGATGACGTGAGGATTCATGGGATCATTACTCAAGGGGGCGAAGCGCAGAATATTGTTCCCGCAAGGGCATCGGCTAGGTTCTACGTAAGGGCAAGGGAGCGATCGTATCTGAATAAGGTTTCGGAAAAAGTCGAGAACTGTGCTCGAGGAGCAGGCCTTGCTACCGGCGCAGAACTGGAGATCAGGAAGTACGAGCCAAACCAGGATGAATTGATAACTAATATCACGTTGATCAATGCATTCAGAGAGAACTGGGAGCATTTCACGGCCGATATCTGCGAGAGTAGTGAGAGTTTGGGTTCAAGCGATATCGGAAGTGTAAGTCATGTGATCCCAGTGATACATCCAACGATTGCAATAGCGCCTGTGGGTGTAGGTCTGCACACTACGGAATTCATGGAAGCTTCTGCCTCGAAAGAAGCTCATCGAGGCCTACTTATCGCGGCGAAAACGCTCGCTATGACTGTGATTGATCTGCTGGCTGTCCCGGGACTGCTCGATAGAGTAAGAAATGGTGGACCAAGGGATTGACAGTGTAATCCACGCAAGGGTCGTAATGCAGGTATGAGTTGCGCTTCAGTGACGACGAAGGCTCGTGCAAATGAAATGTTGTGAGTGCATGGTGGAGGCGGGCGAAGTCAGCCGTAACGGGTCGGTCACACTGTAATTGGAGACCGGGGGAGACATCGGCAGCACCGGTGGTCCCGATGTTAGGGCGTCGGTCAGCCCGTCATTCCATCAAGGCAAGCTTGAAAACGGCTCCCGGGTAGTAAGGTGCGCGAGAATGTGGCAATTCAAGATCTTACCCCGAGCTTCTTCCGGCTATGCAGGAACCAAGGGGCGCAATACCCTGCTCACACACGTCCCCGCCTGATTTCGTACTTCGTCCTTGGAATCCTTTGCAGTTCTTGCTTCCGTTTCTCCTCATTGACACCGTTCTCCTGCGGAATGGACTTGCCCTGGTGTAAAATTCCAGTTGGACACAGGGTGAAACGATGCGGGAGCCTCCAAGCGGCTGACGCTGCAGGTGGGAAATGAGAACGGAGGAATGAGAACTTGAAATCGCTACGGTCGGTGCTCCGCCACGTGAAGCGCTACAGAATACCTCTTACGCTGACGATGATCAGCATGGTGGCTCTGGTGGCTATCCAGCTCATCGGGCCTTGGCTGGTCAGGGCGATGATCGCCGCAGTCACGAACCCGGAGGCGAGCCCGGAGACCGTGGGCTTTATAGGACATCTGGCCTTGTTGGCGTTGGGTGTTTACGTCATCCGGGCAGTAATGCGATTCATTCGGAGCTACTCAGCCCACGTGGCCGGCTGGCACGTGGTGGCCGATGTCAGAAACGAGGTCTATCGACATCTGCAACACCTTTCGCTGCGCTTCTACGAGGATAAGCAAACCGGACAGCTGATGTCACGTACGGTCAATGACTCCAATCTACTTGAGCAGTTGGTCGCCCACGCCATTCCGGATGTCCTGATCAACGTGCTCATGCTCATCGGTGTTACGGCAGTGCTGGTCAGCATGAGCTGGCAGCTTGCCCTGTTGAGCATGATCCCAATCCCGCTAATCGCCCTAGGCATGAGCGGATTCGCTCGCTACGTACGGCCCGCCTTTCGCCAGCGCCAAGTCGAACTGGGAGAACTCAACGCAGCCCTGAACGACAACATTTCAGGAATTCGAGAGATACAGGCATTCACCCGGGAGGATAACGAGGCGGACCACATCTGGAGCCGCATCGTTCGCCATCGTGACTCGCTGCTGCGAGCATTGCGGCTGATGGCCGTGTTTCACCCGTCCATCGAATTCACCGCTTCTTTAGGCACGATCGTTCTCATCTACTTCGGCGGGAAGCTGGTTCTGGGCGGGACGTTGCCCCTGGCCGATCTGGTCGCCTATTTCCTGTACCTGGAGCTGCTCTACCAGCCGGTGCGGGCATTGGGCAGCGCATGGGAGAACATCCAGCAGGCATTGGCCGGTGCCGACCGCATCGCTGAGCTTCTGGAACAAGAGCCCGATGTGGCCGAACGGGCTGGCGCCATTGGGTTTCGTGGGCGAGCCCAGGGGGCCATCCGCTTCGACAACGTGAGCTTCCGGTATAGTGCAGGCGATATAGTGCTGCAGAACGTCGACCTGGCCGTTACGCCAGGTTCGGTGGTGGCGCTCGTGGGGCCAACAGGGGTCGGAAAGACCACCTTATCGATGCTGATCCCGCGGTTCTATGACGTGTGCGAAGGGGCGATCACACTAGATGGGTACGATGTCCGCGATCTGACGCTGGAAAGCCTGCGCCGACAGATCAGCATTGTGCTACAGGAAGTCTTCCTGTTCCACGGGACCGCCCGCGAGAACATCCTATTTGGCTCCCCGGGAGGCACCGATGAGGAGATACTCAAGGCCGCGCGCATCGCCAATGCCCACGACTTCATCGAACAGCTTCCTGAAGGGTATGAAACGCTGATCGGTGAACGCGGAGTCAAGCTCTCCGGCGGTCAGCGGCAACGGCTGGCCATCGCCCGAGCGGTGCTGAGAGATGCGCCCATCTTGATTCTGGACGAGGCCACGTCGTCGGTCGACACCGAAACCGAGCTGTTGATCCAACAGGCGTTGGAGCGGCTGATGGTCGGTCGAACGACCGTCATCATCGCCCATCGTCTGTCGACCATTCGCAACGCCGACAAGATTGTTGTGCTACAGGACGGAAGGATCGTGGAACAGGGGACCCACGATGAACTGATGGGTCAAGACGGAATGTACCGGTATCTCAATCAGGTTCAGAAACAAGAAGGGATGTGGCAGACCGCCCTCGGGGATGACTGAGGAGAGTGATTTGTCTGGGAAAAATGAAAGGCAGATCGTGTCTATCCATTTGTTGCTGATGCCGAGCACCTCTCCGAATGCTTCTTGTTCTTTCGTACCAGAGACTGCGGTCTATTGGCAATTCGCTCGCGCAACACATGCATCGCCAACTCAAGAAACCCTGCAAATCCTACGAACCCAATGGACCCAACGAACCCTACAAACCCAATTAACTCAACGAACCCAACGAGCCCAACGAGCCCAACGAACTACATAGTGGTTTCGCAGGTTCTCGGTGTTGGATTACGGAACTTCCCTCGGCCACTCGTGATGGTGAAGTGGGTCGACGAGGAAGAGGAATCCTAAGAGCGAGGATCTGACCCCGAAGACTGCCGCCCTTGTTCGATCGGCCGATTTCAGTGTAGAGTGTTCCTTGCACACGATGAGGGTGGCCTTTCTGTTGGAGCGGAACGGCTGGTATACGAGAAGGAGGTATCACCGTGCGGAGAACGATTCAATTGCTTGTTGTTCTGTTGCTGATGCTGGCTACTGCCCTGATCGCACAGGGTACGGACGTCGGCGTGAAGCTCGGGATCCAAACTCCCTCATTGATCTTACAGGGAGAGTGGGATGTATCGCCGGAGCTGACGATGGGGTTCTTCCTTGAGACGTCATTGGAGAGCTTGCTTAACCTATTGACCATGCAAACACAATCGATGACGATCGGGATGACAGCCAAGTACCGGTTCACTTACGCCTCCCCTCCCTTTGTGCCGTACTTGGGCTTCGCAGCGGGATTTGAGGTTCAAGAAGATGTCGCGGCGGTGAACTTAGATCTGCTGGCTGGTGCACGGTGGTATCAGTCTCCGAACTTCTACGTCTTTGCTGATGCGGCCTTCGGCATCTGGCCGTACGACAACCTCCCATGGTACTCGGTGCTCAGCCGGTACAAGAACCTGTATCTAGGGTTTGGCGTGCGGTTACCTTTCTGAAGCTCAGGCTATGAAGAATCTGAACACACGACTTGTCCCGCGTAGACAATGTGAGTTCGAATGCGGACGAAATCAAGAAGTAGATGGCATTCAAGGTACCATTGAGAGGGCTCTGGCTTCGTGGATGCTTACGGCGTAGGTTCAGAGGGTATATTGTCCCGCGGAGCGAAGGGCTCTGTTTTGCATCCTTGTGTCTCCCGGGAGGCGACCTCGGGACCTCTTGCCGGCCGCCAGTCAAGGAGATCGAAAGGCTGCGAGTCGCCGCCACGGAACCAACCGTTGAGTAGTCGGAATTAGCAGGCCGCACAGCCAGCGGAAAAGGGCGAGTTGCGCCGATGGAAACTGGACACTGAGTTCGTACCAACTTGACTGTCTTCGCATCACTTACCCCATGTCTCTCCGGCCTCGGAAATTGGGGATGCAATACGAGTTGCGTAGTCTATATACGGTCTAGCCGCTATTGAGTACTGTGTGTTGCCGTTTTCAAGTAGCCTGTCCTACGGGCCGGTCGCCGCGTGCCCCAGCACAAACGTCCAGGTAAGGAGCTCGGAGCTCTGAAAGCCTGCTTGCGCAAGCTTGATCGCGCAAAGGCTCTGGTGCTCCATCAAGAGGGACGTATCCGAGTGGACCGCCATCAGCCCTTCCCTGTTGGTAGCATAGAAGCCGACTCCGAGAGGGAGATCCAGCTTGTCTGCCAGCAACCGGCTGAAATCGTCGAGATAGAGCGTCACACCCAATGCGCCAATCA
>JGI10211J34971_10003205_pt1 | contig 13175 bp, 12 predicted proteins | sample Etolagsediment_FD_34971 | JGI IMG/M metagenome (IMG submission 34971) | reverse complement strand
CTTTGTCATCGCCAAAGCCTTCGAAGCCTTCCACCATGGAGAGGTCTAGGTCTTTAATATCAAAGGTATCGTTTTGGTTAGCCATAACCCTAACTATACCATAAGGTATTTATTTAAAGGTCATCGGCAAAAGCTCCACGAGGCAAACCGCCACCATCGACATTGGACGGGAAAAGCTTGTCAATACCCAAACGCCTCAACAAAGCATCAATTTGAGGGTTCCTAGCAAACTGACGAATATCCTGCATCCCCTCACCTATACCACGAGCCATAGTCCTATTCTCCACAAAATTACGAATAGGAGCAGGCACAGAAGACATGTCAGGACGTTGCAAAGCAGCCGCCAAAGAATCCAAAGCGCTAGCGCCCCCCTCCCTAATTGCGGCACCTGCTCGACCAGTAGCCGCAGCGCCTCGCTGTGCGATGTTAGACAAATTGGCGTCCACAAAATCAAATGCACGCCCAGGACTAGGCAAAGTAGGAGTTGCTCGTAACCCGGCAGAATTTAAAAACGCATACACGGGAGTAACAATGTCGCCCTGCAACTGTCCCGACAAATGCTTAACCGTGTCATACCCAAACTCTTCAAGAATTGGACGAACGTAAGGAGAATAACGCGACTCATGCAAACCGCCCATACTCGGGCCCGACCTAGTTAAATCCATTTTTGCTAAATCATCCGCAAAATTTAATATGTCGTTCGGGTCATCAAATTCATTTACAAGCCGTTGATACAAAGCCGGGTCAACCTGGTCTAACGTACCCTGTGTCAAATCAAGAATGTTTCGCTCTGCCACATCCGACACAGGCTCTGACAACCTAAATAAAGCTCCCCGAGTAATAGGATACCCAGCAGCATCAAGCCCCGGAAGCAAATTGCCTGAAGCGTCGGTAATCGTACCCCCCTTAGAGGTTGTGTAACCGCTTGCAACCTGCATACCTTTAGGGTCAAAAATGTTGCTACCCGTCGACCCAAACATGTCCCCGCCAAACCAGTTTCGTGACCAACTGTCTTGACCACGATTAGCCGCCATAAAAGGCCTCGCAATGTTAGCGCCCGTATCCCTACTCCCATGATACAAACCACGCAACATCGAATTATACAAAGCTCGATTCTGCGGAGACATAGCCCTATACGTGTTAGCAAACCGCAAACCAGTACCAATAGTTTTATCAATAGGGGCACCAACCGCCCAACCAACCGGATTCAACACATCCGCACCAAACGCGGCAGCCCCCAAACCAAACCTACCCGCAGCAGTAGAAGGCGCATAACCAGCATCCGCAAAATCCTCCACAAGAGAACTCGCCGGAGCCAACAAAGCATCCATCGCACCATGCCGTTGAATAAACCCAGTAGCAGCATCCCTATCAGCCTGGCTAGTACCCGTAAACGGATTCATACCCAAAGCAACACGAGCAACCTCATTCAACCTCGAAGGAGGTGTCGGTTCCACAGGCTGCGGAGTAGGGCGAGGTTGACGTTTCTTCGTTTGCTGCCTAGTTTTTACGTACGCGTCAGCTAAACGCTCATAACTGTCCGCGGTGGGCATACTAAAATGGTATCATTTACGGCCCTAAGATGTTAGAGAGTCTGTCTCCAGTCTATGTATTCATCGGGCGTATTGGGCCCCCGGCCCACCGACCCATCTTCGTAAAGAACAAGGCCGCGCTTCTTTAGCTCTGCCCTCATGCGCTCTGTTACATACTTGTCCATGAGGTCCGCGTCTATTTTGTTGTCGGGGTTTCCGATTCCCTTGCGAGCCGATACTTTATTTCCCTTGCGCGGGCTCGTATTACGCCGGGTTGGTTTTTTCTTTTCCATTAGATTGCCTGTTCTGGACCCATAAAGTCCGTCATGTTACCGGGTTGGGGGGGCGGAGGCATTGACCCCGGACCACTAGAGCCNACAGCGGGTGNAATACTTCCAGAGTTACCAGGCTCATACGCACCACCAGGTTGAGGGCCACCAGGAGGNAGTAGACCCATCATCCTCATANCGCGACGCGCCTTGTGCTGCGCAACGTGATTCATGACTTCATCCTGAATGTACGTTGGCAACATCTTGTACGACGAACTCTTTTGCATAAGTTCGTGAATCTCAATATGCACATCATCGTTATCCCACTCGTTAATCGGGATAACACTGGGGCGTGGTGGAATCTGACCGTCAGGACCAGGCTGAACTTCACCCATGGACACACGCATCTGATGCATCTGGTCCGCCACCATAATCTGGTCCTCAGTGAGACGCTTAAAGTCAATATTCTCGGTCTGTGCTGCACGCTTATCAATACCGCGGCGAGTGGTCCACTGTTGCAGCATGGGCATGTCAAGCAACTCGAACCCTTCCTGCGGTGTCATGTAACCGAACTTCATGAAGTCCATAACGTTCGCCATACGGGCGCTCTTCGATTGCGGCAACGCACTACCCGCTTCGATACGCAAATCTGTTCCGCGAGAAATATCCGAACCCTTAAGCAGCATGGCTTCATAACCACCATCATCACCGGTGGCTTTCACAAGACGCGGAACATCCCAATAGTCGGCGCACAACGCCAACGATTGACGCGCCGTGTCCTCCACAGCCGCCTCCAACGACGTAATCGTGGGCTGCAGGTAAGAATCGTCGCGTTCCTGCAAATATGCGATAGCGGTTGCTGCCGACACGCCGCCAGGGGCTTGACCCCGACTAACCTCGTGCTGACCGGAAATGTCCTCGAAGTTCATTTGTTGACGCTCATTGAACTGGACAACATACGAAGGAAGCTCTGTCAAAGCAACGGGTTGCGGGCGTTGCGCGTTGGGGCGCACAGGAATCCACAAACCAGGTTCAGTTGTTACTTTCTGGGGGACAACCGAACCCTCGTCGAACAACATTTGCGGTTTACTGGTACGGTTTTTTGCCTCAATGATTTGAGACTGGGTACGGTTGTACTCAACCTGCAAGGGAATCAAGTCGGTGATTACAGAATCCGCGTAAAAACGACCGGTAGGGATGTGGTCAATTTTCGCGAACGGGAACTGCCCGTGAGAATACGGCAACCCTGAAAGACCCGCTTGAATAATTTGGTCGTTAACAATAGTAACGAAACCACCTTGAGGTAATATTTTGGTTGTGCCCGGTTTAATCCACGCCTCAATGAGTGTGGCGCTTTCGGGGCGTGCTTCTTTGTTGGCGGAAATCCCCAACTTTGATGGCGACATAATATCGTCTGTGTCGCCGTCTTCACTGACACGGAAGCCTTCGGGGAGAGCATCTTTATAAGTAAGCTCAATCCATTCAATTGGTTTGTTGTACACGTTAAAAACGTACGGTTGGTCGTAAATGCACTCTTCCGTAAGGTCTGGTACCAGAATATTGAACGGGCTTAACGCAGCCCAACACACCTCACCATAAATTTCACTCACGGAATCATATTTGTAATCATCCCAATAAGTTTTGATGTACGCGGTGCCAGCGATGGACAACCAGAAAGCTGCGTCCGCGATTGTGCGGTGAAAGTTTCGACGGTAGTACAGGGACTCCCACACTTGCTCGCCAGCCCTCGCAGCAAACACATCATCATCATCGTTAGACGACGGAACAACACTAGCGGTGGGTTTACCGGCGGTAAGTTTAGAAATCTCGGTACGCACAATGGGACGAATTTTGTTTACTGTGATTCGGGGAGTGTACTTGTCAAGTTTGGGCAACGGGACAAGACGGTCCTCATTACGGTTCCATTCGACGTACTGTTTGCCCATGTAGAAAGAAAGATTCGTGTACCATTGGCGCTCGTAAACGCGCCTTGCCGAGCGCATAGTGTTGTACTGGCGTTTCACCCACGCAACAAGTTTGCGACCGTCAGGGCTTTGCGCAAAAGCACGAACCTTTTCAGCTTCAAGCATGTTGGGGTTCATGTCCGCTTCGAGGGGCTGTTCGCTTTCTTCAACCGTCTCTACTTCAACTAACCGCATTTCGTTGTCGGCTAGTTCTTTATCAATTTGTTTAGCTGATGACGGCTGTGATGGCATCCAAGTCTTCCTTGTCTATAGCGATATCGTCGGCTAATTCTCCAGCGAGTCGCGCTTCCTCTGCGGCATACGTGTCTCCACTATAATATCGCGCATTTCGTTCGTAGTCAGCCATTTGTGCTGTACGGGCTTTACTGAACTCAAGCTCACTGTAGGTTAGGGCATCCTTACTTGCCAGCAACCGAACTGTTTCTTCTAACTGGTTGCTTAACTGTTCTGTTAACAGTTGCGTTCTTTTGGGTTCAGTTTTCACTATCCACAGTGTCAGAGCCAGCGTTGCCAGAGCTAGTAACGCCAGCAAGCTCATTGATAGCGTTGTCAGAAAGATGTTTGATTCCATTGATAACTCCTTCGATTGTTTCCGGGACGTGTGAAAGCGCGTTTTGTAGTTCCTGTATGCGCTTTTTTGCTGTTTTAAGTTCAGCGTGGATTTCTTCTAACTGTTCTTCAGCTTCTTCTTTGCTGATGTATTCGAACTGTCGAGCAAGCCACGCCATACCTCGAGCGCTTACGTACACTTGTCCGTAGTCGGGGATGGAGAATCCGAGGTCTAAAGCTTTATCTTGACCCTTGGCGTTGCCGATTCCGGTAAGAATGCAGCTTTGGGGGAAAATCGTCATCATGTCGACGAAACGTGTTTTACTACTAGGCATATTTCTCCTTGATTAGATGAGAACAATGATACACCAAAAGGTTACTCTATGCCGGTGAAGTCGTAACTTGTCCCACTCGAACTTGGTGACCAAGAATTCAGGTTCAACGCTCGAGAGTTTCTCCGCTCCAACGCTGTCCGCCACTGATGGCTCACATCCAGCAACGCTGCCGCATACTCAACCTTGTCGTCGCTTTCGCCAGCATAATCCTGCGGGGTCAAATCTGGCATAAAAGTCATCAGATAACGCAACGCATCAGTAGTGTGGTCGTCTTTTTCACGCGCACCCTCTGGCTGGTTTTTCATGGCAGCAACCTTTTTGTTAACAAAACGGTTCTGTTTCGCGCCCTTCAACTCCCGGATAGTATTATGGCATTCCTGCAATATTGTGAGAAAAGGTTTACCCGTCTTGGGGTTCATTTTTAGGTACTGCATTATCTTGTTGATTCCGACTTCTTTTTGCCGGGGTATCCCGTCCACGTTGATGTAGATTTCGTGTTTCGCATACTCGCTGATAATGCTTTCGCCCGTGATTCCGCTTCGCTGTTTCATCGCCGGGTCCCCGGTCACCATGTACGGTACGCAATCTAACTCCGCATTAATTTCTTTAATGGCTTGGGCATGGTCAGCAACTGTCGCATTAGCTTGGTAGTACTCCCTTATTACTGTAAGGCCGCCTTTAATGTCTGCCGCAACCCACAACCAGGCGGTAGGGTTGTTGATTCCATGGTCCCCCGTCAAATAAATACGCATATGTTGAGGGTCGAAACCGAACTCAGCGAAAGTTTGATTCGCATGCGTTATTTCTTTAAAGTCTTTGTACAACGCACCAGAGATAGCCAGATACTCTCCACCAAAACGAACCGCTTTGTTTTCTTGGTCCATCATCCCAAAAATACGTTCAATGGCTTCTTTGGGAAGATACGGGTTTTCCGATGTGGACATTTGCACCAAACCGATAGCCGGTTTTTCTTTCTTCTCCAACGCCTCAAAATATGGTTGGTACAGGTCGTCATAAATCCATTCCATACCCGCAACAGGTGTTTCACTAATCCACCAACAACCGTTAGTGTCCAACAAACGCATCTGACACTCATCAAAAATTACTTTCGGGCACTCCTCATCGAAATGAACAAAATGCCGAGAAGTTCCAGCGAACTTATCTAAATCCTGGTCCTGGGACATAAACTCCACAAAAGAACCATCCTTTAACGTCAACGTGTGCTGCTGCGCCGAATAACTTCTCTCCCAGGAACCATCAATCAGAAAATCTTTCGGCATATATTGTTTGTAAAGTGGGAGAATAATTTTGTCCACACCGTTCAAAAAGTCCACACATACGACACGCCCACGCACCTGCCCCTCAAAGTTTGGGCGGTAAGGGTGAGACTTGGTCAGATACCAGACCCCCTCAACCACGGATGCAACACTTTTACCTGAACGGTTACCGGCCACGAACAAACGGTTCAAATTTTGCAACCGGTGAAACTCTTCCTGTTTCTCGTGTGGTTTGTATGCGTAAACGTTCGGTTGGCGGGCCTGAACCCGCAACTGCTCCTCAATATCCTGGACCAGCCCAGCGAAATCCACGGCCTCGTTTTTGGCGGTAGATGCTCTAGAAGCTCTGTAACCCATTTTCCAACTGATTCTTTACGCTGACCAAAGGAGTGACGCGATGCATTTCTTCAGGGGGGATAACATCAACAGCGGCACCACCTAACCGTGCACCCATTGTAGCAAGCACCATGGCGTCAGCAATGTTGTGGTCCGACACATTAATTTTGGTTTGCAACTGAACGCTTTCCATCACCGCCTCTTTTTTTGCGTTACCGTTACCGGTCGCATATTTCGCTCTCGACCGTGGCGGAATAATATAAACGCCCTTCAACTCCACACCCTTATCTTTCAACCACGTGTAAATTGCGTGCTTCACCATCCACCAACCACCAGCAAGCTCATGCGACTTCCCGCCCTTGCTGCCAAAACTTGGACCCTCCATCGCAATAATGTCACCATTTTTCAATGCAGATAGTGTCCGCCAAATCTCCGTTTGAATATAATTCATACGAGGGTGCCCACGGTCTTTTGTGGTAATAATATGCATGTCATGCCACAACGGCGGCCTGTCGCCCGATTTTGATACAATGGCGATACCGGTTGCTGTAAGTGACGGGTCTATTCCTAAGATTTTTACCATAACGCAACCCTACACGAGGATACAGTGGCAATAGACGAAAATAGTGAAACGCGTGCCGCGCAACTGAAACAAATTGACGATTTTCGTCGCGGTACAGCGGAAAGCACACCAGAGCCACCTCCCGCTGGTAGGTACTTGGACTGGTTTCATGCTCAAGCATCATACCGTCGCCCCACAGATTTGCATCACCAACTGGGGACGAACTCGTGGGATGCGGCACCAGGCGACCACACCCACACTATTGAAGAAATTTTAGATATTGAAAAGTCTGTGCACATCACCCCGGAAGGTGGCACAACAGGAACCCAACCCACTTTCACCGGTGACGCTGGGGACGTGTTTTCTGGAAGCTACACCAGGATAGGTAATTTAGTGCACTTCGCCTACATGGTTGATTTTGACAACATCACCAGTTTCGGTACCGGTCAATACACATTGGAGTTACCGTACGCTGCAGAACACCCTTACGTTTTCCGTGACGGTTGCCTCCACGACGCCTCAACAGGGGACCAATACCATATCACCGGTCACGTGGCTGAAGGCGAAACAACCATGTACCTGTTCTGGTCTGACAAAGTGGCTAGCGCCGTCCAAGATGTTGAGTTCGAAGAAGGCACACCCCTCAACTTGGCGACCGCAGACAACTTTCACATAGCAGGAACTTACGAAAGGGACCCGGCTTAAACGTCGGCCCCATGTTTCCTAGCCTCGTCCCGTCTTACCCCATCTTCAGCATAAATGTCTTTATCTGGTGCCCTAGTGACGGGGTCGTGTTCTTTGTACTCCCCGTCCGGTAAAAACGGTACCGAAGCGTCAACACTGCCGTCTTCGTTTGTGGGCCGAGGACCGTAAGCGTCATCGTTTTTAGCGTGCCACTGATTATGACACCAATCACATATTCTGTGCAGGTTGATGCCTAACTCGTTATTTAACGTGTTTTTGTCCGGACCGTGATGCCTGTCGGACGCTGGACGGCCAGGGCAACCCAAAATGGGTACCACACCACCACCAGCCTGGGCCAGCCACGCCCACTCACACACCATGCCAGGTTTTATAGGCGCAACCTTTGCCGCCATCTTGCGGCCAGAAGAAAGCGGGTCAGCATACTCATCAGGCGATTTAACCCCCATATAATCGTTTATATAAGTTTCAATCTCTTCAACCACTGGGGTCCCCACATAGTTCGACCCGGCGGAGCCTTTAGCTTCTTTCCGTAACTGTTCGTACAGGTCAAAATTGCCTCCGCAGCAACACGACACCCATTCGAAATTGTTACCCTCTTCGTTGACGCGAACCCAGAACTCGTCACACTCGTCATGGAACCCGCGGCGGCAACCCTGACACACCGCATCAAGGCTCACTTCAACATCGTTAAGTTCCCCCCCAAGGAAGAACATGTCATCATCGTCAAGCATTATCATTCCTCATACAATCCAACACCGGTGTACCTCACACCGCGTCTGCCTTTTTCCTTTACCAATGGGAGCCGGTGAGTCAACTCCCGCAACAACTGTGTCCTAGATATTGGGGTCTCGGACTCTTGCTGACACCACATCTTGTAGTTATTGTATATTTCTTGAGCCGAATAAGACATATGCGCGTTAACAAACGTTCTGTCCGTCACATACTGCGCAATGTTGTCCTCCTCCAACTGGTACTCCTGTGTTGCCATACGCACACTTTCTGGCTCATTTAACGAACCAGACTCATACACGCGTTGCGCACCCTGCAACATCCACTGCAAAATACCGGGACCTTCCTCATCAATCAACATTTGTGCCAAATGTTTGTTTTGTTTCTCCGGTGGGATAGTGACATCAAAATTGATTTTCCGGACACGACGCCAAAAACCGTCACCACCAGCAGACACCTTCGGCAAATGGTTCATAGCCAAAATTAGAGTATGGCTAGGTTTGAAATCAAAAAAGTTTTTACCAATCAGTCGTGCGCTAATCGTGTCACCACCAGTCAACATTTTCACACGCGACTCATTGAACTTTCCATAGATCGGGTCTCAGAACCAATCGCTAAACGCACACCCCGCAAACGGGCAATCTCAGTCGAATGCTCCTGGAAACCCTTATCCAACAAAAAGTTTTCCGGCATTTGCGTCACATAATCACCCAAAAGGCCAGACGCAACCTCCAAAATTGTGGACTTACCATTCGCGCCAGTACCCACCAACAACGGCAGCACATGATGCAAAGTCTCACCAATTAAAGCTAAACCAAATAACTCTTGAATATAGTGAATACGCTCCTCGTCAACAATGACGTCCCGTAAAAATTCTTCCCACTTCGGCACAGGAATTTCTCGCGGAGACACTTGTGTTTGTTTAGTGTGCCTATCCTTATACGGGTCACCCTCCCTCAACTCGCCCTTACCCAAGTTAATGACTCCATCCGGTGTACATAGTTCGAGCGGGACACTATCCAAAAAACGAGCCTGACACACTAAGTCCCGAGTAGTCTCAGCAATCTCAATCGCAGACTTAAGTGCGCCATTCTGCAACGAACGCTTAACCCACTTAATCGTCGTCTCAGAAGGATTAGTCTCAGCAAACCGATAAGCAGAATCAATCGCCTCCTGCAAAATCTGTTTAGTCTCATCCAAAACCCATCGATGATTCTCCCATTTATGCCAACCAATGTTGGGCACAAACAAAAAACGCCCACTGATATTCGCGGCTAGACGAGACGCATTAGCCGAATCAGTGAACGCAAAAGACTGCTCCTGTATAGCAATCTGGGCAACAATTGTTTGAGTTTGCGCAAGCGCGCCCAGCGACGCATCACCTGGTAGTGAAGTGCTTACGCCGCTGGGCGATTCTTTTGGGAGGTTCGGCACAGAATCCAAGACTCCCAACCGATGAGTGTGATAATCAACTGCTTGCGCCAACCTAACCTCATCCATACTCGCGACGAGCACACGGGCCCAGGTGAGCGTCGACGCGACCTCATTATGAGTAGTTGGTCGAGGATTATCACCAACTGATAACAACGCCTCAAACTTATCGCGCAAAAGTAAAACAAGTTGTTCATAAGTAGCCTCCGTCACACAACCATACCGAGCCGCCGCCTCAATTTTTGTAGCCTTACCTACCATCCAAGGGTGACGCGCTGGCGGGTCACCCTGAGAAATCTCATCAACAACAGCCAAAGCCCACGCACAATCATGCTGAGCAGGCTCCCACGTATCCGGATTAGACACCACAACAAACTCATCAACCGGAGTCTCCTCATGTATAAAACCATACGAAACCAAAACCTCCTCAATCTGGTCAACCGTCAACGGAGACGAACCATCCAAAAAACTAATCCGAGTAGCAACAGGACTGTCCTTAACCTTGTGATTAAAAGTCCCAGGCGCACGCAAAACCCTGGGCAAATCATACACAGGGTCAACATAACCACCCTCAATACTTGCCACACGCTGCACTAACTGACCCCAACGTTTAATCAAAGACTTCATATAACCACGATTATTGTCAGTCACATTACCGTCATCCAACACCCAATACGGTTGCAAACCATAACCCGAAAACACCACAAAGGTAGGTGACGCATTCAGCATCCCCGACAACAAATCAATAACCTGAGACGCAGCCATGTCATCCTTCAAGCCCGAATCCTTGAAATCCAAATCTGCCCACAGAGCACGCACACGCGTAATCTGAGAAACATCACCACGCCCAACAGCAGGACCAGCAGACACCTCATTAACCATCACATACACATTGCTTGAATCGTCCTCAAGCATCTGCGCAAAAGAATCCGCATATTTAAGCTTCGTGTGGCGTGTATTCCATACACCGGACTCATTGAAATACGAAACAGAAACATGCTCATCCAGTTGACAGTTCATCGCCACAAACATGTCACGGATAGGAGTCGAAGTATCCGACCAAGCATAAACAGGTAACATAAACCCTCCTAGGTAGTGGCGGGGGGCTTACGCCCCCCACCTGTTCGATTAAAAACCGAACATATCCTCTAACTCATCCATTGACAAGTTAGTAGCTGCAGCAATCACGTCAAGCGGAGTCTGCGGATTGTTCTTACGGAGTGCAAACGCCATACGGTGCGCATCCGAATCAAACTCCCCGCTACTTGCTTTTTTTGCCGAGCCAACCTCCGTAGGCAAAGACCTAGCCGGAGGAGCGACATACGAAGCGTCATACAGCTTGATGTCATTGTAACCGCGCTGCGACGCGGGCTGAGTGCCACTATGCGTTATCGTCAAAGTGCCACCCTCCTGCAAACCAACACGAGCCAAACCCATGTCAGCCAAACAGTTAGAGATTGCTCGCTGAATAGCCCACTTCGCGAAAACACGACGCTGACCATCATCATCCTCAATCTCAGGGTCACGCTCCTCAGTCTGCAGAGTATAAATAATCTGCTGCTTAGGGTTACCAGACTTGTCAGTCTGAATCTCCCCAGTAGGAGCGGTAATCGGAGCAACCTCAGCATCAATCAACGTGCCAGTGATGGAATCACCAACATTGTCAAAGCGAGCAATCGGTTGCTTCGGACCACTTAACAGCATATTTGCATCATTGAATCCCATAAGATTCCTCATTTCTTCATCTCAACAAAAGGTCACGGACGGGATTGTCCGCAGCCTCATAAGAGCTACACGACAAACATCCAGCCAAAGGCGGATGCTGACGCATCAACTCCTCCCAACCGATATCTTCGGCCGAGTCTATATAAGCCTCCAACTTAGCTAAAGCAGAAGCCGCAACCTGCACATCCCAATCAAACACATGCGGGACCGCATCACGCGAAAGGTTACCCTTATTAGCAGGCAAAAACATGATACCAACCTGGCTCACAGAATAACCAAGCTGATGCCAACCAAGACCATACAAATGACCCTGAACAACATACTGTTGTTTGACTTTCCCCTTACGAACCAAATCCAAAGTATCATCGCCAACAACTTTCCAGTCAACGACAAAACCCGCACCCTCGTTAGGGAAAAACGCGTCACAACTACCAGCCAACTCCAACGACTTGTACTCATGAACCCAAAGGCGCTGCTCAAAAATTGCATCCTCAGGAGCAAACTTTTGAGACAAATCAGCCTCCAAACCAGCATGCACATACGTACCCAACTGCGCACGCCAAGACCCAACCATCTGAGTCTTAGGCACCTCAGCCAACTTACGAATCACACAACGCTGACACGCCATACCAACCTCAGAAATACCAATCGACGTCTGAAGCCCGCGCTCAGTAATAGAACAACTCTCAATCGTCTCGAGAATTGATTCAGCAGTAACAATCATGATGCCTCCAATCTATGAACTATATTCCTATCGAACTCAACGGCGCGAACACCATCAAGCAATGCGCGTGTCGAATGAAACGTAGCATCATTTGTAGCAGAAATCAGAACATCAATCGTTCCACGCGAACGCAAACGCCAAATCGTCACCTGATGCACACGCGAAATCCTATGAATCCTATCCTCAACCTGCTCCTGAACATCAGGAGACCGAGGAACATCAAAGAAAATCAAATCATCCGCAGCATCCAAATCAATACCAACACCAAGCCCCGACGACAATAACGTAATACGAAACTCACCAGCCTGAAAAGCACGCTGCAAAGCAGAACGCTTATGCTGAGGCAACGAACCATCAATCACCTCACACACAAAACCAGCCTCAGCCAACTCATCCTTTAACCAATACAGAACCTGAGAAAACTGAGAAGACACAACAACCTGTCCACTCGGCGGCTCACTAGGATTAACACCCAAATTACGTGACGACAACCACTCAATCAACCAATCTCGTTTAGCCGAAACACCACCAGGCTTAGGCACAGTAAAGTCCTCACCATCACGCTGCACCACATGATACTCACACGACGCAAACTGCTGAGCACGCAACGAATACACCAACGCATTACCCTTTGAACCATCATCATTAGTCATAAACTCATCACGATACTCAACATACGCCTTAGCCAAGGCCGACGGGTGCGGCACATCAATATCCAAATAACGTTTAGGTGGTAACTCAGTAGCAACCTCAGATTTAGTACGACGAACAACACTCTGAGCATCATAAAAATGCCAACGCCCAGCATTCAACATATGACCAATTTTCTGCACTTTGGCATCAAACCGTGAACCATCACGACGAGACACCGGTACCGTAATGTCATACGTATAAAAATTTGCTTGCAACCAATCCTGATAAGACTGAACAACCCTACCAAAAAACTGAGGATACAAAAACCGCCACGTACCAAACCGGTAATGCAACTTACCACGGTCAGGCGTACCCGAAATAGC
>JGI10211J34971_10003202_pt1 | contig 13182 bp, 15 predicted proteins | sample Etolagsediment_FD_34971 | JGI IMG/M metagenome (IMG submission 34971) | reverse complement strand
CCTGATTTGGCCTTGATTCTTGACCTCACCAGTTGCTCTTACTCTGTATTCGCTCATGTTGATTCTCCTGTGAGCTTATGCGATTGCTAGGAATATGTAGTTACTACCTGACCCCCAAAAACTTCCGACCAGTGTAAAACCAGATGAAAGGGGGTCAATTGCATCATAATTTGAAACTTCAGCGGCTGTGGTATTTAAGGCAAGGTAAGGATCATTTCCTGCAACGATGCCACGTTCTGTGTCAAAAACAATCCAGTCTTGAGTGGCACTTGTTTTTTTAAGTAAGATAAATCTTGCGCCGTTGGTGAAGCCACAGTCCACATTTAAATCACTACCTGTTGTAGTAAAACTCCCCACCTTGGATACACCGGGGACTGTTGCGAATAGATAGGCAATATAAGTTTCACCGCTTGAATTAGCTTCCGTAGAATTCACTACTGTAAATGTGGAGTCTGACGCAGTGCTTATCCTTTTACTTGAACTAAAAAAATCAACGATATTAAGCGACAGATTTATTGATGGCACAGCGTTAATATAAACCATCCAAGACCCTGTTCCACTTCTGCGTTTAACCCAAATCATTTCAGGAGTTACGCCTAAGTTATGAGTCACGTTTTGAGTAGACCCATCCCCCGTATAAGCCACCACATCAAAGAAGCCGGGCGCACGGCGGAACATATAGGATAGTCTTGTGCTGTCATTACTACCGAAATTTTGCCCAAATCCGTTCATAAAATCATAGGCGGCTTGATTGGCATCAGTAAACTCAGAGTCGGCAGTATTAGTACGGAGGTATTTTCCTTGAGTAAGTCTTGAGTTGATACTGTGATTAAATCCGTCCGTATCATTTTCAATAGCCATATCCGTGACAAAATTACTTACGTAATCTGGATTAGTTGCATTTGCTGTATCAATAGCAAACACCTCACTAGCACTCTCAGGCACAGCCATAGGGCCACGACGGATTGCCATGTAGATGTAGGTTCTTCCGTCTTGATTTATGTTATACCCTTTTGCAACAAATCCTGTACTATCTACTTCTGCATCAATAACACTTTGGGATTCAGCATTGCCTATATTAGGAAAAAGTCTACTTGCATTACCACCTGTAGGGATACCCCTTATAGTATCAACAATCTCCCACGCTCTACCACCATCTGAAGACTCTTTAATTAGTATATATTGTGGTTCCCATCCTAAATTAATAATTTGACCATCATGCGTGCCTGTTGAGTCATTCCCTACATAACTCCCACAAGCAATCAACCCATCACTACCATCACCTGATGGGCCTAGTGGGTCGTGGGCGTAGATGTAGGCTACGTAGGTTGCATTTAACACATTAAAGTTAGCTTCTGGAGACCAGTTAATACTAAAGTCAGTATCATCAAAATAAGTTGACCATGCGATATCACCAACAGACGCATTGGTTAGGTTTAAGTATAATGTTTTACCAGTAGTACCGTTTGCGTGGTGTGCTGCTATCCACTCGCTAGTTGTATCTGTACGCTTTATGATTACAAAACCAGGGGTAACTCCTAAACTGTGTGGTATTCTTGCTGTTCTGGCTGTTGATGATGAAACACCATTCCCCGTATAAGTAACCACATCGAAGAATCGTGGGGCTTTGCGGAATGTCCAGTTTACATAGTCCTCCCCTGAATAATTCACATTGGAGTGGCTACCTAGTGAATGCCCGTCAGTATTAAAGGCGGTAATTAATCCGCTTTGAGTTGACTCAGCAGCAGTTGAGTCAGTCTGTATCCTTTTATCAGTACCTCTCTCAGTATCGAAAATGTAATTACTTCCAGTACCTATAGCTCCTGACCGCCACTTTGACCAGATCATCCCACCTTCAGTAGATAGGTCAATACCAGTTACAATGTCTTTAGCTACGCCAGTGCCGGTATGCACATAGGTAGAGAACACATCCTCAATGTTTAGGGCGGCGTCTGCCCTTCCAGCCATAGCCCCCGCTTTAAGTAATACACTCATTATGGTTGCCCCACCTCTGAACCGTACAAGGTACTTCCGACCTTCCAGTACAGAATCCACGTATAACCAGTGGTTGCAAGCGTTGGTGCAGCGGCTGATCCACCTGCCTTCGTCCATGTTATCGTCGGGTGTGTTACTGTGTAAGCCGTACCGTCATCAATACCCAATAGCACCGCCTGTCCATCTTCGAGTGATTCGGTGAAGGTTGTGTTAGCTGAGAGTGTCTTGGTCTGCACCTGACCATTCGCAGGGTCAATATCTGTACCTGTGAGGTTGTAGGTGGTCTCTGTGATCTCTACGAAAGTAGCATTACCTGAAAATGTCGGATTATTAGCTGGAGCAATCCCTGCCTCTGCTAACGTCTGGTTAACCCATCCAGCACCATCCCACTTCAGAATTTCACCCGTTTCGATAGATGTCAGGGTTACATCAGTTAATGAAGCGATTGTTGTTGGTGGTATGGAGATCCATGTTGTTGTGCCTACATCATAGACCTGCAAATAGTTTAGAGTAGTATCGAAATACATTGCCCCATCTTGCAGTGCGTCACCATCATTATCTAATGTTGGAGCGGATGCTTTGGAACCAAGATAACGATCATCAAATACATCATATGCTGCATCAAAAGCCGCTTTATCTGCTGCTACTGACGTTTGCGCTGTCTCTGCTGCTGTTTGGGCTGTTTCAGCGGCGGTCTGTGCGGTCTCTGCTGCCGTTTGAGCAGTTTCAGCGGCGGTCTGCGCTGCTTCTGATGCAACCTTATCAGAATCAACATCTGTTTCCAGTGTGTTAGCTTCAGTGACAAAAGTGGGTAAAGCTGATAATAGCGCATCTGCACGATTGGCAAACGTGGTCGGGTCGTCCGTCCGTTGTGGCGGTGTTGGTAAAGCTGTAATCGGCATTATGTTAGTCCCTCGACTTCAATTGTTGCTCTGGATGTTACTGGCTCACTAATCACAATATCAAAATCTTTATAGTAACCATAAACCAATGTCCCATAATCTCCATCATCAGTACCAGTCCAGACAATCGGCGTTGCTCTGAGATCAGATAATGTGCGTTGTATGCCGCGAATGGACGCGGTATTGATCACCAAATCATACTCAACACGCGATGAGAAATCTCTAGCTGTAATAATAGCATTACCAAAGGTGTCACGCTCTTTCAATGAGTAGTCTTGGATTCCTACAGAGGTGCCAAATACAGCATCTCCAATCAGTTTCTGTGTACCAAGCACAACCTCTCCCACCTCCGCATTGCCGCTGGTGACGGAGATCGAAACATCAATCACAGCATCCTTGTAGTTAGGGAGATCTAAAATCAATGTCTCAGAAATACGAACAATCGGCTCAAAAAAGTAATCGTACCAATTCGAGATAGCTGTATTATCCACTAGGGAATAATCCTCGTTGTAAACCTCTCCATCTGTAGGATCAGTCATGGTGATATTGAGATCAGTTGCGTCGAGGTTGAAGAACGCAGCCGCATTGACCCACTCAGCAGGAGTAAACTCATAGGTGATTGAAGCGGTGTTTACAGTTTGATCTGCAATCTTTTCGTCAAACGCTTTCCATTTGTTTGTGGCGGAAACGAGAAGCCACCAAGTGGGGATATTGTCAGCATCTGTAGGGTCGTTGTTCAAATTTGATGCTTGCGCAGACTCATAGATATTATGAACGCCCCCCGTAGTCACCTGCACGTTATCTCCGAGCGCGTAGGTGGTTGCACTGCTCCACTCTGAATGCTCTGTTTCTGTCAGGTTAGAATCTGTTAAGACAGCATCTGTAACATCAAGCGGTCTAATAATCTTCATTGTGTGCGCTCCGGTGGCAGACCATCGTTATTCCACTGGTCATTTAGCTTGCGAATGGAATTTGTATTTTTAGCAACACTATACAAAGCGGCTCGATTTTCCTGTCTAAGCTCGCGGATCTCGTTAACCACATCAGTAGAATCAAGCATATCTCGCAAACTGGCGTTACTCATAATATTAGATTGACCCGTCCACTCAAGCTCTGGCCCCCGCTCTCCCACCATGCGCAAACCACCAGCATGAAAACCGCCATTGGCAAACGCAAGTCCAGCGGTGCGTAATTCAGAGGCTGTTACAGTCTCTCCTAATGCCTCACTGAAGATTCCAGCAGCCTCACCCGCTCCAATATTGTATTTCGCCGTATATTCAGCGATGGCGTCTACTGTAGCCTGAGCTTGTAAGTCAGCGCCTGCAAGGTACGCTATTTCTTCCTCACGCGTAGCACGACCCGTCATTGCCACTGCTGCTGAGCTTGCCTCCGATGCAGCAGCGCCACCAAACGCTGTTTGACTGGAGGCCAACGCCTGAATGGAGTTATTGAATGCCAGTAGTGCGGCCTCAACACCCACCAGAGTATTATCAATGCCATTCAGGGTATCTAATTGCTCTTGTGCGTTTTCAAGAATACCATCAAGACGCTCTATCTCTGCTTCATAGGTGGCAGTTAGTGTCTCGCTCTGCTTCTCTAGTTCTTCAAGGGATAGTTCTTCAGTAGTTATCTCGTCATCAGCAAGTGATTTTAGATCAGTAAGCAGGCTTGTAGTGGTCGCCTGATAACGCTGATACTCAAGACGAGAGGCAAACTGTCCACCAGTCACCCCAGTTAATGCAGTTAGCGCACCAGAAATACCCTCTGCTGTAGGTAGACCGCCACCACTTCTCGCAGTAGCGATAACCCCTTGCAGGTATCTGGTTGCAGCGAATCTATCCATACCACCAGAGATAGCAGCATCACCAATCGCAGCAGCTAACGCATCAGACAGCTCTCTAACGACCTCAACGCTACCTAGCTTAGTCTCTATCTGGTTTGCAATAGAGTCTGCTGACGCTTCATACGCTTCCTCTACAGCCGTTTTCTGAGTCTCTACAGCATCGGACAACACCTTGAAGGATGAAGAGACCGCCGTCTCAAACTCTTTGGCGACATTCGCCCACATTGCACCCAAACCATTCTGCTCCATCTCTTTATAGAGGGTCTGCTCCATCTCTTTATTCTGCTCCATCTCTTTATAGAGGGCGCTAATTTCAGTTCGCAGACTGTAGAATGTTGCGAAGGTGTTTCGACCTGCTTCTGTCGTCAGATCAAGCTCTGTGAGTAGCTGATTGAATGCCTCTTGTGTGGCGGGAAGCTCTAGTCCTGCCTCTTGTAGACGCTGTTGTAATGGCTTCAACCCTTCAGTGAAGGCTGTCTGCATAGTTTTTAAATCGATTATTTGTTGGTATTCTTCTGTTGTTAACCCAACCCCTTCAAGGAGCAATTCATTCGTTCTCGCCAACCACTCTTCATAGGTCTTGAAGGTTTCTGCAGGGGTACCCTCGCCCCCTGGTGATATTTGGAATGGAGCACCTTGGTCTGGGCGATACCACATCCTGAAACGACCCGTAGGGTCAAAACCTGTGATCTGCTCAATTGCATTGTTAAGCCCAAGCACTGCTTCCGCCATTGCTGTCCCGATTGCTGCATTATCTTCTGTGACATCGGCACCCATAAGGGCGGTATTAAGCTTATTGAGAGTGAGATCAACGTCACCCGCTCCCGTAATGTCTGGGGGGTCGTCGTCACCAAAAATAGAATACAAGGCAACTGCTGCTGCTATGTAAGGTACAGCGTTGGCCAAAGCAGTGTAGGCGGAATAACCTGCTGCACTCATTGTTGCGCTCGTACCAGCAAGTCCGAACTCAGCAGTTTGAGCCGCTAGCATCGAAGCCTGCGACATACCCATTCCGCCCGCTGTTAGTCCTGCAACACTGGTTCCATATCCTAACGCAGTGCTGAGGGCGCTGGTGCCTGTCAGTAACCCATACCCAGTGTTGAGGCCGCTTGCAATATCAAGTATGCCAGTAGAACCGCCGCCACCAAACAGAGACAGACCGCCACCAGTAACATCCATATCCAACGCAAGACGGATCTGATTAGCTGCTGCCTGTTTAACCATGTTAACAAGCAGATCTTCAAACATACCCCCGACAGATTCAAAGCCATCAAACGCTGCATCTACAAAATCATCAATGAAGCCGTTGACAGCCTCTGTCATTTTCGCCGCATCCTCCTCAACCTGTTTAGCTGCTTTCGCTGATGCTTCTGCGGTGGACTTTGCGGCTTTCTCTGATGCTTTTGCGGTGGACTTTGCGGCCTTCGCTGCTGCTTTTGCGGTGGACTTTGCGGCCTTCGCTGCTGCTTTTGCCGCTGCTTCTGTGGCCTTTTTATTCTCTTTAAGGGCGTTATTAGTATTCCACAACGCCATAGCCTCTTTGATTTCTGCGGCAGTCATCCCCTTAGCCGCATACGTGGCAAACTGGTACTGTTCTGCTGTCATAGTCAGTTTACGGTTATGGTCAGCAAGTTGCGCCATCACTCCAGCAAACGCCGCGCTTTGTTCCTGTAATGCGCCTATCTGTGCCTGAATCGCTCCAGTAGTTGCCGCAATTGTCGCGGGTGCCGCCCCTTGTTGTGCAAGGTATGCCGCCAATTGCGCTTTCAACTCCGCTAGTTTGGCCTCTGAATCGGAATATTGCTGCTTGGTAGATGCTATGGAGCCTGCCAGCAACTCTTCCATTTGTGAGTTATTCTGTGCCTGTATCTCTAGTGTCTCCAGTGCTTCAAGCTGCTGTCGCATAGCTGCTTCTGTTTGGCTGATCTGCCCCTCAAGACTTTTGATAGAGTCCTCTAAGACTTTTGCAGCATGAGCAGCATTAGATGCCTCAAATCGATCACCATCAGCAAACAGGCCATCAAGCAATTCAGCAGCATCACCCGCCGCTCTAAGTATCTCAGCCATCGCAGAAATGACTGCGCCTGTAGCAGATTCAAGGTTCGGCCCCATGAGCCGATCAAGAAAACTATCCCATGAGTCACCGAGATTGCTTAACGCGCCATCCAGTGAGGCAGCTTGTCTTTCCATTGCTCCAGCAAATTGGACGTTTCCAATATCCATCAAATACTGCTGGATTTCCTCGCTATTCTTACCAATGGTTTTGGTCACACCTTGGAAGGTAAGGGACACTTGATCCCCTTGAGACTTCGCCTTGATACCAAACTCTTTTAGGCGCTCAAACTCACCTGTAGAGGCATCTGCAACGGCCTCAATCATCTGATTCATGGATTTACCCATAGCTGCCGCTGTGTTGCCATAGGAGCGCATAGCAGCCTCTGAGGGGTCAAGACCGAGAGATTTCAGCTTGATAAATGAGTTTGTGACCTCTTGAATGGAAAATGGGGTTTGTGCCGCAAAACTGCTGATCTGCTGAAATGCTGCATTTGCTTTATCAGCAGACCCTGTAACTGTAACCAAGCTAGAACGCATCACGGCAAACTGCCGATTGACTTGTATCAATTCGCGAACACCAAGAGCCGCCATTGCTGTTCCAACTAGCCCAATAGCACTCCTCATGCTAGACCAGCCACCCTTCATTTGATCGGTGGCTTTTACTGAGCGGCGAGCGGTTTTCTCAGTCGTGGTGGCGAGGCTGGAGACTTCCTTTTCTGCTTTCTTAACTTCACGAGTATCAACAGAAATACCCAATTTCATAAAGTCAGTTGCCATGCTTTTTCGCCTCTATTCGTTTTGATGCTAGTCTAAACAAATTACCCACCTTTTGTCCCACTTTTTCTCTGTCGATCGCCTCAACATAAGGCGCTGGACAGTTTGGTTTTCGTGCTGCATTTGCCTGAGCAACATACTCTTTTGATAGCTTCCGAATTGTGCTTAACTCTGTACCTGTTAAACCATATCCAGCCGCCCTATTCCACGCGCAAATTTCTCTCCAACTTAAAGGCGCATACCCGCCCATGCCTACAATATCGAGCGTGCCAGCATCATGTAGGGCATCGATATAAAACATTGTGCCAAGAACCTCTGGCAAAACAGAGGCGCTCTCTGATACTGTGTGCCGTCGAGACTGTTTCGCCTTCTCCGGTACAGTATTGAGCCACGCTTCTTGTCTTACCCATAAAATCCACGATTCTAAGCACTCTTCAAAAAATTTGCCCGATCACCAATAAACTCATCAACCTGCTCACGCAACCACGGGTAACCCTTGTACATATGCTCAACATTTTCAGGGGTACACTTCAGGCTTTCACCCTTCTCCTGTACTCCTTTCCATGACACCGTACAGCGAACCAATGTAGACAATGCCTGTTCTTCTGCCTCTTCGAGAGATACATTCTTGCGTTTACGCTGATTCATTGCATCTCTTGCACGATCACGCACAATGTCACGGAATGTTTTTGAGTCAGATCCCAAAAGTACAATACTTGCATCCATCGCCTCGCCCGTTACAGGGTGGCGCACCTGCATCTCTGCGCCTTTGTCTGCCGCTGTGGTCACATCTAAGTCGGAAAAGTCCATACAAAATACTCCTGTCAGTTAGTTCCTGCCAGTATCGACTAAAAAATAACGTGAGAGGGCGCTGACAGGCCCACCCCTCACGATCCTTGCGGATTTAAACCTCTACAATTGCATCCGTCAATTCAATCTGAATGGTTGCGTTTGTAATCTGATCGGCACTACCCACGCCAGTCGTATAAGAGAGAACCTGTGCAGCGAAATACTGAATCGTACCGTCTTGCAGAGTAACCTTAAACGAATGATCTGAATCGCTATCCAAAGCAGTCACCAAAATAGCTTGACCAGCATCAGAGGGATCGCGTGCTACCTGTAAAGTCATCGTCCCATCATTGTAGGAGCCTTTCTTCTTTACTGTTTTACGAGAATCCAGTGGGTTATGAGTTACCAGATTGTAAGTACGTCCATACTCGCCAGCGTCAACAATTTCACCAACTACTGAGTAAGAGAGAGCACCAAAACCAGCCGCGTTATATGTGGCTGGATTGGAGGCACTAATCTCAATCGTAGTGCCCGCGGAAGTTTGAGCAGCCATGTTCTACCTCCTATTATTAAACTTCAATGATTGAGTTAGTCAACTCAATCTGAATGGTGGCATTAGTAATCTGGTCAGCAGACCCCACGCCTGTAGTATAGGAGAGAACCTGTGCAGCAAAATACTGTACTGTTCCATCCTGCAATGTAACCTCAAAATAGTAGTCGTTATCACTATCCAAAGCGGTTACTAGAATCGCCTGTCCTGCATCGTCTGGATCACGCGCTACCTGAAGCGTCATTGTGCCATCGTTATAAGATCCCTTCTTCTTGACTGTCTTGCGAGAATCAAGCGGGTTATAGGTAACGAGGTTATAAGTGCGCCCGTATTCGCCAGCATCCACGACCTCACCCACTGTCGTAAATGTCAGAGAAGGAAAGCCCGTAGTTACGTTGTCATCATACGTAGATGGCCCTGTAGCGGTGATTGCAATAGTAGTACCTGCTGAAGTTTGAGCAGCCATATATTAACTCCTAATATTTTGTTTAACATAGTCCTCAAAATCAGCAACCGCAAGTCGGACAAACCCATGCGGTGCCTGTTCCTTACTATGCCCGTATTCCAATGCTTGGATGTAGGGCAAGTTATTCGTCAAATAGTAAATGTTTCCGGTAGCTTTGGAAATAGCATCTTGAGCCTTTCCTGTCGTTTTATCACCGCTCTTGTCAGCAGCATCAAGTACGCCAGTTGCAGGGCTCCCGACAGTCGCTTGCCAATTCCCTCTGGCGCGTCCGGTATCAACCGGAGTCCTCTTAATGATATCTCCAGTCAGCTCCAGCAAACTCTTACGAACCACTGTATCGAGATTCAAACTCATCTTATCGGCGAGTTTCTGGAGATCTCCGCGCTTTGATGCGTTATATACCGTCATTCTCTACTCTACGGAATGGAAAAGAGATGTTGTATTGCTTCCATGCACCTGTGACCCCTAAAGTAGTCACGGAACCTGCACCAATCTTAATCGACCCGCTATCCAGACTCTGCAATCTAAACAAGGTATCAAGCTCATCAATAATAGTTCGCGCCTCTTTGCTCCCCTCATTTTTAGGAACAAACACGCTAATATCAATCAGCCCGTTATGCTTAGTGTCACCGTTCAATGTGCGATAGGATGATGCGCCGTTCAAGATAGTAAGGCGCACCCACGGTTCATTATTATCAGCCTCAAACGGTGCGTTATCATAAGCAATAGAAGTAGTGGTAAACTCGCTCATCTTGCCCTCAATCGCCGCCCTCTCGCTCTCAAAACCCATTACGAAACCTCACTAACAGTTAGTTTACAGGTCGCCCCTGCTGGATCAATCTCAATCACATCTACACTGTAAGTATCTCCACCGTAGACAACCACATCGCCAGTGTCGGGAGTAACTGCAAGACTTGATAAATCAAAAGTCATGCACAGTGTTGGCGCATCCCCGCTTCTAATAACATTCTCAACGCCTTCATCAGCAGCAGATTCAATAATGCACTGAATCGTGTAATCAACATCAGTAGAGCTAACTGCGCCCGTAGCGGGGTTATATGCTTGCGACCCCTTGCTTCTATAGGTAACACTTACAGCAACATCACCAATAGCATTAAATGCCGTACCAACTGCTGAAGCTATCGTTGCTCTGAGTCCCATTATGTGCGTACCACTGCAACAGCGCCAAATTTACCACGGGTGTGAATCGTCCCCCATCCGCGTAGCATCTCGTACACGATTTCAGGAAGAACGTCAGCGGTATCTGTCTTATCAAAATCAACCTCCACACTTCCAGCCTTGACCCTGCTGATACCTTTACCATCAGAATCATCGACCCGATTGCCTGCAATCAGGAACTTAGCAAACTCAGCGGTTGCATTAGTAACAGCAGTTGGGATCTCATCCGTACCAACAGCGTACCCGTCAGGATCAGTTACGTTAGAGCGAGGCCAGCGCAAAGACTGTGCCTCGGTGTACTTGCTGCCGTTCCAATCGATACGCTCATCAAGTAGGCGAGTTGCCATTTTCAGGGCCTTCTCTTTATCTGATGATGAAGCGCCCGTCCAATCTGTTACATTCAGATTATTACCGTGGTAAGTATCTGCATCTGCCACAGAAATATAACTGTCTGCACTTGCACCACCTATGGTTGAATCCAGAGCCATTACAATTCCACCTCGATAAATTGCAGTTTATAGGATACTTTCACACTGCTAGCTCCGTCTCTATTGGTGATCCTGAACAGGTTACTGCTATTCTTTTTCAGCAAAAACCACAGCCCTTCACTGGCGTTCGCCAGTTTGGTTTTACTTCCCTGAGTCTCACCATAAGCAACCATGTGTATAACCTCTTCCCCATCATCTGTTACAGTGGGGGAAGAGTAGAAATACACGGTGTCTGGTTGTCTGTTTGTTGATCGATTCTGCGCCTGAACATTAAAACCAGCCCCATTGGCGCTTACCGTTGATTCCGCGAAACCTTGCACCAGCGTCTCAGCTCCGTCCACACTAACGTTCACTCCGTAGATAATAATGTCTCGAACACCAGTCTTTATATGGAAATCAGTGACACCAGAGGCAGCCAGCGTCAAATCACCGCTCATTACATAAGCATTGCCTTTCAGCATCTCCTGAAAGAATAGGTCAGAAACGGTGGTGCTTATAGATAGCATCTTTAACTGTTTTTAACAGACTTTTTTTTAACAACTTTCTTTTTAACAGGCTTTTTTTTCTCGCCTATCAAAACGTGAGCCTTTTCATCATAATCAGACTTGTTAATAACAACAGGCCCATTCTCAGTGTCGATTACAACTGTTTCAACTTTCATGGTGTCTCCATAGCTCTTTCAACAGTCCAGCCACGCTCATCTATTCTTTTTCTTAGTAGCTTGACCGGCACTCCAGACATTTCTGATAACTGTTTCATTGTAAGGCGTTGCTTCTTGTAATCATATAGTTTCGTGTTCCTTTTGGGCTTCTCAGGCTTCTTTATATGCCCATCCCATCTATTGTGAAGCCTTGCACCTTTCGGCTGTGTTAAGGCATCCTTTAATGACCACCCTCGCTGCAATCTCTCATCTAATGAACTTTGGCTAATCCCTATCTCTTTTGCCCAATCTGCAACGCACTGCGTTTTGCCATCGAATTCTATAAACTTGTTTGATCTTCGATTTCTGCTCTGCTGTGCCCTTGTCGCCCATCTAACATTATCTGGCTCATAATCACCATTGTTATCAATCCTGTCTAACTCTAAACCAATAGAGTGACCTTTTGGCAAATCATTCACATAATTCCAAAAGTTATCTTTCCATCTCTGGCAAACCCTAATCCCTCTAGCGCCATACGAATGATAACTCCGATTGTTCTCATCATAACACCTTCTAATCATGTGATTATATCTATGGCGTAACGATCTAAAAACATTTTCATTCTTGATTATCATAGTGGTATCCCCTTTTTATTGGAGATACCACTATACATCATTCAGGCTTGATAACCAAGACTACCCCAGCAGAATTGCAGAGAATTCGGGCTTGATGTTCTTAACACCCCAAGCCAGCGCCACCTCATAACGTACCTTGCGATACATCTTATACATGCTGAACTCAAGGCTAAGGCCGGAACGATCATCAGTTACGGTAATGCGATCCTCAGCCTGATCACCCTCTGCTGGCAGTGATGGCATACGAGTAGCCAGCACGATAGCAGATCGGTTAAACGCCATGTTACGAGCCGCAGCAGCAACAACGGTGATTGCAGTTGCAGAACCACCGATAGCCTGACGCAAACCTGGCGCAGCTAGAGTGATAGTGCCGCCATCTGATACGTCAGCATCACCAGAAGCAACCACGTACTGATTGCTGTCACCAGCAAAAGTGATAACGTCACCGGCCACGATAGTACCAGTACCAGCAGAAGCCAGAGTAATTGTAGTTGCTCCGACTGCATAACCGGCAGTATCTGTAGTGGCACTTGCGCCTGTGCCAGCGGTTGAAGTAACAATCTGAGCAGACTCACGAACAGGCATACCCGCCAAATCAAGGAGAACGCCTTGACGAAGCATAGAGTCAGTGCCAGCAGCATTGACCGCAGACTGCTTACCAAGGAAGTTGGCACCTGCTGAGGTATCAATAACCAACTGATTATCGCTTACAGGTGCGCCGTTGTCCTTGAGAATTTTCAGCACATTAGAAGCGTCTGTGTAATCGCTTGCGGTAGCGAAAGGAGTAGTGCCAGCAGTACCGTATGCGCGTGAGCAAGTGGTATGCAGAGCAGCCAGATCAGTCTCTACCTCATTGACCAAGGTAC
>JGI10211J34971_10003198_pt1 | contig 13190 bp, 10 predicted proteins | sample Etolagsediment_FD_34971 | JGI IMG/M metagenome (IMG submission 34971) | reverse complement strand
GGATGTGGGGAAACGGCTATGTGGATTTCAGGGATGTGGACCGGGCCTGGATGACCTTTACCCAAATGAAAATGGGGCCCTTTGGCATTATGGACGCTGTTGGGCTGGATGTGGTGCGGGACATTGAGATGGTTTACTATAATGAATCAAAAGACCCCAGAGACAAACCGCCCCGAGCACTGGAAGAGAAAATTGAAAGTGGCAACCTGGGGGTCAAGACGGGTCAAGGGTTCTATACCTACCCGGATCCGGAATTTTCTCAACCGCAATTTCTGGATTCAACAAAATAGAAAAGCGACGTCCTCCTGAAACCTGCAACACTCCGGATTTAATTCGTTTTCACCTTCAGGAGACGTCCGCCCAGGATAATCAGTGCCGCCTGGCCTGCCCCCAGCCATACCAGCAACAGGGGGATCAGGATAGCCCCCAGGCGAATCCATCGAATCGTCTGCTCCTGGTAATGGAGCAGACGATTTTCGCCTTCTTGAATGGTTTCCTTAAATTCAGCAATTAAGGCCTGGACTTCCCCCAGGTCCCCGTCCATCCCTCCAACCTCAACCGTAAATTTTTCAAAAGCCTGTTTAGAATTGGGATGGTTTTGTAAATCCAAAGCGGTCTGTCTTGCCCTCTCAAGCATACCCGGCAATCGACGCAAAGTTCCGGAGGCGCCTTCAATCCTTTTCATCAAGGAAACTTCCCGCTCATCGGTCTTACCAGAATCCGGCCCCTCAGCATCCAAAAGGGTCATTAAACGGCCAACGGCCCCGGCCGTGTTTTCAGCGGAATCCACCAACTGCTGCGCATTTGCCAGTTTTTCCTTGACCCCGTGATCCAGGGTAAAGGCGATACGATCCGTGGGTGTTTCGCCCCCGTTTGTCTCTGTTCGAAGTGCCTCCGCATTTGAAACAACGGATTTCAAATCCGCACGAACACGGGCCAGTGAAGCATCTATCTGATCCAAACGGGTAACGATAGCCCCGAGGGCATTTTGGGTGGTATCCGATACCTGCCCCACAAAATGACGGAACTGCGTTTTGACGCTACCCGTATGGTAAATGGCCACGCCACAGGCGACGATGCCCACAACGCCCAGCAACAGCAAAACGATACCGCCAAACCTTCTGAGCACCATCATAGCACTCCATTCACAAAACCGTGTGATCCTTTGAATCAGGGCCTGATGCGTTTATCGGCAAAAGAACACATCTGTTCAGCCTGTCTCAGATATTTGCCAACTTCAATGGCCTCATCTCTTTCCAGTAGGGCCACAGGGCCAAACATTTCTTTTTGTTTCACTCTTATCTTAAAGTCGCGGCCCTGTTTCGAAGAAAAATTAACTTCGCAATTATGCGAAAAAAGGCTATCGGAAGACGATGGGTCATCAGTCTTTTTCTGAGATTCGTAGTAGTCTTCTGTTTTGTTGAGCATTGCTCCCACAGCATTGGCCTGAACGGGAGAGAGGCTGACCGCGCACATGGGAACCGACGGACGACCTAAAATAACCACAAGGGCCTCCGGGGTTTTCTGAATCTCCATGGTCGTACCACCAAATTTTACCACATGCCAGGTAAAGGTATAATCCTCAATAACAAACTCCTCGGCATGAACCGGCATTGCCAATATCCCCAAAAAAATCATGCCAACCAATAATACTCCCTTTTTCATGAAAAACATCCTCCTCTTTATTTTGCTTTCGCGGCCATGACCCAATCTTTATAAACTTGGCTCACCGCTTATCGATACCGTTTTGAATCAATGCTGTATTTTTGAACTTTATATCCGAAGATACGTTCCGTTGTTTTGAGCGCCATGGCCGCCTTCCGCATATTGCCGCGGCTGTTCTTGAGGGATTCAACGAGCATTTCCTTTTCGAAGCGTTCCACAGCATCTTTCAAAGACTGGGACTGCTGAGTACCCGTCTCTTTGGCCGTCTGCAATGTAGGCGGCAAATGATAGCTGTGAACCACCTGATCTTCACACAACAGAACAGCCCGCTCAATGCAGTTTTCCAGCTCCCGCACGTTCCCCGGCCAATGATACTGTGTCAGCGAATCAATGGCCGGCGTGGAAATCCGTTTAATATCCTTTTCATACTCCACGGCATATTTCTCAAGAAAATAATCCGCCAGTAAAAGCAGGTCTGCTTCTCTTTCCCGAAGAGCTGGCAGATAGATGGGATAAACATTCAAACGGTAAAACAGGTCTTCTCGAAAAGTCCCTTCTTCCACCGCCTGGGCCAGGTCCCCATTGGTAGCGGCAACCAATCGAACATTCACCTTGATGGTGTGATTTCCCCCCAGCCTTTCGAATTCTCTCTCCTGCAANACTCTCAGCAACTTGCCCTGGCTTCCAAGAGCAAGGGANCCGATTTCATCCAGAAAGATAGTTCCTTTGTCGGCCAGTTCAAANTTGCCGGATTTGGTCCGGTTGGCCCCGGTGAACGCCCCTTTTTCATAACCGAACAGTTCCGCCTCAATCAGGTTTTCCGGAAGGGCTGCACAGTTGACTTTCACCAGCGGTTTGCCGCCGCGAAGGCTGTTGTAGTGGATGGCGTTGGCGGCCAGTTCTTTTCCCGTTCCGCTTTCCCCCAGCAGCAATACATTGGCATTGCTCTTGGCCACCTGGCTAATCAGGTAAAACACCTCCTGCATTTTGCGGCTGTTACCCACAATATTACTGAAACTGTATTTTTTGTTAAGCTCTTTTCTGAGCCGTAAATTCTCTTCTTCAAGCTGGTTTTTTTCGCGATGGATCTTCTCCAGCATGGACACTTTCTGTGCAATCAGCGTGCTGATAACGGCTAAAAGCCTCGCATCGTCTTCCAGAGAAGATGTTCCTTCAAAGGTACAATCCACACTCAGGGCGCCGATAACCCGGGCCTGATCTTTGATGGGAACACACAAAAAAGAAATTTTGGAATGGTCGATGCCACTCCTGGCGCCGGTTCGATCCAGAAAAAGCGGTTCGTCATTGATCTGGGGCACTACCATGGCCCTTCCCGCCTTGATAACGCGACCCGTTATGCCCTCGCCCAACTTGTATTTGCCTTTNGTCCTTTCCATTTCGGAAATCCCATGGGCCACTTCAATATGAATCTCCGATGTCTCGGGATTCAGAAGCGTTATGGAACCCCGTTTCATGCCCAGATGTTCAGAAAGCAACTCAAGAACCTTGTACAAAGCCCTCTGNAGGTCCATGGTTGCATGGATGGCCTTTGTAATTTCATACAAGCATTTTATTTCGTCGGGGGTGTGAATCCCTGTTCGNTCCGGCATTTAAGGTACTCTCCCATTTTCAAACGACACGATTATTTCAGTTTGATACTCTGAACACCGAACCTTTAAAGGCTCAATTCTTTATCCCAATGTATCCGGCAACTGCCTTTCGACGCTCCAGAATCCCTTCCCGGTACCGAATACATCTAAAATCATTAAAAAATTTCAGCAGTTCGTTGTGCTCAAGCAGATGTTTTGGATTCTTTGGTCTGCCAAACTGCGCCTGATCCACAATATAGGTTTCGTAAATCATCATACCGCCCAAACGAAGCGCACCTCTTAATTGAGGCATCAGAGGGCGATGAAGATAGTTGAAACAGACAATAACGTCAAAAATCTCGTGAGGAAGGGAAATTTCGCTTTCAAGATCCATCCTCTGTAAATTCAGGGTAACACGGGACTCCTTCGCCAGCACCCGTGCGGCATCCAACGCTTCGCGGGAGATATCAATCCCCTCCACTTCAAACCCCTGCCGGGCAAGATAAACGGCATTTCTTCCCCTTCCCATGGCCACATCCAGCACGCGGCCTTTGGGAAGCAGATCCATGTGGTCGACCAGAAACGATGAGGGCCGACCTTCCCGGTAATGCGCGTGGGTCATCATTGGACGCTATCCTTGGGCGGCATCTTTCTTCTTATCCGTTTTTGGGCCCGTCGTCTTTTTCTTCTCTTCTGGATTCAACCATCCACCGCCCAGCGCTTTATACAATTTCACATATCCGTTTAAGTGTTGCTGTTTTAATTGCGAAAGTTCCAGCTCTGCCGAAAAAAGGGCCCTTTCCGTCTCCAAAACCTCAAGGTAACTGCTCACCCCCTTGTCGTATCGCAGTTTTGCCAGACGATAGGCATTTTTGGCGGCTTTCAGCTTTCTGCCGACCGCCATCATCTGATTTTTGAAAGTATCGATTTCAACCAGCGCATCGTCAACCTCCTTAAAGGCGGTCAGGACGGTATTCTCATAGAAATACAGGGCTTCCTTTGTTTTGGCTTCCTCGATTTCAACACGCCGGATGTTCTTGTAAAACTCAAAAATCGGACCAAAAAGACCCGCACCCACCGACCAGGCACCACCACTGGAAGTGATTGACGCCAGTTCATTGCTGGCAGCGCCCACCATTCCGGTCAGCGAAATGGCCGGAAGCCGCATGGCCTCCGCCACCCCAATATTGGCGGTTTGTGATTCCAACAGATACTGGGCCTGCACAATGTCGGGTCGCCGTTCCAGCAGTGTTGAGGGCAATCCGGCGGGAATCGCGGGGGGCGGTGATTCTTTCATCAAGCCTTTACCCGTTTTGATGGACTCTGGGAGTTTTCCCAGTAAAATACTGAGAGCATTTTCCGTCTGAGCCACCGACCGTTCATACTGGGGAATGGCGGACGCGGCAATCTCTTTCTGAATCTGGGCCTGGTTCACATCCAGTTCAGGAATAATCCCTTTATCAAACCGCTTTTGAATAATATTCAGACTCTCTTCGCGTGACTTGAGGGTATCTTTTGATATTTTCACCCGCTGATGATAATCCAGCAGCAGATAATAGCTCCCCACCACTTCGGATATGAGACCTATCTGAACGGTCCTGAGTCCGTACTCCGAGGCCATCATCTGAGCCCTGGCAGACTCCGTGGCCCGTCGGTACTTTCCCCAGAAATCCAGTTCCCAGCTGAGCACCGGGCCCACATAGGCGTAGCTGTTTCGGCTATCGGACCTTGTACCGCCGCCGAAATTGCCCGTTCCCGCGCCAGCTTCAATATAGAAGCCGGGGTACTGGTCGGCCCGGGTAAACCCCAGGTATGCCCTCGCCTGCTCAACCCGGGCTGCCGCTATTTTAAGGTCTTTGTTGTTCGATAACGCCTGGTTTACAAGCGTGTAAAGCATGGGATCATTAAACAACCCCCACCACTCCAGGTTGATCATTCGCTCGACAGGCACTTTTTCAAAACGGTAATTTTTGGGCGTCTCCACCTTCGGACGTATGAAATCCGGCCCCATGGCGCACCCTGACAAGACGAGAAAGAGCAGTATGGCGCCTAACCCTTTTGTTTTTTTCATCATATTGGCTTTCATACCGTAATATTTCAGGTTTTCTGCGATGCCGCCTCGGAAAGGTCTCGTTTCTTTTCATAACGGGCCATTTTTCCGACCAGCACAAACAGCATGGGATAAAAAAAGACGCCCAGCAATGTGGCCAGGGTCATTCCTCCCAGCAGAGCCATGCCCATGACAACCCTGGCCTCAGCACCGGCACCGGTGGCCACCACCAAGGGCAAAACCCCCAGAATAAAAGAAAAGGCCGTCATCAATATGGGCCGAAAACGCAGCCTGGCCGATTTCACTGCCGCATCAAACAATGAAAGGCCTTTATCAAACTCCAGCTTGGCAAATTCAACGATAAGAATCGCATTTTTAGCGGCCATGGCAATAAGCATCACCAAGGCAATCTGAGCAAAAACATTCAATTCAAAGCTTTCGCTGTACATACGGGCCACATAGAGCGCTAAAAACGCACCGAAGATGGCAAAGGGGGTTCCCAGCAGGATACTAAAGGGCAACGACCAGCTTTCATACTGGGCCGCCAGAATCAGGAACACGAAAATCAGGGAAAAAACAAAGACCATGGACCCGGTACCGGCGGATAGTTTTTCCTGATAACTCATGTTGCTCCAGGCGTACCCCATGCCGTCCGCCAGCACCTGGGAGGCCACCTCCTCCAGCGCCGCCATGGCCTGGGCTGAGGTAAAGCCTTTGGCTGGACTGCCCGTCAGCTCCACGGAGCGGTACAGATTGTAGCGATTGGTGTAATCAGGCCCCGCAATGTTTTCGACATTGACAAAAGTAGACAGGGGAACACTTGTGCCCTCGCTGTTGTTCACGTAGAACAGATCCACCTGGCTTTCCTTGAGCCGATATTGGGGTTCAGCCTGGACATACACTTTGTACAACCTTCCGAATCGATTGAAATCATTCACATAGGCGCCACCGAGGAAAGCTCCCAGCGTCGTGTAGATATCATTAAGGCTGACACCTGCTTTCAAGACTTTGTCCTTGTTTATTTCTACATAGCGCTGGGGTACGCTGGCCCGAAAGGTGGTGAAGATGGATCCGATCTCAGGACGTTGGGAAGCCGTCTGAATGAATTTAACGGCCTGATCCGCCAGGTAGGCCGGCGTGCCCCCCCGTTTGTCCTGAATCATCAGCGTAAAGCCGGAGCCGCTGCCTAGACCGGGAATGGCGGGAGGACCGAAAGCGAACACCTGGGCCTCGTTGACATTCAGGAAAAAATCCATGTTCAAACGCGCCACCACCTCCCTGGCAGTGGCCTTTCGAAGACCCCAGTCTTTTAAAGAAACGAAAATGAACCCTGAATTGGAACTCATGCTGTTGGAGAGCAGACTGAAACCGGCAGCCGTCGTGATAAATTGCACCTCCGGGTACTTTTTGATAATCTGTTCCACCTTTCGGGAAACAGCATCGCACCGCTGAAGGGAGGCCGCATCGGGAAGTTGAATGTTGACCATTAAATATCCCATGTCCTCTTCAGGCATGAACCCCCCGGGAATTAATTTTCCCAGATATCCCAGAGCCCCGGTTAGAATCAGGATAAAGATCACACCGATGGACATTTTTCGGGCTAAGATCTTTGTAAACCCCACATAGGCGTTGGTGGATTTTTCAAAAACCTTGTTGAACAATCTGAAAAAAGCACCCAAAGGCCCTCGCATGGGCTTCTGCTTTCTGAGCAAAAGAGCGCAAAGGGCCGGACTCAGGGTCAGGGCATTCACCGACGAAAACAACACCGACACCGCAACGGTAATGGCAAACTGTTGATAGAGGCTTCCGGTAATGCCGCCCATGATGGCCACTGGAATAAACACGGCCACCAGTACCAAAGTGGTGGCGATAACAGGAGCTGTCACCTCATCCATGGCTTTCATGGTGGCGGTCTTAGGGTCCATACCGCTTTCGATATTATTTTGAACCGCTTCCACCACCACGATGGCGTCATCCACCACAATACCGATGGCCAGTACCAGTCCCAGGAGCGACAACACGTTGATGGTGAAGCCGATGATGGGGAATACAATGAAAGCCCCAACCAGGGAGACGGGAATGGCGATGGTGGGAATCAGGGCCGCCCGCCAGTCCTGAATAAAAATGAATACCACCAGAATCACCAGCGCCAGAGCGATATAGAGGGTCTCAATGATTTCATCAATACCTGCCGTGATGGCCAGCGTGGTGTCGAGAGAAATATCGTAGCGGAGACTTTCAGGAAAAGACCCGGAAAGTTCCTCCATGGCCTGCCTGACTTTTCGAGCCAGATCCACCGCATTGGATCCGGGCGCCTGGTAAACACCGATCATGGCGCAGGATTTGTCATTAAGACGGGTAAAGGCATTATAGGTTTCAACACCCAGCTCCACCCGAGCCACATGTTTAAGCTTTACCTGCGCGCCGTCGTCCGTTGTTCGGATGACCACTTCTCCAAATTGCTTTTCAGACTGTAACCGCTCCGGCAACCGAACCGTATAGGTAAACTCCGTTCCCGGAGGAGCGGGTTCCGCGCCGAATTTGCCCCCCGGCACGATGACGCTCTGAGCGCGAAGGGCATCCATGATTTCCGGTACGGTAATTCCCATCTGGGCCAGCCGGTCCGGTTTGATCCAGATGCGCATGGAATAATCACTGGCACCGATGACATTGACCCGCCCGATCCCCTTAATGCGCGCCAGTATGTCTTTTATATTGATGAGCGCATAGTTTCCCAGCCAGTGTTGATTAAACCGGCCGTCCTCAGAGGTAACCGCAATGAGCATGAGGATATTGGGAAGGGATTTCTCGGTGGTCACACCGAACCGCTTTACTTCTTCCGGAAGTTTTGCCGTGGCCGCCGCCACACGGTTCTGGGTAAAGACCGTGTTCATATCGGGGTCCGTGCCGATGTCAAAAGAGGTCTGTATGGTCATGGTGCCGTCGTTGGCATTGGTGGACTTCATATAGATCATGTTGTCCACGCCATTGATCTGCTGCTCCAGCGGAGTTGCCACGGACTGTTCGACACTGATGGCATCAGCCCCCGTATAGGTGGCCCGCACCTCCACAATGGGGGGGGTAATGTCGGGATATTGCTCAATGGGCAGCGCTTTTAAAAACACTATCCCGACAATCACCGTAACAATGGCGATCACCATTGCAACAATGGGTCTTCTGACAAAAAAATTACCCGTATCTGAAGGGTTGGTTGGATTCGTCATTAACTCTCTTTTTTGTCCTCTAAAGGCACGTCAACCACTGTCGCTTCCACAACGGTTCCGTTCTTGACTTTCTGCAGTCCCTCATAAACCACTTTTTCACCGGGTTTCAAACCTTCACGAATCAACCAGAAAGACTCAATTTTCGGCCCCACTTTCACTTCTCTCATCTGTACTTTGTTTTGATCCGCCAACACATACACACTGAAAGTCCCCTGAAGTTCCATCACACACCGCTGGGGTATCAGAATGCCGTCTTTGACGACCTCGATCTCCCCCTTTACTCTGGCAAACTGACCCGGGCGAAGCAATTCATCAGGATTGGGAAAAGATGCCTGAATTAAAAGGGCTCCTGTTTGGGGATCCACTTCCCGGTTGACAAAATCCGCCTTACCTTTGTGCTTGTAGATGGTCCCATCGGATAAAATCAGCTCCAGATCCGCCTTTTCTTCCTCTTTATAATTGCCCTTTTCAATTTGACCCATGTGGCGGCGCATAAGCATTAGATACTGGCTTTCCGTGATAAAAAACTGAACCAGTACCGTGTCGATGCGGGACACCGTATTCAAAATGATGGGACTGGGTTGGCGCCCCACAAAATCCCCCACCTTGGCCTTGGTCTTACCGATAATCCCGGAAATGGGAGAATAAATCTTGGTATACCCCAGTTGGATTCTTCCGGCCCGAAGATTGGCTTCCGCCGCTTTTATCTGGGAGAGTCCCACATCATACTGAGCCTGGGCGGAATCCAGATCACTCTCACTGACCGCTTTTTCCGCTGCCAGGGGTTTAATACGGTCCAAATAGGTCTTCGCTTCCGTGGTGAATGTCTTAGCAGCGGCCACACCGCTCATCTTGGCCGCCACGTCCGCCTCAAACTGCTGGCTTTCCAGCGTGTAGAGCAGCATGCCTTTCTTGACCGGAAACCCTTCTTTAAAATGGATCCCTTCCAGATAGCCTTCCACCCGTGCCGAAATACCGATATCCTTGAAACCGTAAACCTGCCCCACAAACTCCTGATAAAGGGGTACTTCACGGGCGACCGTTTCATACACCGTCACTTTAGGCGGCGGTGGCGGCGCCTGCTCGGCCTCCTCCTTAGGGGTACACGAAAAGAAGCTAAGGAAAACAAAACATAGAAAAACGATTTCATATTTTTTCATTTGATTCTTTTTCCATTGGGATAATGAAATGAAGTAAATGCTTAGCGGATAAGAAAACCCTATCTCCCGGGTTTTTTATTTCCTTATTACCGGAATTTTTGGTACTTTACCAGGAAAAACTCGGTCAATTCAAATGGGAAGCGATTTATTCGCTTCGGAAAAAAGGGTGGCTTGAGGGTCTCAATGGAAAGATATTACAAGGAAAGATTTGAAGCTAGATCCAGGCTGGATGAGAAAATCGTGCCGCTGGTCAAAATCAATCAGATCCTGCAGGAAATGCGAGATGAACTGAGGACCCTGATCCCCTCCGCCATGGAAGCCCGCATCCTTTTAATGGACCCGGACGCCAAAAAATATACCCGACCCCTGCAGTGCATTCTCTATGACCGGCCCGTCAACTGCCTGTCATGCAAAAGGAGTCGTCCGGTGATCAAAAAAGCCCTGGAAAAGCGGGGGATGGTGGTGGTCCCGGAAAGTGACCCAATTGAAAGAGAGAACGGCGAAATGGTTCAGGTGGGACCCGAAGCCGCGGCCCCTGCATTTTTAGGGGATGAGGTGCTGTTGGTTGTGAGCGTGGTGGGAAAACCGGGAACCCGTTTCACCCCCAAGGACTTCTTCCTCATTGAGGACTTTGCCAAAACAGCCCGTAACGTGGTGCTTCGGGCCAAAATACACTGGGAAATGACGGAAGAAAAGCTCAGAATCAGCAAAATGCTAAGCCAGATTTCCCTTTTCGTTCCCCAATCCGTTTTAAAGATTGCGGAAAAAGACCCGGCGATCTTAAGTCAGGAAAAGGAAAAAAAAGAAGTCAGCATCCTTTTCCTCGACATTGAAGGGTACACCGAGCTCAGCGCCAAACTGCCTGAGCAAGAAGTCAACCAGATTGTCGAAAGCTTGTTTTCCAGCTTTGTTGACCCCATACACCGCTCCCAGGGTGACATCAATGAAACCGCTGGTGACGGCCTCATGATCATCTTTAAGGAAGACGACATCAAAACCAATGCCGTTAATTCTATCAAGGCCGCTTTTGACATACACCAACAAAGCCTTTCGTACAACCAGGAACTGCCGCCACACATTGAACCGTTGAATGTTAACATGGGTATTCACTGTGGCACAGCCCTGGTTGGCATGACCCGCTTTAAAGGCTCCATCGGAACCAGAATGACCTATACCGCCAGTGGCAATGTGACCAATCTGGCCGCACGGCTGGCCGACCAGGCCAGGGGCGGAGATATCCTCATCGCGGATGAAACCCGAAATTTGGTTCAAGGTCTATGGCCCGTCTTTGACAGAGGAAATGCCGTTCTCAAAGGAATCGAAAAGCCAGTGCATATCTATTCTCTGCTGAGAAGTGGATAATGCCTGTTTCCCAAGAACCCGGAAAAGATTGAAAAATAAGGGGGAACATACCGATGATCATACGATGCCACGGCGCCAGAGGTTCCATTCCCGTGTCAGGCCCGGAATATGTTAAATACGGTGGAGACACCACCTGCCTTGAGATCCGCACCCAAAATGATGAAATCATTATTGTGGACGCGGGATCAGGAATTCGGCGTCTGGGGAACCGGCTTATTGAAGAAGGAAAATACCATTACCACCTGATCTTCACCCATTCCCATTTGGATCATATTCTGGGGTTTCCTTTTTTTAAACCCATCTACCATCCCGAAGCCATTATTCATCTGATGGGCTGCCCCACCACCCAGGGAAATATTCAAAAACTGCTCAGCAAAGCCATGAGTGCACCGCTGTTCCCCATACAGTTCGAGGCCCTTCAAGCCACAATCGATTACGACGTGGAATGCCGCTTCGACTATCAAATCGATTCCATTGAGATTCATCCCATCAATCTCAATCACCCCAACGGCGGCATGGGGTATAAATTCGTGGAAGACGGTAAAACCTTCGTATTTTTGACGGACAATGAGCTGGGCAGCAAGCACCGAAATGGTCTCTCTTTTGAAGATTACCTCGCCTTTTCAAAAGATGCTGACCTGCTCATTCACGATTCAGAATATACTGCGGATGAGTATCGCCTGACGAAGGGCTGGGGCCACTCCACCTATCCGGATGCACTGGAGTTGGCCCAGAAAGCCCGTGTCAAAAAATTCGGCCTTTTCCATCACAATCAGAACCGATCCGACGCGGATCAGGATATGATCGTTGAACAGTGTCGTTCCATCAATGCACGCAAGGGCATCAACATGGCGTGTTTTGCCCTCACGCAGACCACCACCCTGACCCTGTAAGGCTTTCTTTTTTCGGAATGCATTCCGGAAAAGTCTCGACTAATCCGGAATAACTTGTGAAATAATTTTCATGGAACGACTTCTGTCAAATCATATGGAAGATCTGGAGAGGAAAATTGTCTTGCTGACAGGCCCTCGGTAGTCGGGCTTTCACGTTAGCGGATTCTAACGAGAATACTGAGGCAATAAACGACAATACTGAGTCAGTAACTACAAACGCCGTGGTCTATTTAAATACCGGAAAGAAGCAGGTGGTATCCTTCGGACGCTTGGAACTATAGGGATTATCACGGGCATAAACAGCGATGGAATATTCGTTGGCAACCTGTACAGCGAAATATATGCCCCATACTCCGCCGTGGGAAAGCGCTCCGTTATGCTGGACATCCGGGAAGCGCTTGAAACATCAAGCACCGTGGATGAAGCGGGCGCATTTCTGGGCGATCCCTCCAGGGTTTATGCCTATCATAACAATATGTTTATCGCCGATAAAAACACGGCTAAGGTTCTGGAAAATGACTATGAGCGTAACCGGGCGCTGAGGCGCGTTGACTCGGAGCTTAATGACGGCGTTACCTGGGACGTCCCTGATGCCATCGCCTGTGTCAACGCTTTTGTGCTCAAGGGCAATTTTGACAATTTTACCAANGATAAAGGAAACACCCTACGCTGGGCCAGNTTTGAAGCCCTGCTGAAGGAANGCGATACGGTTAATCTTGAACAGGTCAGAAGAATCATGAGCTATCAGGAGGGTTTTATCTATAATCAAGGAACGATTACTAGCATGGCCTATTCCTATGCCGAGAACCGNATGGAATTATGGTTTGGCACTTACGTTGAAGATCCACAATATGAGACCATTTCGATTCCATTTCTGGAAAATCAATAATTGGGACCATGGAGGTGAATGGTGAAAGGTAAATTAGGGTTTAAAATTGCAGGCCTGATTTTTTTCGGTTTGATGCTTCATCTCGCTGGCTGCAGCAGCAGTGATAGTACCGGTAACAACGCAAACCCCAATCTCCAGTGGGGGAAGTGCCCGACGTATTTCGGCGATGAAGGATTGGAGTGTGTCACGGTAGAACTCCCTTTAAACCATGACAACCCGAATGGAGATGCCATCCCCATCCTCATGGCCCGGGCAGTGGGGAACTCAACGGAGAAAAAAGGGGATGTTTGGTTCATTGCCGGTGGCCCGGGCAGTTCCTCTCAGTACTATGCGGAAAACATGGTTGCCTATGCCAAGA
>JGI10211J34971_10003197_pt1 | contig 13194 bp, 8 predicted proteins | sample Etolagsediment_FD_34971 | JGI IMG/M metagenome (IMG submission 34971) | reverse complement strand
GGTTATAGAGCCGTCAGCCTGCCGAAATTTCTCGAATATTTTTTCCCTGTCGGACTCGGAAATACCGCAGCCGGTATCGGCTACCGCAATCCGCACTGTCTTTTCATCCGCCATCGCGGCTCGAATTTCAATCCTTCCGCGCTCAGGCGTGAACTTTACCGAGTTGCTCAGAAAGTTATAAAGTATCTGCTGGATCTTCCCGCCGTCTGTCGTAAGCACAGGTATATCATCATCGACTGCCAGTTTGACTTTGATTTTCTTCTTCTTTGTCAGAACTGAGAAGTGTCCCACAACAGTTTTGCAAAGTTCGGGTACAGATGTCTGCTCAATATGCAGCTCCATCTTGCCGGCCTCGGTCTTCGCCAGATTCAGCAGGTCGTTAATCATATTCAGCAACTGCTTTCCGCTGGTGATGATATTTTCTGCATATCTTCGGCTTTTCTCCTTTTTTAGAAGCCCCGGTTTTTCCCGCAGTATTTCCGCGAAGCCGAGTATGGCGTTTAGCGGAGTTCTGAACTCATGTGAAATGTTCGCGAGAAATTCGCTTTTTATTTTGTTTGCCTTGAACAACTCGATATTTCGTTCCGACAGCTCTGCGATTTTGTCATCGAGTTGTTTATTGGCGTTTCGCAGTTTTTCCTGTGTGTCCTCCAGACGGTCAAGCATATGATTGAAAGCGTGAGCGAGCTTTTCGAATTCATCTCCGGTTTTTATGGCGCTTCTGATATTGAGGTTGCCCTCGGCGACATTATTTGCAATTGCCCTGAGTTGTCGTATTGGGCGTAGTATCACCCGTTGCGTTATCATATAAAAAGCAACGATGGCTCCGATTCCTGCGATAAGTCCGGCGATTATAATGCAGACCTGATTGAAGGTTTTCGTTTTTCTGATTTCGCTTGTAGGTCGTTGAATGATGACCGCCCCTATGTTCTGATTTCTGTCGAACGCTACGGCGGAACCCTGGGGGTTATGGCAGCTAATACAGCTATCGGTAGCCCTGAATATTCTTACATAAGTGCAGTTTAATTTTCCGCCTTTTTTTTTCAGCCGAATAGAGTCGTCTCTTTTTTTATCATCTTTTAAGAGCTGCAGGGTGCTTATGATTTCAGGGTCTAATTTGAGTGTTTCCTTTTTGAGGTCTTTTTTGAAGGATACCCATCGAATTTGCTTGTCGTTTACATCGAGTACGTCCCCGTTATTGTCTAAGGTTGGCGGAGTTGTTTTTTGCTTTTGTATTTGTAGAAAATGCTTTCTAAACACCATCTCAGACTTTCTCCGCTCGGCGTCGAGAAGGCCCATTTTTGTCAACTGGCCCATCCATATATAGGGTATGGAAAGCGCCAGTGCCAATACAAGCGCCACAGCCGCACCAAACGCTATTCTGCATTTTTTTGCTAATGAGAGGGGCGAAAGGTGCAAAAATACCAAAACCTTATGATAAATGTTATGTATTTGCCTTAGCATAAACTCAGAATCTACCGCCAGTCCATTATTTTTGCTCGTCGCTTTTCTGCTCGATTACGTGTGAGTGTCTCTGCGTTCGCAGGTTCAGCTCGTCTAATTGCTTCTGGTCCACTTCGCTCGGCGCATTGGTTAAGAGGCACTGGCCTCGCTGGGTCTTCGGGAATGCGATAACGTCTCTTATATTGTCCGTGCCGGTAAGCAGCATAATCAATCTGTCAAGGCCGAGCGCTATTCCACCGTGAGGCGGGGCCCCGTATTCCAGAGCTCTTAAGAAAAACCCAAACCGCTGTTGCGCCTGGCTTTTTGAGATTTTGAGCAGGTCAAAGACCTTTTGCTGAACTTGCGGCTCGTGGATACGAATACTGCCGCCGCCAATCTCAGAGCCGTTGACGACAATATCGTACGCCTGTGAGCAAATATTGCCGGGGTCGGTTTCCAGCTTGCCCAAATCCTCTTCGACAGGCGCAGTAAACGGATGATGCAGTGAATCGTAGCGCTTTTCGTCCTCGTTCCACCCGAACAGCGGAAAGTCAACTATCCAGACAAACTCGAAGGCGTTTTCATCGTAGAGCTTTAGCTCTTTGCCGAGCCGGCACCGCAGCGGCGCCAGGGCCTTATTGACAGTCGCTTCATTGTCGGCGACGAACAAGAGCAAATCACCGTCTTTTGCATCAAATCGCTCAATTATCTGCTGGAGCTGCTCAAGGCTGAAAAACTTGCCGAGGCCGCCGATTGGTGTGAGCTTGTCGTTTTCTTTTTTGAGCTTTAACCAGGCCAGTCCCTTGGCTCCATAGTCGCCGACAAATTCGGTCAGCGTTTTTTCGATATCGCTTCTGGTATATTTTTCGCCGGCGGGTGCGCAAAGCCCTTTGACAATTCCGCCCCTTTCAACAACGGAGGTGAACACTTTGAAGCTACTTGCCTTGGCGATATCGGATATATCTCTTAATTTCATATCGAAACGCAGGTCCGGCCTGTCGGTGCCGTAATCGCTCATTGCTTCTTTGTAATTCATTCGCCTCATCGGCGCCGTTACATCGACATCTAATATGTGCTTCCAGATTTTTGCTATCAGGTTTTCGTGCACGCCGATGATGTCATTACTGTCAACAAAGCTCATCTCGACGTCGATTTGAGTAAATTCCGCCTGCCTGTCGGCCCGCGGGTCCTCGTCGCGGAAGCACCGCACTATCTGGAAGTATTTATCTACGCCGCTTACCATTAGAATCTGCTTGAACAATTGCGGCGATTGGGGCAGAGCATAGAAGCAGTTCGTATGCAGCCGGCTGGGCACGAGAAAATCCCTCGCTCCTTCCGGCGTGCTCTTGGCCAGCATCGGCGTCTCAATCTCCCAGAACCCCAAACGGTCGAAATAGTCCCGCACAATTTTGGTTACCCGATGGCGTATCGCCAGTCTGCCCTGCACGTGGGGCCGACGCAGGTCAATATATCGATTGACCAGTCGAAGCTCCTCGTTTGTCTTTTCCGCATTGTCAAATTCAAACGGCGGTGTCTTGGAGACATTAAGGATTTCCAGCTGCTCGACAGCCACCTCGATTTGGCCGGTAGCAAGCTTCGGGTTTTCCAGCCCCTCGCCTCGCGGCTGGACTACACCCCTGGCGACTATTACCCATTCGCACCGGACCGTCCCCGCCAGCTTATGGGCTTCGGGTTGAGTTTCGGGATTGAGAACTAACTGGGTCAGACCTTCTCTGTCACGCAGGTCGATGAATACCAGGTTGCCGTGGTCACGATAAGACTTGACCCAGCCGGCTAACGTCACCTTTTTGCTGACATCTTCCAGGCGAAGCTGCCCGCAGGTATGTGTTCTTTTAAGCATCGCAATAATCTCTCTAAAAATAGCGTATAGCGTTTAGCGGACAGCGTACGCGAAGGCCATCCATAAATATCAGATAATTAGGATAGTCGAATAAAGATATTTCGTCAATAATGGCTTTTGATATCAGGCCGATTGACCAGTGGCCGAGCCCCCATACCAGCACTCCTGTTGTGGGTATTAGTTGGAAGCCGGGGCCTTGCTGCGTTTGCTTGCCGGTTTCATTTTTTCGAATCGTTCGCGGAACAGAAAGAATAATCCAGGCCCGAAAGCCAACGCCATAATTGTAAGGCCCGTTGCCATACCGAAGAAAGTGAATCCCGGAGCGCAGCAATCGTCCCTGCGTCGTACAATAATGTGGCTGGGCACCGCCACAAGGAGCTCAAGAATACTGCCTCTAATAAGCCAGGTTGTCAGACGTTGAGCCAACGTTCGTGGCTCAGCGTCGTGGTAGAAACGATAAAATAGTATTGACCAGACGAGCCAGCTTACGCCGACGAATACCAGACTCGCCCAGGAGTAAAGTATCTCCAAAGGCTCATCACCCCAAATCGCGACCAGTATCGACCATATTATTCCAATCAGTGCTATGGACATTGCCAGGGCAGTCGCCGCGATTGGGACCCAAACGTGGCGGCGGGGCTGGTAGCTATCACTGGCGATTTTCACGGGGACCAAAAGAAGGCCTGCCTGTATTAAAATGAATATGGCGAACAAAGACCAGAACTGCCAGAGACCATACATCTCCAGCATCTTGTAGATAGCTGCATCGCCCAGAAAACCCAGCCACCAAACCAAAGGGGCAAATAATACCATAACCAAACTGATATAAAGCAGCACTGTAACAAACGCCCATTTTGTCATTTTAACACCTCTCATATCTGGGGGTTTTCAGATTATTCACTCGGCCCCGGTTGGGCTGCGTAATAGTATCGAATGTGGACGGTTTCTTTTTTCCACCCATCAGACCGGGTAGATATTGCTTCTATAAGTATCGGCAATTTGTTAGTTGTTTGACTAATAAAATTGCGTTGGCGGGGCGGAGCAGCACCCGGTTACGATTGCGCCTCTTTCCTGTTCGAGCTGCGGCCTGCAATCAAATTGTAGAGCCACGCGAATATCGCACCTCCGATAGCGCCATCTATGAGAGCCCAGGCAAAGCCGATAATGCTGCCCAGCGGGCTTATGTTATACCCGCGATAAATCCGGCCGAGGAACGGAACCTCTCCTGTGGCCCCGTCGAGAGCGATTATCCACCAGGTAAGAAAGAGGATACCGAACCCCCAAACCAGCCCGCACGCCAGTGCAAATGCTTTTATATTCAGTTTCATTTTCGGCCTCCTTATATTTTGCCGTTTTTTCCCTGCAGGACACCTGCGTAATACCGGGCAGTTTTTAGCGTTTTAGAACATCACCGGCTCCTGCGAAAATCAGCGGGCGTACTTTACGGAGCAGCCATAGGGCTTGGTCTTCGGCGAACTTACATTTTTTCCGCTGACCAATTCAGCCAAAGTCTTGTCAACGTACTTGGTCGGCTTTTCGCCATCTGGTGTACTGCCCAGTGGCGAATTATCAATTGCACCCTTGTAGGCGATATTACCCTTAGTGTCTATAATGAATATATGCGGCGTGTTCGTTGCACCATAAGCCCGCCCAACCTTGCCTGGCCTGTCGTCCAGTATCGGATAAGGCATATTATGCCTGGCTGCAAAATCTTTGTTCTGTCGGGGCGTAGTATGGTTTGTGCTGTTGATGGCAAGCCAGACGACATTTTTTGCCCTGTATTTGTTTGCAAGCTCCACCATCGTATTTGCCTTCTCGTAATGGTATCGGACATAGGGACATTCGTCATTGAACCACTCGAGCACCACAATCTTGCCTTTGTAATCAGAGAGACTTATCTCTTTGCCGCCGAAGCTCTTTAGCGTAAACTCCGGTGTCTTTTTGCTGGTTTCAGTCTGGGCTTCGGACTCGGCTTCAGAGTCCTTTCTCTCGCAGCCAGTCAGTATCACAGCTAATACCGCCAGAATTGTCAGCATTGGAGAAATCGTTTTTCTCATTGTTCTATCCTTCCTTATCATTGAAACGTTCCAATTTATCTGTTCCACCATCCAATTATGGGCCGTTTCTGTCGGGCATTAAAGTAAAATCTGGGAAAACGGTGAGTATTGTGGAAACTCTGCTATGGAAATTCGGCGCCTCCGGCTCAAGGCACCAGGGCGGGTTGCGTATGTTTGCACGCAGGATGCCGTATCTGGTGATTTCCGGGCTCCGTAGAAGAAATTTCCCCGCCGCGCCGTTTTTTTTATTGCGGCATCCGGTTCTCCCTATTATATTATTTGCAAGTGCAGCTATTGGTCGTGAGAGGTTCTTTTGGTCCACTTGAGAGCGAGAGTGATGTTGGAAAGTTATTGGTTTTTGTTGGGACCGAGCTTCTTTCGACCAAAGGTGTAATGAGCTTTATATGAGTACAACGGGCTGAGGTTTTAAATTCCTCTTTCCTCCCTCCTGGCCTCAGCCCATTTTATTTCTAATTTAATGCGAAACCGGTCCGTCGGGCTTTGGAAAGTCCCCTGTCTTCTTTCGGGGAGGTTCTCATACGTCTGGGTAGTTATAGCAGGGCCGTGCTGAAATAGCGCTCCGCCCTGTCCGGCAGCACCGTTGTGATATTGCCGTCAATCTTTTTCGTCAGCTCCCTGGCCGCCCACACATTGGCTCCGGAGCTGATGCCGACCAATAGCCCGTGTTCTCTGCTCAACTCCCGGGTCGTCTCAATTGCATCCTCATCGGTTACCTCTACCACGTCATCGACCATCGAGACATCCAGCACATCGGGGATAAAACCGTCGCCTATGCCCTGAATCTGGTGCAGCCCCGGCTCGTGTCCTAACAGCGCCGAGCTGTCTTTTGGCTCGACCGCTATGATTTTTGCATCGGCTTTGTGTCCTTTGAGAAATTTGCCTACGCCCTGCAGTGTTCCGCCGCTGCCGACACCGGCCACGAAGCAGGCGATGTCGCCGCCCATTTGCCGCCACAGCTCTCGGGCTGTCTGCTCATAATGGACGCGGGGGTTTTCCGGGTTCTCGAATTGCTGCGGCACATAAATCCGCTTGTCCTCTGACGCCATCTGCTCAACTCGCCGGACCGCACCGCCCAGACCCTCTTCATCAGGGATAAGAACAAGCTCGGCCCCAAGGGCCTTGATTAGCTTCTTTCGCTCTTCGCTCATACCTTCCGGCATAACGATTCGGACGCTATAGCCCATCAATCGCCCGACCAGAGCCAGGCCAATCCCGGTATTGCCGCTTGTCGGCTCCACAATGATGGAGTCGGGCTTGAGCTTGCCGTCTCGCTGGGCCGCTTCAAGCATCGCCAGGGCCACGCGGTCCTTGATACTCCCGCCGGGATTTAAGAACTCGGCCTTGGCGAATATCCTTTCGCCTTTTAACTGCAACAGCGGCGTATTGCCGATGAGTTCGAGAATGTTATCTGTAAGCATAAAATAACCCTAAATTTCTTTTTTTTTCGTACTTATCTTCAAATTTTGCTTGCTTTAGTGTAAGTATTTTAGTAGAATAATCGGCAGGAAACAAGCGAAAGGCCAGTTGTTTTTCAATATCCACACCCGTTAGCGGCTGATTTTGTTCGTTTTTTGGCAGGAGTGTTATAGATTTACTGAGTTTTTTTGTTGTATTATTTATTTAGAGAGCAGACTAACAGGGCTGAGGATATTTCGCTTTCTCCTCTCCCTCCGCGTTCCTCGGCCCTGTCCTTTTATGTGTAAGAGGGATTTTTTTGCTTTTGCCGTATTTTCCCTGCGCCGCTGCTATTATTGGCCCAATTCTTGTAGATTCGGTCGAAATATGAACATTTTTCGGTAAGAACGGTATAGATTTGTAGAGTTTCCCAACAGGGCTGGGGATTTCTCGCTTTCTCCTCCTCTCCGTACCCAGCCCTGTTTTTCTTTTTTGGAATCCCCCCTGCGTATTGCTGCAATCCCCCTAAATTTAGATGGGGTTTGTCCGGATGATTTCTCAGAATTTTGCGATGGGCCGACGGTGGGATTTGGCCGAAAGAGTAAACTCCGCGTATGGCAAAGCCACGCAACACGCGGTTACACAACTTTCGAGGTGGTTTATAAGCGCAAAAAAAACATGCCCTTCTTACGAACGCTCGTTGTTTAAGAACTTCACTAATCTGTCGGGCACATAGTCCTCGGCAAAGGCAAGGATTGCTGCGACCGTATCTTTGTCGAGGTCCTCTGTCATTTTCTGATTGTTTATATCTACCTTCACGCTTATCCCAAAGCCGATGTTCTTGCGTTTTGCACCGGCAGGGCCCCGGATGACCTGTTGAGCGTATGCAGGAGCAAGGTCGATATTTATATTGTATTCGTCTTCCGGACTCTCCAGATGTATTCGGATATTTCTAAGTCGCTGCCTCCACAGCTCTTTGTTCATCGCGCTTGCTATAATCTCGACCGGATTGATATTGCCGCAGTCAAAGATTATCTCGTGCACCACTCCCACACGCACAGCTTTGCACCCAATGAAAATCTCCCTGAATCTATCAAGTGCCGACCTGAAGATTTTGCTTCTTGCCGGCATATCAAAATCTTCAACGTTCCGGACGAGGATTCGCATAGGAAAGGTGTATAAAGGACCCCTTCCGGTCATCGCAAAGGTTGGCAGCTCGATACGCTTGTTGCTCTCGACGGAAAAAGTCTTTTGTATGATTGTTTTTTCAGGCCCGCTCAGCAGCGTCTCGAACACCTCTGGAAAATGCTCAATCAGCCAATTGCAATAGCTTTGAAGTCGTTCCTTTTCCTCCTTGAGTGCGATTGGTGGACGAATATCAACTCCATAGCGTACAATGTGCTGTGATACATCGTTTTCGTTGAAGATAAAGTTTTCCATCTTTAATCTTTCCGCATTTTATCCACGTCCAGCCCGGTAATATATGAAGATTATCCTCCGCAGTCAAAGAATTTATTCTCCGCCTTATGACTTCCCCTTATAGCCTAAAATCTTAACGCCTTATAGAATCTGGCACGAAGGCCCGTTGGCATACTAAGACTGTGGTTTTACCGTTGCGCCAGTGGTTTGCGAAGAAACTATGGCAGGGCATCAATGGTCTCGCCGCAAATGACCTATCTTGAATGCTTATTTGAAGGTTTTATTAAATGCTTGCTGAAGGTGACTGGCAGAGCTTGAGCTTAGGAATTTGTTTGCTGTCTTAATGAGTTGTGCAAGATGATGCTTTATCAATTTTTCCTCGACTTGCTTGGCTGACATATGTTGTTGAAAGGTCAAGCCTTTTTTACCTAACCCTTCCAAATATCGTGCCTTAACAGATGCTGATTGAATAGGCCGATAGTGTTGCCATATATTGTGGTAACTTCTCGTACCCTTTAATATACGTTCACGTGTTTCGTGATTGTAACCGTGCCTCCTATTGCTATGTTGTTTATCATAAAAGAACATTGCCTCGACGATGTGTAGAGCGGTGTAGAATGTAGCTATCGCCGTCCAATCACAAAAGTTTGGTTTGTTGAGAAGGTAGTCTATCGCGTCGATGTTGTGTAAGGCCAGTTGGGTATGTTCAGCCTCGTTTGGCATTCGGTATCGTGTACTCCAGTGTCCGTTCTGGATAACAGAAGGAATCATAATTACTCGAGCTGCAGAGAGGCAGCGCTTGAACACTCAGCAAAATTCTAGAGAAATCTTCCTTATTTGCTACTTCTATGTCTAATTGGGTCAATTCCTCCTCAAAACCCTCATCATAAGTTTTCCTTTTGGTGACCACAAGGAAAAGCAGGCCCGCATCCCGGATTGTGAGAAAAACCTTTGCGAGCTTATTTCTTCTTTTGAAAGACCACTCACCCAAGAAGCCCAAGAGCATTTTGAACTGCTTTCGAAACAGGGGTTGTTTCTCTCGTTCATATACTCTGCAGGCTTCAATCGCTTCCTCAACTGTCATAGAAAATCTGTCCTCGTCCGCATCCTCGACCAGTATCTTGCGGTCTCTCTCCAGCCACTTGAGCCGGATGTATTCTTGTCTATTCGCTACGGCCATTTTGCTCTCCTTCACAACAAGCTTGGGATGCTGTTTTTCAACTGTTACTTACATCCAGTGTCAAAAAAAACTTACCTGAAAAGCCACCAACCTCCTCCAAGAAAGTTGGTGATATGACTTTCAACCTCTTTAAGTATAGCAGATTTATGACCAATTTCCTACCTTGATTTGACTGCTTTGCCAAGAATTGCCACGGCGTTGCACCGATTTTCGCGGTTTTCCAACATTTTTCCAGCATTTTTTAAAAAATTTTCGCATTTTTTGCCCCGCTTTTCAGGGCTGATAACGCTTTCTTGGGCGTTTTTCCACAAGCTTTTTGCGGTCTAATACCTTCTGCTGGTGGCTTTGTTAGGGTGCTTGTAATTGATGAAAAAATACCGCAGGGCGTCTATCGGGTGGTCATACACGCCGTCCTTGAGCGGCAGTTCACCGCCGGCCGCGGCACTGCCCGGTTCCGGATAATGATAACACTGCATCGCCTCTATCAGCCGTTGGCAGCGCGGCGAAATTACAAGTCTGCTTTTGCCGTCACCGGCTCGAATCGCCCGCCGGATAAGCTCAATGCCCTCCAGTATTCTGCTTCGTCGGTAACGCGTAATTATCCCCAGCGTCCGCAGTTCCCGAACGACGCTTGTGCCGGTAACATCGTTTACACTGCCGCCGGCAGGGTCGCAGAACGTAGCCGCCATCCGTTCTTCGCCGCCGGGCGTCCGCTGCTTTATCTCGGCGGCGTGCACATCAATCGTCGCCCTGCTGCGAACATACTCGTCTATCACCCGCACAACATCATCTGCATCAACCTGGACCCACAAACACACAAACGGATTTACAAACCCAAAATCGAGTGTGCGGTACACGGCTAAATTCGCGTCATAATCAATCGGCCTAACGTGTTTAGCGGGGTCGAACTCGTCAAAGACAACGTTCTCAAGGGAAGGCCTTTTGCAGAGCATCTCCGCCTCCCAGCCCGCCCTGCTGGCCCGGCGCCTCGCCGTTATGCAGTCATCAATCTTCAAATAGCCGTTCGCCTCCCTGGCCTTGCCCCCGCAGTCATCCCACAGGGGACACTGCGAGCAGTTTCTGTCCCTGCATTTCTCAATCACCTCCCAGAGACACCACTTAAAAACCGGCGTGCCAAACTGACCCGCAGATGAGACTATTCTTTGCATCAGGCCGTACGGCCGGTGCATCGTACTTATCATCTCCATAGCCGCCACCAGCCCGGCTTTGCTGCGCGTGATGAATTTCGCCGCTGCAAAAACGTCCTCATCAAAAAGCTCGACCTCATCGCATCGCAGTTTCTGAATGTGCTGGCCGCGAACGCTCATCGGCGACTGTGTCAGGACCTCAACAGCGGAACCGTTGGCGAAACTGCATTTGTCTTTGCGGACCGCACCGGCCAAAAAATCCTCAAAGCCGGTGCGCAAAAAGCCGGTCAGGTATTCGTACATCCTGCCCGCCTGCTCTCCGGAGCCGCCTAATATTCGCACCTGGCAGTTCGGCTTAAAAACGCAGTCCAGCAGCGTGGCGACCGCAGCCAATTCGGTCTTTCCGCCGGCACGATTGGCCCAGACTATCGCATCGGCATTTGCCGCTTTGTTCACAGTAAAGTCAGCGGAGAAACTGTGCCACAAATAGTCCATTGGGCTGTTATGCTCCGGACAGATTCTTTTGTCCGGAATATCGAGCCCCAAAAAAACCTTGACGTAATTTTTAAGGTCCTGTTTAGTTTTAGGCCGACTTCGCTGAAGCGCTGAGTAAAAACAGGCCGCCTTTTCAATGTCGCGTGTGGTTTTGTTCGCAGTGTCATTCCTGCGAAAGCAGGAATCTACAATTAATTTTGCCATTGTATGCCCCCCGATTTGAATGTCAGGTAAATTGAATGTTACATAAATGTGAATTAGCGGCTGTAATTTATGACAACCACGTGTGCTACAAATTACTTGAAAAGATTGTAAAGCATCTCGTCCGAGACCCTTAATGTAAAAACGGTGTTGGCATCTTCCGGGCTTGTTATCTTGTAAGGTAACGCCTCGCGCAAATGTGGCTCATTGGCATCGCCGCCGGCATTATACTCGACGACAAATTCGCCCTTTGAATTGCGGGCCAGGCCAAATATAGCTATTCCGTTTGCGTCTGTGTTACTTGTTGTCCGTCCATACTGGTCGCAGGCGGCCACCGGCACGCCTTCAACCGGCTCACCGACAAGGTTCGTTATGTCCGCAAAAATTGTAAGTGCCCGCTTGATTTGCACCCGGCCCAAATCCAGAACCTCACCCTGTTCGAGCTTGATATTGTCGCCGACCGTCATAGGCGCCCAGCCCGTCTCCTCACGGGCAACCCGCATCCATGGTCGTAACTGTATCTGCAGATTAAGCTCCGCAGGGACATAAAAACTCCCAGGTCCTCTGTTTACGTCGAGGTCGAAGTCTCTTTGTATACCCTCCCTGAAATCGTCGATGCAGGCGGCAAGCAGCTCCCTCGCCCAGGCGGGGTTGTTGTTGAGCTCGACAATCCATTCAGGCCAATAGTCGGGGTACCCGTGCCTCGTTCTTTCTTTGTTTTGCGGCTCATCGCAGTACAGCTCAACGATAACCCTTACAGCAGGGAACATCCTGGTAGGCGGAAGTTCGAAATTGCCCTCGGGGTCCTCCTTAAACAAGTCGTTTTCAATCAAAACCGGCAAGTAATTTTGTTCGAAGACTAGGAACTTGTAAGCTATCCGCTCGCCAGGCCTGCTCAATTCAAACCGGCCATCTTTATCTGTCCACGATATTCTGCCGGAACGCCGACTGCGAACGAAATTGGTTATATTCTTCGAACTCTCCTCTGAAATTGAATTAGCACCGGTCAATTCATGAAGCGCATACCACTGTTCGGGTGTAACCTCCAAGGGCGTCGTTATGCCCGAGCCGCCGGTTAAGTCTGCCACAAAGACCCCCTGCATTGGCTCCCCACTAATGCCATTTACGACCCGGCCGTAATAGCGTTTGGCAGGTGAGGACACCGGCTTGAACACAAGCTCTTCCGAACTGTCGGCGGTGACTTCGATAGGTTCAAACCTGAACTCACCCTCCCTGTGCCCGCTCATGTCAACTTCATACGTACCCAAAGGAAACACCCCCCCATTTTTCCACTTCTCATACGTTAAATACACGTCACTTGCATTTTTACGACGGATTTTGATGCCTGTTGTGTAGAAAAGGTTCCGGTCGGTGATTGGTCCACTTTCGTCCTCGAAGGCAAACGTGTGAAAATAACCACTTACACGCTCAAGAGTAATGATGCTGGCTTGACCATTCGGTATTTTTCCGCTGAATTTGACCAAACCGAGGTCATTGCGCGGCGTTACCCTTACGGAGTATTCCGACTTCGGAGGAATCAGCAGCCCTATCTTTTCAATGCTTGGGTCAATAGGCATATAAATTCTAAATCGGCCTTGCTCGTCGGTCCTAACACAACATTGTGTGGACCGTCCGATCCAATCACCACCGGGGGGATACACGCCGCTTGCTTCGACCGTAGCTCCGCTTACCGGGTTGTTCTCCGGGTCAACCACCACACCCCACGCGCAACGCTGCTCAGCCTCACTGCCTGGTGGCACAAAAGGAAGCGTAGCAGTGTTCTCATGCTTGCGGTCGGCCTTAAACAATTTCGCCTCAACTATCCCGTAATCCCGATGCGAGAACACGAACAGCGGCAGCGTAGTCCCAAATCCCCCGCCGCCAACTCGTGCTATGCCATCGCACACACAGAACGGCGTCTTCCATCGGGCGTCGCCATCAAGCCTGCCTTTGGCAATGAAAATTCGCCGGCCC
>JGI10211J34971_10003196_pt1 | contig 13198 bp, 12 predicted proteins | sample Etolagsediment_FD_34971 | JGI IMG/M metagenome (IMG submission 34971) | reverse complement strand
TATCTGTTTTGATATAAGTAAAAAAGATAAAATTAAAACTACGCTAAATAGTATAATTACAATATCCTGTATTAAAACCAATAAAGAGTATACTTTATTGTGGTCATTTGAAAATGTTTCAACTTTTTTTATACTTGATATTGTAGTGAGTTCCTTTCTTATTTGATCTAGTTTTAAAGTTGTAGGAAACTCCTCTAGGTATATCTTATAAAAATATGGAAGTTTTGTATTTAAAAGCTTAAGTGATGAGTCAGATAGATTATCTTTTACATTAGAGATTATCTTTTCTCTACTTAAAACCTCAATATCTTTCACATAGATATCAGCTATTTTATCCATTTTTATTAGTGGAGTATTTGATATTACTACTATTGAGTAGTCATTAGTGATAGTCTTTTTATAGTTATTTACAACATCATTTACCAAAAGATAAACTGCAAATGTTAAAAGCATAATAATCAAAGGTGATATAAAAGATAAAAATGACCTAAGAAGCCTCATAAATAACTCCATCATCTATATTATAACGTCTATATTTTATACCAAAATTTGTAGGTATTTTGTGTGTTACAACTATAACTGTTATACCAAGGTGCTCATTGGCATCTTTTAAAAGTTTCCATATAACGTCAGCTGAGTACTCATCAAGATTTCCTGTTGGTTCATCTGCAAGTATTAAACTTGGATTGTGTGCTAATGCTCGAGCTACTGCTACACGTTGTTGCTCCCCACCACTTAACTGTTGAGGATATGCACCCTCCCTATGACTTAATCGAACATGTTTTAGAAGTTTTTTAACTTGACCCATAGATGTTTTCTCATCATAGTGATGAAGTTTTAGAGGTAGCATGATATTCTCCTCTATAGTATACTCTTGGATAAGTTTATAATCTTGAAATATAATACCCATATTTCTTCTTAAATCTAAAAGTTTAGAATGATCTCTTTTTGAAAGATCAATTTTATTTACAAACAGATGTCCAGTACTAACAGGTAGTTCACCATAGAGTGATTTTAAAAGTGTAGATTTACCACTTCCACTTGAGCCACTTATAAATATAAACTCTTTCTCTTTTATACGAAAGTTACCATTCTCTATGATTTTTCTTTTTTTATCATATGCTAAAGTTAGATTTGTAGCTAGTATCACTTTAAACTCTTCTTTATATATTGGTGTGCTTTTAGGTTTGTTTTTGTTTTTATTGGGTCATATTGAAAATATCTAGCTTTGTTATTTTGTATTATAATATATTTTGTTGTTGGTCTGTTGAAACTCCCTAAGGTTACTTTTATCAGTAGTCCATCATTATCACAAAACTTAACATCATAGATAGTCTCTAGATGTACAATAAAATCATCACCTTTAAATGCAGCAGTTTTTAGATTTTGTTTAATATAATCTATATCGTAGTTATCATCAAAGTTAAAATCACCCTCTATATTTAAAGGTGGAGAATTTTTAATAGATCTATATGTGATATCCCATATTGTTTTTTGCTGTTTTTTCCATCTTGCTTCATATTTACTTACAACCTCTAGATCTTTGTTTTCATCGATAGAGGTTGGATATTCTTTAAAGTTCTCAAGTAGTTCTAGGTTATACTCGTAGTAGTTTGGACTATCAGTTCTAAGCTCTAGTGTTCCATCTATTTTTAAAACCCTTAATGACTCTTCAATAAATGGTATACTCATAACCCTTCTGTGTGGTTTTTTATCCCAAGGGACAGGGAAGTGGACAAATATTTTACTAACGCTATTAGATTTTAAAAACTCTAAGAACAATCTTGCATCATAGTTTATGATAAGGATATTTGTTATATTTTGAAGTTTTGCCTGTTTTAAAACTTGCTCTATAGATGGTGTGTGGATCTCAAGACCTATGATTATTTTATCTGGATTAGAGATTGCTTGATGTAGAAGATGTTTACCGCTTCCAAAACCAACCTCTATAAAGATATCTTTATCAGTTTGAAAATCATCAATAAAATAAGTTATCGTTTTAAGATAGCTTTGTTCAGGCTCAACTTTATTATATATAGAGTGTGTATTTGAAAAAATTGGTTCTTCATCTACAGCAAAAGCATAATCATTTAAAGCTTTTTTCATAATACTAACAGGGGTGAGTCTTGTTGGGATATCTAGTTTTATTAAACTATCACCATTTTTAATCACTTTTGTTAGTAAAAACTCTTTGTTATTTAGTAAAACACCAATCTTTTGATCATATTGTGAAGTTGCTAAAAAATTAAACTTTGAATCAATTTGATCATTAATTTCACAAGGATCAATATCTTGATGTTTTTTTAAAAGTATATGTGGCATAGTTCTCTTTTATTATTGGGGTGTATTGTTTTCTTGAAGTTTTGGCAACATTGTTGTTAACTCTTCTGTTTTAGGTGAAACTAATCCATTAGTATCAACTGATTGTAGACTATACTTATACTCTACACCCCTTACAACATCAGGATCTTCAAATCTTAACCCTTGAACATTAGGGATCATTTTCTCATTTGATTTGTATAAAGATTCTATCTGTTTTTTGTATACATTATATGATACTGCTCTATCATCACCAGCTTCCCAGTTTATAATAATCTTATTGCCTTGTTGTTGAGAAAGGGTGATCTTTGGCATTTTAGGTTTACCTAATGTGACCCCCATAGTTGGTTGTAGATCTTTTATGTCACTTTCAAGATTATCTTTATCTACAGTTGTAACTTTATAAAAAAGTCTTCTGCCATCTTCGGCAATATTGTCATCAAATCTGTTATGATCTGCAAGTGCTTCATATATTTTGCTATATATCCCATCTGCACTGTTTGATCTGTAGATAAAATATTTTACAACATCATCAGTTTTTGACTTATCCCAAGATAGTTGTATTTTTCTAGGTAGATCTTGAGTTGCAGATAGATTAGTGATATTTAACGGTAGTGGTTTTGTGCTACCTTTTACTACCATACTAGGGAGTGATTCTATATCATCAAATGTTACAGAGATAACTCTATAGTTGAAGATATCATTGTCACCAAGATTATCATCTATGTACTCTACAGAGTATCTATTTTTAATTGTAGTTATATTTTTCCATTCTGTAGTTTTTGGATCATTTTTTTGTACTATATATTTAGAGACTCTTTCATTTGTATGAGGTCTCCACTGGATTTTAATCTGTCTTGGAAGATTGTTTACAGCTTCAACTAAACTAACAGATTGTAATATTGGTAAAGTTTGAATAGTACTTGATTGTGAAGCTGTTGATTCTGTATTGTTTATACTAACAGTTGATATACCATAGGTATATTTGCTATTAGGTTCTAGATCTGTATCTAGATAGTGGGTTTGATATTTACTATTAATTGTAGCAATTCTATTAAATTTTTGACCATCAATTTGCATATTTGATCTATAGATGTGATAACCTTTTATATCAGGAGATCGTACACTTTTCCACTCCATAGCAATAGAATTAATATCTGGTATAAATCTGATAGAACTATTTTCAATCATAGGTAGTGTTACATCTATGTTTGGTTTTTTAGGTGTTTGCGGATCTGGAGTACAACCACTAAATAGCGTTAGAGAAGCTGCTGCTAATATACTCATTGTTAATTTTTTCACTATAATCTTCCTTGTTGAAATTTTCTAATAAATGCTTATTTATATCATTTGGTAAATTTGCTGTAAAAATCATATCTTCATTTGTAATTGGATGTTTAAGATATAGATTAAAAGCATGTAGATAAACTCTCTTTATTTTATCTACATTGCCCTTAAATCCATATAAAACATCTCCCAATATATGGCGGTTTAGAGATTCTAAATGTACCCTTATTTGATGTGTTCTACCTGTATATAATTTACATGCAATTAACTCTTGAGTCTGATCTTTACTAGATACAATCTTATGAAAAGATGTTTGTGCACTTTTTCCACTTTCAACAATTCCCATTTTTAATCTATTGTGTGGATTTCTTGCTATTGGTTTATTGACTGTTAAATCTTCTTTTAGTGGAATATCTATAATAGCTAGATAGTATCTTCCCATAGTTTTATTTTCAAGTTGTTTTGCTAGGTGTTGATGTGCTTCATTTGTTTTGGCTATTACTATTAGTCCACTTGTACCCTTATCAAGTCTATGAACTATACCATGTCTCTCCTCTCCACTAATTGTAGATAGTGAAATATTTTTTGTTTTAAGCCAATCAACAAGTGTCGCTTCATTTACACTAGGGGCCCCATGGACAACAATTCCGCTTGGTTTGTTTAAAACCATAAAATAATCATCCTCATAGATAATAGCTACATCAAAATCAACTTCAAGTGGTGCAATTTTTGTAATTTCTGGTAAAGTTACTGTTACTATTTGATCTTTTATTAGTTTTAATCCACTTTTTGCTTTTATTTTATTTTGAACATTTACAAACCCTTTTTTTATAAGATGATCTATTTGATTTCTTGATTGGTTTAGTTTTTGACTTAAAAATATATCAAGTCTAATATTTTCTTCTGCTATAAATTGTTTTTTATCCATATATTTGTACCTTTTATTAATAATGTATTATACAAAATATAGTTATATATTTGGTTAATTGGTGTATTATAAAATTTTAGATACTCTTCATTTATGATATATTTCTTTGACAAGCGAATTGCAACACATTTTAATTATGAACTTATACTATTAATACTCCCTTTAGTTTTTTTATCACACTATTTAATTTTGGAGATAAATGAAACTTTGGCTAGTAAACAAGTGGTATATTTTTTATTATCACTAGTAGCGTTTATTTTAGTGTTTATATTCCCTTTTAGAAGTTGGAAACGTTTTATACCTGTTGTATATTGGTTTGGTATATTTTTGCTTTTATGCGTTGAGTTTTTTGGTATTACAAAGCTTGGTGCTACAAGGTGGCTAGCTATACCATTTACTAGTATGACAATCCAACCATCTGAACTATTTAAACCAGCATTTTTACTTATGTTAGGTTATCTTATCTCAAATAGACCACCAAAATTGGGTGGATATAATTTGGGTGATTTTTTATATTTCTCTTTTTATATTTTACTACCATTTATACTTATAGCAAAAGAGCCAGATTTAGGAACAGCATTGGTGTTACTTTTAGTAGGTTATGGTGTACTTTTTTTAATAGGTATAAATTGGAAAATAATTTTTTCAATTGTACTTATACTAGGTGTATCATCCCCTTTAATCTATACATATCTTATCAAAGATTATCAAAAAAAAAGGATAAAAGACTTTATAAGTGAGGAGCCTAGTTATCATGTCAAACAATCAATTATAGCTATAGGTTCAGGTGGTGCTTTTGGAAAAGAGAAGGAGTTTGCAACTCAAACTCAGTTAAAGTTTTTACCAATTGCTACTAGTGATTTTATATTTGCTTCATTTACCGAAAGATATGGTTTTATAGGTGCTGTTGGTTTGATATTTTTGTATCTCTTACTTATAGTTTATCTTTTGATATTGCATAACATATTTAAAAAAGATTATATGATTAGTGTCTTTGCAAGTGGTTTAGCACTTTTGATCTTTTTAAATATGAGTGTAAACATCCTTATGGTAATAGGATATGCTCCCGTTGTTGGACTTCCGTTACCACTATTTAGTTATGGGGGTAGTTCTTTTATAAATTTTATTGTTTTGTTTGGTATTTTAGAGAACTTAATAGCTTTTAGATTTATCGATGGCTATGAGTTTGTTAGAAAATTATAATTTCAGCTATTTTAAGATACAATAAATGTTATGGAAATTATAAATCAACTTGAACAAAAGCTAGATCAAATGTCAAATGAGTTTCAATTTCTTATTGAAGAAAACAGACGATTACGTGATATAATCGATGAATTAAAAAACAANAACGATATGGTTACAAGAGATTCACAAGATATGTTGATGACCATAAAAAGTAAGCTTCAGCAGAGGAAAGTAGAGGGTGAAGAAGATAACATTTCATATTAATAATGCCGCGTATACTATTGATATTGGTGAAGATTTAGATGGTGAATTAGAAAACGGCTTAAAGAAGTTTTTAACAACAGATAAAAATTTATCAACAGATGAGTTGCTTCTGGCATATTTACGAAAAACTCAAGAGTTGGTGATATATAAAAAAAAGTTAAAAGATACTATGCTCAAAATTCCATCATTGGAGAGTTTTAAAAATTAATTATTAATTATATTTATGTTAAAATTTACTTTTAATATTAAAGGATAATTATATAATGAACAAGCTCAGAGTATCTACTAAAATCATAATACCAATTATATTTATACTTACAATTGGGAATATAATCACAAACTATATAACAACTATAAAAATGGAAGAGTTGGCAAGAAACAATGTCCAAAACTCTTTGAGTATGTTAACTGACTCTATTTTTTTAACTTTAAGAAATGCTATGAATACAGGTGATCCTACAGTTATTAAAGAGGCTGAGGAGCAAAGTAGAGATAGTATTAAGGGACTTACTAGTTTAGTGGTTGCAAAAAGTAAAGAAACTATAGAGCTATATTCACCTGATACAAAATTTACAACTGACAAAAATATACTTGAAGCTTTTTCTACTAAGAAAGAGATTGTTAAAGAGGTTTATAAAAACAATACACATAGTCTAAGAGTTTTAAGACCAATGATAGCTTCACAAGATTGTATTATGTGTCATGCAAATCAACAAGTAGGGGATGTTGTTGGTGTCATTGATCTTACATTTTCTCTAGATCAATCTGATAATATGATATCATCAACTATTATATCAATATTGTCTATATCATTGATCTTTATTATTATAACTATAATGGTTGTTTTCTTTGTTTCTAAAAAAGTGACTGAACCACTTAATGAACTTAAAAAAGAGCTTTCGATTTTCTTCTCATTTTTATCCCATGAAAGGGACAATATTGAGCCATTTAAAGTTGGTGCGATGGATGAGATAGGGGAGATGGTAGTATCGATAAATGAAAATATCGAAAAAACAAAAGAGGGTATCCAAAGTGATGCGATAGCTATAAAACAAAGTTCAGAGGTTTGTAAAAATGCATCAAGTGGTAATCTATCTTCAAGAATTGATATAGTTGCACATAATCCTGAGATAAACAATCTAATCAATATTGTAAATGAACTATTATCATCTTTAGATTACAATATAGCTAGGGTTTTAAATGTATTGGATAACTACTCACATGATGAATATAGTGCTAGAATAGACTCAAAAGGTACCACTACAGGTGAGATAAAGAAGTTATTTACACAGGTTGATATTTTAGGTAGTACACTTACCAATTTAAGTACACAAAATCTTAAAAATGGTAAAGCACTGCAACAAACATCATTGGTGTTTTCAGAAAATATAAATAAGTTAGCAAACTCATCTTCAGTATTAGCAACCTCTTTAAATAATAGTTCAAAAGAGTTAGATGAAGTTACATCAAATATTCAAAAAACAACGCAGCATAGCTTAAAGATGTCAAAACTAGCCAATATAGTTATCAATTCATCAAAAGAGGGTGAGCAACTAGCTCTTCAAACTTCAGCATCTATGGAAAATATAAATGAAAAAGTAACAGCGATAAGTGATGCGATAGGTATAATAGATCAAATATCTTTTCAAACAAATATTTTGTCACTAAATGCAGCAGTTGAAGCAGCAACTGCAGGGGAAGCTGGAAAAGGATTTGCAGTTGTAGCAGGTGAGGTTAGAAATCTTGCTTCAAGAAGTGCAGATGCAGCAAATGTTATAAAATCACTTATTGAAGTAGCTATATCTCAAGCAAGCATAGGTAAAGATACAGCATCAGAGATGATAAATGGTTATAAAACGCTTAATGATAATATAAATGAAACTACAAAATTAATAGAGATAGTTGCAAATGAAAGTCAACAGCAAAAAGGGCAAATAGAGGATATAAATAAAGATATTTCTCTCATTGATACTGAAACCCAAAATAATGTAAAAATAGCTAGAGATACAAACATAGTAGCACAACAAGCAAGCGATATTGCTCAAAAGATTGTAAATGATGCTAGTGGAAAGAGTTTTGAAGGTAAAGGTGATATTACTATAAGGAAAAAAGTAATTGATCCAAATTTTAAAGGTGTTGAAAGAAGAAAAATAGAGACAAAAATAAAACAAGATAACCAAAAAAGTAGTTAGATATGGAAAATAGAGATATAGATAAATTAGCAATAGCTCAGATGGGTGATACTATTGGGGCAATTACACACCAATGGCAACAACCTTTAAACTCTATAGCGCTACTTAGTTCACTTTTACGTTTAAATATAACTAAAATAGATCCAAGAGATATGGATATCGATGAGTATATTAAACAAAGAGATAAAAAAGTTATAGAGTATAATAAAAAGTTAGATGAGCAACTTGGTTTTATGTCGCAGACTATAGATGATTTTAGGAGTTTTCTAAAACCAGATAAAGAGAAAGTTCTTTTTAGTTTAAGTAAACAACTAGAACTTATCATAAGAATAGTTGAACCTGTTTTAAAAAATGAAGATATAACTCTTAACATAACTAAAGATCAATCTCTTATAGATACGATATTTGGATACCCTAGTGAGTTTGGTCAGGCATTTTTAAGTATTATAAATAATAGTATAGATGCAATTGTTGAAAATGACCCAATTGATCGATCAATTAAAATATCTATTAAAGAAGTTGATACAAAAATGGTCATAGAAGTAGAAGATTTCGCAGGTGGGATTGATAATAGTATAATTGATAAAGTTTTTGATAACCATTTTACAACAAAAAATAAAAATGGCACAGGTATTGGTCTTTATATTAGTAAAAATATTTTAGAAAATATGGATGCAACGATAACTGCACTAAACAGTAAAGTTGGAGCAATATTTACAATAACCTTTAATAAATAGTATCATTTATTATTGTTTGATATAAAAAAAGGTGATAGCATATATGCTATCACCTTTTTTATATAGGGTAAAGAAGCTACTATGCTCCTATCCCTAAAACTTCAAATTGTCCATACCAAACAGCTATTGATACTATATATCCTATAAGGATAGTCCAAGCAAATTTCATATGTGCACCAAATGTATAAATACCAGGAAGTTTTCCCATAACACCAACACCAGCAGCAGATCCAAATGAGATTAAAGATCCACCAACACCAGCTGTTAAAGTTACAAGCATCCATTGAGCATGTACCATCTCAGGGTTTGCTTTTAAAACAGCAGACATAACAGGTACATTATCTACAATAGCAGAAAGGAATCCAACACCTATATTTGATATAGTAGGTCCAGCAACACTAGGATCATAAACAACTGCAGCAAGCGCTAACCAACCTATAAAATATAGTGCTCCAACAGCAGCAAGGATACCAAAGAAGAACATTAGAGTGTTATTCTCAATCTTAGCCATAGAGTGGAATACATCAAAATCACTTTTATGAACTTTTTTAAGTCTATAAGAGTATATCTTAAGAAGTGAAAGACCAAACATCATACCCCACATAGCAGGTAGGTGTAAAACTTGGTGTGACATAACTGCACAGAAGATTGTAAATATTCCAAGACCTATAACTACATTTGCACCTTTCATAAGCTCAGGTTTTTTCTCTGTAGAAGCATCAAAAGGTGGTACTTCATCAGGGACAAATTTTGCAAGTAATACAGCAGTTACAAAATATCCTATAATAGAAGCAGGGAAAAGATATAAGAAGTCTACAAATGTACCTTTACCTGCAGTCCAAGCCATAAGTGTAGTGATATCACCAAATGGAGACCAAGCACCACCTGCATTTGCAGCTACAACTATATTTATCGCACCTGGGATTAAAAACTCTTTTCTATTTTTTTCAATAGTGATTAAAACAGTTGAAAGGATAAGTGCAGTTGTTAAGTTATCTGCAATAGGTGATATGAAAAACGCTAAAATACCTGTAACCCAAAAGAGTTTTTTGTATGTATAACCTTTTGATACAAGGTTGTATTTCATCCTATCAAATACACCCATATGGATCATAGACTCTATATATGTCATAGCAACAAATAGGAAGAAGAATATCTCAGCGATCTCTAAAATAAGATGTTGAGCTTGAGTATGAACAAGATTCATATCCATATGGTTAAATGCATAATAAGCAGCAATCAACATAAACATAAATGTACCTGTAAGAAGTGCTGGTTTAGCCTTATCTATATGATACTTCTCCTCCATAGCAACAAAATAGTAACCTATAACAAAAATAATAAGTGAAAGAAATCCCACCCATGTCATCGTAATATCTGGTATCTCACTACCACCCGTAGCACCACCGCTACTTGCAAATGCAAACACACTTGCTAAACTAATAAGTATTAGTTTTAACATCATTTCTCCTTAATATAGTGCGCACCTATAGATTTTTTTCTATTTAGAGCACTTTCAATAATAGATTTTGCCGTAAGTAACCTTAAAAACAGTAGTCTACCAACATTCTCATCTAAATAGCTTTCTATATCTTCTAGAGCATCAATCAACTCTTGAGTCTCTCTTACTATTCCAACTTTTGTCCACATAATATTTCTCAAATCATCTTTTATAGCTTTATCTATTTTTTTCTGCAAAAGATAATGTGGAATATTATATCGTGAACTAAAATCTTTTTTATCTATTTTAAAATTCTCTTTAAGTGCATTTTCAATAGCACGTTTTGAGTACACAAGACCTTCTAAAAGTGAATTTGATGCTAATCTATTTGCACCATGTACGCCAGTTCGGGCAACTTCACCTATAGCGTAAAGATTTTTACAGTTTTTTACTTTTGAGTTTAGATCAACATCGATCCCACCCATACTGTAGTGAAACGCTGGACTTATAGGAACTCTTTCAAATGGAAGATCAAAACCTAACTCCTCAAGACTTTTATAGATATTTGGAAATCTTTGGCGGAAAAAAGTTTTGTCAAAATTTTTAAAAGATAGATATATCTTTGAGCCTGTTTTTTTATGATAATCAAATAGTGCACGACTTACAACATCCCTTGGTGCAAGTTCAGCATCTTCGTGATAATCTTTTAAAAATGGATACCCATCCTCATCTTCGATAATAGCACCTTCACCTCTAAGTGCTTCACTTAAAAGTTGTTTTCTAGCACTTGGACTATCTACAAATACAGTTGGGTGAAACTGCATCATCTCCATATCTTTAAGCGCTATCCCTTTTTCTACACAGATCCCCTGAATATCCCCAGCAATAGTTGTAGAGTTTGTATGGTATCTATATATCGAACCAACCCCACCTGATGCTATAATTGTATTGTGCGCATAAACAATCTTATCTTTTCCATTACAGATAAGATGAGCACCGTAGCATATCCCATCTTCATACAGAAGATCTATAACTATAGAGTCATTTACCACCTCATGTGGACATTGTTGTAGTAAAAACATATGCATCATTCTTCCAGTTGCATCACCATCTGCGTGTAAAATTCTACTATTGCTGTGTGCTGCTTCTTTTGTGTATGCTAGTTCACCTTTATCGTTTCTATCAAACTCAAAGCCACAATCAATTAGATCATCAATAGCTTCTATAGATTGTTCACTTAGTATCTTAACAGCTTCTATATCATTTTGGTTTACACCAGCTTCAAGTGTATCGTGGATATGTAAAGGTATATCATCTTCATCGCGTGCTCTTACAACTCCACCTTGTGCCCAAAATGTATTGCACTCCCAAGGTGTTTTTTTACACACCACTAAGGCTCTTTTATCTTTTGGTATATATCTACTTGCATTTAGCCCTGCAATCCCTGCACCGATGATTAAATAATCATATATCATTTTTTTAACCTACTTTTTTACTATTTTTATCTATATAAATTGGATCTGCTTTATAGCCACATCCAGAGGATAAAAACATAACAAATACTAATAATACATATAAATATTTCATATTTTTCCTTTTGTGATAAAAACATTATCGGAAACTTAATAAAAGATTGATTAAATATTAGCTACAATCGCGAAAATTTTTTAAGGAAACAAAGATGAAAATTGCAAACAGAATGGATAGATTATCTGAGTCTATAACTATAGCAATCACTACACTCTCTAGAGAATTAAAAGCAAGTGGAAAAGATGTTCTTAGTTTTAGTGCAGGGGAGCCTGATTTTGGAACACCTCAAGTTATTAAAGATGCTGCTATTAAAGCTTTAGAAAACAATGATACAAGATACACTGCTGTTGAGGGGACTCCAGAGGTTAGAGCTGCAGTTTGTCAAAAACTAAAAAGAGACAATGGCTTAACTTATGACCCAAGTGAAGTTATCATAAGTGTTGGTGCTAAACACTCACTATTTAATATTTTTCAAGCAGGGATAGAGGAGGGTGATGAAGTTATAATTCCAGCTCCTTATTGGGTTACATATCCAGAGCTTGTCCAATTTAGTGGTGGAACTGTTGTTGAGATCATTACAGATGATGCAAGTGGATTTAAAATAACACCACAACAACTAAAAGAGGCTATCACACCAAAAACAAAGATGTTAGTTCTTACAACTCCATCAAATCCAACAGGATCGGTTTATACAAAAGATGAGTTAACTGCAATAGCAGAGGTTTTAAAAGATACTAACATAACTGTTGTAAGTGATGAGATGTATGAGAAACTAACATACGATGGTTTAGATTTTACGGCAACTGCAAGTATTAGTGAAGATATGTTTAATAGAACTATTACTGTAAATGGACTTAGTAAATCTGTTGCTATGACTGGATGGAGATTTGGTTATCTTGCTTGTAAAGATAAAGATCTTTTAAAAGCTATGAAAAAACTTCAATCTCAATCAACATCAAATATCAACTCTATCACTCAAGCAGCTGCTATAGTAGCACTAAATGGTGATGCAGATAATGATATTGATTCTATGAGAGTTGAATTTGAAAAAAGAAGAGATATAGCGTGTGAACTTATAAATGATATAGATGGCTTAACTGTAGTAAAACCAAATGGTGCATTTTATCTTTATGTAAATATAAAAGGTGTTACAAATGACTCTATGCAGTTCTCTAAAGATCTTCTAGAAGAGGTGGGAGTAGCTGTAGTTCCTGGTGTTGCATTTGGGCTAGAGGGTTACTTTAGACTATCTTTTGCAACTAGTGAAGATATCATAAAAGATGGTATATCTAGAATTAAAAAGTTTATAGAAAAT
>JGI10211J34971_10003195_pt1 | contig 13199 bp, 8 predicted proteins | sample Etolagsediment_FD_34971 | JGI IMG/M metagenome (IMG submission 34971) | reverse complement strand
GAGCCGCTGGCGCTCCAAACGCCGCCTGAAAGGCAGCGCTACTGTCGGCACGGCCCCGTACCGGCGGCCGAGGCTTACTCCGGGGCGCCCTGGCGATGGTGCCACTCAATCTTGCCTTCCGTCGCCTGCACATCGACCCATACGGAGGCGTGAGCAAACTCGCGGGTGAAAATGTACCCATGGCGGACGGCATGGCTCTTCGGAGGGCCCAAAGGCCTGTCGTACTCGGGCAAGCGCTTAAGCCACATCTTGCTCTCACAGCGCCCGTTTCTCGTGTCCACGCAGTAACCGTCGGGCAGATTGAGGTAGCTGTACTTCTCGGCACAAACGAGGAACAGCGCAATGCAGAAGTCGATTCGTCTCTGCAGACCGGAGAGACCCTCGAGTTTCTTGCGGGTGTCATCGATACCGTCTAGTGCGGCTGCCGATTCGCCGAGGCCAAGCGTCATGGCGATAATCTTGCCCTGTCGGGCGGCTGTCTGCACTGCTTCGATGCCCTTGACGATATAGTCGGCTTTGCTGACACCGCCAATCGGGTGTGTGAAGGCTTCGAGATAGGAACCGTCGAAGTAGACCATGTGTTGCAGGCCGCTGTCAGGCATACGAGCCCGGATCAGGTTGGCTACCATCAGTTTCCCGGGCCCCATTGCCTCACGTGTCCTCTTCATCATGCCATGATACGCGCCCTTCACAGCCTCCTTCTTCCCGGCCGGCAGTTGGCTGTCCAGGTACGGCACGAGAACCTTGATATTTCCGTCCAGGAACACTCCGTCGATGGCATCGTTCGCGCAGATGGCCGATGCCCCCTTCACCCACCAATCAACCACACGAGGGTTGGACAGGTCGTACCCTTCGACCGTCCCCCGCACGAGCTTGCCCTTGCCGCGCTTGTCTCTCAGGAACGGCGCCTCGATGTCGGCCAGTTCGGTGTCGAACGAGTACCCGCCGTAGTGCACCAAGACGTTCCGGTAGAACAGGACACGGGCTTTTGGATTGATCTGCTTGACCGCCTTCGCCGCTTCGATCGTGCCGGCATCGGTCGAGCCGTACGTCTGGGATCCGGTCGTCTTCTCGAACGTGATCAGCGGGAAGGACGCCAGGTATTCCAGCTCTTTCTGGTCGAACGCCGTCACCTTGCGGACATGGATGTAAAGCGGCAACGTGTCCCAACTGAACTCGGGGAAGTGTGGGTGCCTGTCGTGCGTCACGCGGTCCTCCGGGGCTGACTGGTGGTGGTCATTGGTGTGGTACTCCCGAGAGGCGTCGCGCGGGGGCGCTGCACACGCGGTCAGGCAGGCAACAAGACCCGAGAAACACAGGCCCTGGATGCTCACCATGTTCTTCATCATCGCGTCGCCTCCGTGGTGTTACGGTCTCTTGCCGTGTGCTTCCGGACCTCAACGCCTACCAGGCCGTGGACCTGGTCACGGTGACCGTTTCTCCCGCAGGCAACGTGAGTGCCTGTGGCGCCTTCGCTCCGGGCCAGGTCACGTCGATGGTCTGGGTTGTCTGACTGAGGAACTCCGCCTCGATCCGGCCGGCATTCCGATCCCAGGCGATGCCCACTACGATTCCGCCGCGGCAACACAAGCTACGGATCCGGCCCTTGGGCCAGGCTTCAGGCAGCGCCGGAAGGACACGAATGAGACCGGGTCTCGAGAACGCAAGCATCTCCAGCATGGCCGCGGTCCAACCGAAATTGGCGTCGATCTGGAACGGCGGGCGGCCACCATGAAGGCTCGTGACCGTCGGCCCCATGGACCGGTAGTCGTTATGGTACGTGAACAGGTTCGACCCGATGCAGGTCTGTGCGAGGATCTCCAATGCCCTGTGAGCCTTCTCGCCTTCACCCAGACGGGCACGGGCATTGGCCATGTGGGCAAGCGACCAGCCGGTCTGGTCTTTCAGGCCGATGACCTTGCGTTTGTCCAGCGCCACACGACACGCTTCGAAAAGCTCGGGCGTCGCTTCACGGTCCACCTCGAACCCCGGAAAAACCGGGTAGATGTGCGACTCGTGACGATGCTCGTAGTTATCGGGGAAATCCGGGTGCATCCACTCTCTCAATGCCCCGTCCTCGTTGATCTCGTAGGGGGGGATCTTTCCGAGCATTTCCCGCCAGGTTTCGAGTTCCTCCGGCTCCTCGCCAAGAGCCCGGTAGCCATCGATCAGGTTTGTGAGGACCTCCTTGGCGATAGCGAAGTCCATGGTTGCGTTGATCGCAATCGATACTCGTTTCTGGCGCTGGCCGGCCATCTGACCTGACTTGCGCTGCTCGTGCTGTGGAGGCGCGTTCTCCGGCGAGTTCGAGGGCATGGCGACAAACATGCCGGTCTCGTCCTCGAAGAAGAAGTCTTGATAGAACAGTGCAACGTCCCGGATGAAAGGCAGAGCATGCTGCCTCAGAAAGCCCTGATCGCCGGTGAACAGCCAGTAATCGTAGAACAAGGCCGACAGCCATCCCGCGGCGCCGGTCCAGTGCAGGCAATGCGGGTGCAGGGCGCGGTTGAGTCCACCGCAGTCACCGGAGAAAGCCGGGATGTTGATGCCCCGGCACCCGAAGATGCGCCGGGCATTGGCCCGGAAGTCGTCGATGCGTGATTCGTAATACTCGAAATAGGCTTCGGTCGTCTCGCGCATGTTGCCGGGCAACGCGGCCCAGTAGTTCATCTGCACGTTCTCGTTGTTCATGTAGAAGCTGTTCCACGGCGGTCGGTACTCGCCATTCCACACGCCCTGCAGGTTGGCGGGCATGCCGCCGGGCGCCGAACTGCAGATGAGCAGGAAGCGTCCGTAGTCGAACATCCGCTCCGCCAAAGCTGCGGGAAGGCGGCCTTGCCCGGCGTTCAGCAGCAGTTGCTCGTTGCTCAGAGGACGTTCTTCAGCGCACCCCAGATCCAGCGTCTGGCGCAGGAAGATCGCCTGGTGAGCCGCCGTATGGGACGCGAGAAGATCATCGAATGTGCCCGGAGAGCCGAGCTCGGCCATGGCTGCCTCGGCCGGATGCGCAGAGGCGCTTCCTTCGAGATCCGGGGAGGAAATCGAGTCCTCGTTCACGTATAGCTTTATCCATACGGTGACCGCATCGCAACCCTCGACCGTGATCGCGTCAGTGTCCGGACTGACCGTCCCTCCCGCGGCCCGGACGTGCGCGACTGCGCCGAACGTCTTGGGCGGATGGGCAAAGGGACTGTCCTGCACGAGCTGGCGCCCGTGGTATCGCAGGTAGCCGTCGTGGACCTGCGTCTCGGTCTCGATCTCCGGCTGGAAGTGAGTGCCATTCGGCGCAAGGGCTTCAGCGAAAGGGACCGGTCCCAGTGCGAATGTCGCACGGATACTGCCAGGAACGCTGCACTCGATGCGAAAGCCGACTACATCGTGAAGGCGGGACACAAACACGCGTTTGGTGTAAACGCATTCGCCGTCCGACCAGCGGGTGCGGATCTCGCCCGTCGCCATGTCCAGCGTTCGGCAGTAATCGCGGCAGGCATCCTCGAACGCGAGTTCGATCAGGAGATTACCCAAGGGCTGATAGCGGGCTTCGCAATAGCTGTTCCCCTCACGCATCTTGTTCGGCAGGAAGTCATTCGCTTCCGCGTAGCGTCCTTCGCTCAGCATCCTGCGAAGCTCCGGCATCCAGCCGCTGACGTCCGGAACTTCTCGCGGCGACATGCCACCCGCCCACAAGGCTTCGTGGTTGAGCAGCAGTCGGTCTTCGTGCACATTCCCGAAATGCACAACCCCGATCCGCCCATTGCCGGTCGGCAGACCGTCTCGCCAGTCCGTTGCCGGTGTGTGCATGATCAACTCATGCCTGCGTTCTCGATGTACAGTCATAGTTATGCTCGGTTTCCTCTAACTCATCGGCCTGTATGTAAGCTAGCGAGACGGTTGGCTTCTTAAATGGCCAGCATCATCATATATTGTGTACATAATCATCATCGGGAGCGAGGCAGTACGAGCAACTCGTCCGACATGCTGAAGGTGCCGAGATGAATCTCCGCGAAAACTACATCGCTCTTACGGCCGCGTCCATAGTCGCCACGGTCCTTGTGCCGGTGTCGCGTTGCGAATTTGTCCTCCTCGATGACGGCGCAAGCATCCCCCCGGCGCCCATCGTCCTCTTCGAGGGCGCGCCGCCTCGGACGCGCGACGCGGCGGTCACTCTTGCGGACTACATACAGAAGACCACAGGCAAGCGTCCACAGCTGATCGAGACCGCGCCGACCAAGCCTTTGGCACGGGCAATCTGGGTCGGTGTTCAGCCCGCGCTGGCCGAGGCCTTCCCGACGCTTGACGTTGAGTTCGAGCACCCCGAGGAGATCCTGATCGCCGCCAATGACAATCACCTCGTTATTGCAGGCCGCGATCGCTGGGACCCGGACCACATGAACGGTTGGGGACGGCTGGCCGAGATCACGGGCCGCCAGCAGGAATACGGCACGGTCAACGCCGTCTACACATTCCTCCAACAGTACCTGCACGTGCGTTGGCTGTGGCCGGGCAAGACAGGCGAAGATGTGCTCACGCGGAAACGCGTCGCCTTCGGACCATTCGTCTACAAGTACCATCCTCAAATCCGTGCTCGCGCCGGCATGTTGGTGCGGTTCTCGCTCGGAGACAACAAGGAAGATGACAGCGAGCTGTGGACTCGCTACCAGCGAGTACAGCTCGACTCCCTCGATCTTGCGGGCGGACACGCGTTCGGGGACTGGTGGGAGAAATATCACGAGGAACACCCCGGCTACTTCGCGCTGCAGCCCGACGGCACGCGCGCGGGCTTTCACGAGCCGAACTACGTCAAGCTCTGTGACTCCAATCCGGCCGTCTGGGATCAGTGGTTGGCTGAGGTCGGAGAGCAGCTCGAGGAGAATCCGACGCAGCGCGTCTTCAATGCCTCGCCCAACGACGGGTGGGACTTCGGGCACTGCGTGTGCGACCGCTGCCGAGCCTGGGACCATCCTGACGGCGAAATCGTGACCTACCGATGGAAAGGCGTCGTCGAGGAACGTCCCGCTATCAGCGACCGGCACACTACGTTCGCCAACACGCTCGCGCGCCTGCTCAAAAAGCGGTATCCGGGCCGCGAGTTCTTCGTGCAGCTTCACGCCTACGGGCTCTCGCGTCCGCCCCCCGTGGCGGCCGTGCCGGATGATAACGTGATCATCTCCAGCGTCAGCAACTTCCACATGCGCGGGGACGGTGTGGGTGATGCGCGCACGAAGAGTATGCAGCAGTTCGCGGGATGGGCCAGGAAAGCCCCGCGCATTGCCTGGCGCCCCAACCTGGGCAATCCCGCGGGCCTCCAGTGGGGCATGCCCGACGTGGCGATGAGGCAGGCGGGAGACGATTTCCGCTTTGTCGCGGACAACGGATGTATCGGCGTGTTCTTCGACATGCTGTGGGGGCACTGGATCACTCAAGGCCCTCACTACTACGCCGTGGCGCACCTCGCGTGGGATCCGCACACCGACGTACAAGCCCTGATGGATGACTACTACCGGCGTGGTTTCGGTCCCGCGGCGGAGTCGATAAAGGCGTATTGGACGCTCATGGAAGACACGCGCATGGCGTTTGTGAGCGAAGTGCGCAATCGACACCGCGTCTTCGGCATCCCGCAGACGTACACGCCGGAGTGGTTCGCCAGAGCGGAGGAGCTCCTCGACGAGGCCGATACCAAACTGCGGGACGCTCCCGACAAGTACCGGGAACGCGTCGACTTTGTTCGTCACGGGCTGGATTATACGCGGCTCATCGTCGACACGCGACGCTGGATGCAGAAGGTGGAGACAACGCGAGGTCGCGATATCGATGCTCTGGAAGGAGTCACGAACAACTGGGAGTCCATCGGCCAAATGAAAGAGGCCCTGCCGGGGTTTGCCATCAACTGGGTCTATATAGTCAACCCGGGAAGCAAGCGTCTGACGGGACTCCACCTGGGCGCTCCGTTGAGCGGCCGCGTGAAGCGGCAGGCAGAGATGGAAGCTATTGAATAGGGTGATCCCGGTTGCGATGCGGGGACACCCCATCGCCGAAGGACTTCAGGGCACGGGAATCAACCGCCAGTGGGTCCCCATCAGGCAGGTCCTTTCACCGACTTTGTCGATCTGGTAGTAAACCGTCAGGATCGAGCCGTCGCCAAGCTCGGTGGACGCCGGATAGCCCAAATCGCCGTTGATGGCGGACGCGAGCTTGATCTCGTTCGCCGTGTCCCACGTCGCACCGTTGTCACGGCTGACACAGGCGTACTCACCGTACGGTGCGACGCGGCGTCCATATACGCAAACCAATGTGCCGTCGCGCATCCGGATGGTGTGAGGCGGATACCCCAGCATGGCCGTCGGACGTGTCGGCGTCCACGTCTTCCCCCCGTCCACGCTGTCGGCCTGCCGCAGGAAGCTGCGGGAAACGTCTTGACGCCCGGTCTCCGGATTCGGGGAATGGTAGCGGAACAGCGCCACCAGCTTGCCGTCCGCCGCCTCCACGACATGGGGCTCGTGGAAGAGGTTGATATTGTCCCCCTCCCCCGCGTCGATCGATGCGGTCTGCTGCCACGAACGCCCGTCGTCCCGGGACTCCTCCACGGTGAGTTCCGTGTCGTGGTGCGGGTTCCGTCGTCCGACGTACAGAAGACGACCGTCGGCAAGCTCGATGCCGCCGTGGGGCGCAGAACCGCGTGTCCGGACCGGCGTGTCCCACGTTCTGCCCCCATCCTGCGAACGGCGCGTCCAATAACCAAGCCACTCGTCCCGGAGCTCGGGTGTCAGCTTCTCGGCGTGCAGACGCCACTGGTCTTGCACAGGGGACAGCGCTTCGCCACGTTGGAGCTTGCCCCTGATCGTGCCTTCGAATGCAAGAGACGTAAACCAGGCCACCACGAGTGTCCCGGCCTGTGTCTCGATGATCCCGGCATCGCGATCGTCAAGGGGCGTGTTGCAGATGCTGACGGGCGCACTCCACGTCTTGCCCTCATCCGTGCTTCGAACCATCTGCACCTTGCCCCACGGACACACGTGCTGGTCGCGGTCCCCCGAGAATACGGCGAGCAGTTCGCCCTGCCGGGTACGGGTGATTGTTGGCCAACCGATGTAGCGTCCCGGTTGCTTACAGATTACCTCCGTGGAAAGGACCTCCGCGATCCCCTGGTCTCCGGGCTCAGCGCGTGTCATGATCTCGCCTCCGGTTATGGGTCCCGATTCCGTCTCGGTCACGGCCAAGGCCGCGCACACCGTCCATACCAACAGGCTCGGCCGCCTACCCGGCCTCACTGCGTTCTGAGCCGCACCAGAACCTGCAGCTTCCTGACCGGGTATGTGTCCGCATTACTGACAAACGTCCAGTCTCGCGTCTGCCCCGGGCTATTGCCGATACCGATCTCGGCCTTGGCCCCGGAACGCCATTTGTTGATCGAGAAGATCGTCTGTTTGGCTTTGTGGTTGTGGACCTGCATCGAGCCGTGCCCGTCCACCGGCTCGACGCACTGATCGCCAAAGTCGAATTGGCTGTCCGACGCGCCCGGCACCTTCGCGGCATTGCTGCCCGAGTAGTTGTTCGGCCAGAACTCGATGTTCCCCCCGTCCATCCCCTGGCCGTTCCGGAGTCCCCCGACGTTCGTGCACACGTCCAGGTTGTCCACGGTTTGTTGGAACTGCGCCCTGGCCGCCAACACCGGGATGCCAATCTTCGCCAGATCATCCGTGAAGGCGTCCATGGCGACGAAGACATACTGGACAGTGCCGTCCTGCTTGTGAAGTTCGAGGAAGTAAGCAATCCGGTCAAACGGCCCCGCAATCTCCGCACGCCGGTCGACGTCGTACGTCACGTCCCGCCCAAGCTTCGCAAGGTCGAGCTCGTACACAAGCTCATAGTCTCCCGCGTCCGGCACTTCCTGAGCAAGCAGTCCGATGGCCGGCTCCGGCCCGGCCCGGAACGCACCGGCAGGGAGTCCCGCTTTGTTCATCAGATTCGGTTCCGCGGTGCGGTGCCAGGCAAAGCGGACGGACACCGGGCCTGCCACCGCCGGTGACGACACGATCACCGAGTCACCGTCGATCACCGCCTCGGCCTTCACATAGGCACTGGTCTTGCCCGCGACCTCGAAGCAGGACAACGGTTTGCCGTCGCGCGACACCAGCCCGCCGCCCACGTGATCGAAGAGCACGCGGAGCTTGCTGCCCTCGACAGCCAGGGATTTGACCGTCGGACCGGACCAGACGATCCCGTCTTTGCCATACGTCTGTGCCAACGCGATCGCGGCCAACCGGCGCCCCACGTCCTGCTTGTTTGCCGGGTGGATATTCCGCACGTTACCGATGTCGTTGGTCACGACCATCCCGGTCTGGGGCAGAGCCAGAACGGACGCCTGTGCTTCCCACAGTCGTGGCAGGATGAAGGGCGGTTCGTTGTTGTAAACGAACGGCGCGATCTGCACGTAGTAGAACGGGAACTCACGCTGCCACCGTCCACGCCACCCGCGGATGAGTGCTTCCATCTTCCGTGCGTACATCGCACCGTCGTGCCGGTTCGACTCCCCCTGGTACCAGACAGCGCCCCGGAACGCATAGGGAATCAACGCGAAAATCATGCCGTTGAACAACGTGCTCGGATCCTGTCGATCGGTAAGGGGACTCAATTCGGCGGGGTAGGTCGGCGAGACGGTCACGGTGCTCTCTTCAGCAATGGCTTTGCGTGCCGATGCCACCCACTGCTCCATCTCGACGATATACTCGCGGAGACGCTTCTGATGCACCGGCGACGCAGGGTCCGTGAGCCCCACGCGTTCGCTTATGTCCTCCAAGCCTGTGGTCATGCCGAACCCCTCCGGAGGCGTCCAGGGCTCGATACGCGTGCCGCCCCAGGACGAGTGCAGCAACCCCACGGGGACGTCCAGCTCGCGATGCAGTTCCCGTCCGAAGAAGTAACCGACCGCCGTGAAACCGCCGACGGTCTCCGGACTGCACACCTGCCATGCAGCGTCGATGTCGTCCTGCGGCGCGCCAGCCGGACGCCGTGGCGCGGCAAAGTGCCGGATCAACGGCCATGTGGCGTCCGCAATCTCCTGTTTCGCGTTTTCGGCCTGGCGTACGCTCCACTGCATGTTCGACTGCCCGGAGCAAAGCCACACCTCGCCCACGAGGACATTCTCGATCGCCTTCTGCTGATTACCCGTCTTCGCAGCAACCTGCAACACGCGCGGCTCCGCGGACGCGGGAAGAGGATCGAGGTCCACGCGCCACGTTCCGTCGGGCTTCACATTGCCCGTCCTGACCTGACCGGCAAACGACACCGTGATCGTGTCGCCCGGCGCCGCCCACCCCCAAACGGGCGTCTTCATCTCCCGCTGCAGCACCATGTTGCTGCCAAACACGTGCGGAAGCCGCAAGTCAGGCGCCTCTTGTCCGTGAACACAGGCCACGGCAGCAACCATTGCCAGCACACATACACACCATTTCGCCATGTCCGTTCCCTTCTTCATCGGTTTGTTCCTCACCAAGCTGCCACGCGTTCGGGCAACGGGTCTGCAGTCCACGCCATGCGATCGACCATGCGGAGCATCATGTCCGAACGAACACCGGCATACTCAGGTTCGTCCCACAGGTTGGTGGTCTCTCCGGGGTCGACTTCCAGATCGTACAGCTCACCGAACTGGTGACCGTGGGCAACCGTCAACTTGTAGCGCTCGGTGGCCACCATGGTTGTATGAGCCGGCGGATCGTATCGGAAATTCGATCCGTAGAACTCGCAATACACATCGTCTCGATGGTGTCCGCTGAGACCCGCCCCGGTCAACATGTTGTACATCGACTTGCCCTGCATGCCGGAACTCGGTGGCAGACCACACAGATTGAGAATCGTCGGGGCCAGATCTGTCAACTCGACAAGGGCATCGGTCTGTCGTCCCTCGTCGATCCCCGGTCCGGCAATGATCAATGGCACGTGCACGGCGCACTCGTAGAAGTAGGGTCCCTTCAGGTAGATGCCGTGGTCTCCCAGCATTTCGCCGTGGTCCGAGGTGAAGATGATGACCGTGTTATCACGTTCGCCGATCTCGTCCAGGAAATCGAGCAACCTGCCGACTTGCGCGTCGATGTTGTCTACCATGGCCCAGTACGCGGCACGAGTCCAGCGATGGTCTCTGTCCGATAACGCCCCGAACGACATGCCGATCCCCCCGTAGGCCCCGCGATGATCGATCTGTTGCCACACCGGTTTATGGTCGAGTTCACCGTCGACGTAGTTCGGCAGGGGGATGTCGTCGATCTTGTCCGCATACCGTGCGAGGCATTCCGGGGGCGGATCGAAACTGTGGTGCGGATCGAACATGTTAACCGAGAACAGCCAAGGGATGTCTCCTCTGTGTTCGTGCGCGCCGCGGATAAAGGACATTGCCTTGTTCACGCACCACGCGGCTTGGGACATCTCGGCCGACATCCCCTGCTGGACGAAGCGCGACTCGGGATGTCGGGGCGTGCGCAGTTCCCGGCCCTGATCGCGGACCCACTGGTAGTACTCGTTGGTCGGCCAATTGTGGCCGGGATGATGCGACCAGAAGAACTGGTCGTAGCCGTCGTCGATCCGCGGCTCCGTGCCGTGACACGCTGTGTCATTGCACGCGGATACGTGGAGCTTTCCGGACAGCCCGCATACGTAACCGGCGTCGTGCAGGATCTTCGGCACAAGGACCTCGTCGGCAGGCATGTTCTGCCCGTTCTGCCGACAGCGTGTCGTCCGCGGGTAACGGCCGGTGAGAAACGACGCTCGACTGGGCGTGCACACCGGATTCTGACAATAGGCACGCCGGAACAGCATGCCGTCAGCCGCCAGCCGGTCGAGATTGGGCGTCTGCACGAACTCGTTGCCGTAGCACCCCAGCGTATCGAAGCGTTGCTGGTCGGTACAGATCCAGAGGATGTTCGGGCGTCTGGCCATGTGTGAGGTCCCTATGCTCTCTAGCGGACGTCGCAGAAACAGAATTGCAGACGGTAACATACTCGGCCGTTCCGAGCCGGCAGGCCACTGCGCCGTTGCGCGCCAGCGCGACTTCCCATATTTAAGGGTATAGTACCCATACAACCAGGAGGTCGCAAGATGAAGACGACTATGGACATGCCAGACGCACTGGTGCGGCAGGCGAAGATACTGGCGGCGCGTGAAGGCACCACATTCCGAGCCATCATGACTCGTGCCTTGGAGGCCGAGCTGGCGAACGACGGCACCCGTGGGGAACAAGCTCCGTGGCGTAGACACTTCGGAGGGGTGCGAGAGCTTCACGAGGAATCGGTTGCCATCGATACGGCAATAGAGGATACGTTCGAAGTGATTGACGAGGAGGCGTGGAGATGATCCTGGATACCAACGCCCTTTCGGCGCTCGCGGACGGCGACGACAGCTTGCTCGCCAGACTCGATACCGCCCGGGAGCTCTACGTCCCGGTGATTGCCCTGGGCGAGTACCGGTTTGGCATTCGCCAATCGCGCTACCGGCGAACGTACGAGAGATGGCTGGAAGAAGCCCTGCGGGACCTGACCGTCCTACCGATTCTCGACGCAACCACTCGTGAATACGCTGCTGTCTTCCAGGAGCTGAGACGGGCTGGAACTCCCATTCCCTCCAACGACGTGTGGATCGCCGCCCTCTGCCGCGAACACCAGATGCCGCTCGTCAGCCGCGACCTGCACTTCGGAGCTGTTCCCGGGCTGCGCCGTATCTCCTGGTAGCAGGACGAAGGTCCTGCATCATGAGGACCGCGCTCAGCTCAGCTCGAACGGGTTCTCACCGGGGTAGAGCATGGTCTTGTGCAGCGGGACACCGACTTGTTCCACGCCGATGAACTTGACAACGTCGTACAGCACTTTGCCGACCTTCTCGAAGCCGAACGCGCCGTGGTGCGGGAAGTTCCAACCAACCATGACGTGGCGATAGAATCGTGCAAAGCCTGGTATGGCTATCACGCCTATGCCACCGAAGGAACACGGATCCACGTCAAGGATGTTGCCTTCGCCGATGTAGCAGCGCAGTTCGCAATCGGGCGTCCCCTGGAGACGGAACATGGTGGTCGGTCCGGGTTTGAGTTGACCTTCGAGTGTGCCGCGCGTGATGTCAGGCGTGCCGCCGCTCTCCATGAGCCGGTTCATGATGAGCTGGTACCTGAGTGCGCACGTCTTCATGCAACTCGAACATGTGTTGCCGCAGTGGAAGCCCATGTACAGATCTTCGCTCTCGGCGCCCTTCAGATCCGTACCGGCGGGAATTACGTCGCCGGGCACGGAGTTGTTGATGTCGAGCAGTGTCGCCGGCTCGAGAGAGGCGAGTTGCACCATATACTCGCTCATGGCACCGTACATGTCCACTTCACAGGCGACCGGGATACCGCGGCCGGCCAGGCGACTGTTCACGTAGCAGGGGACAAAACCGAACGCGCTCTCGAACGCAGGCCAGCATTTGTCCGCGAACACCCCGTATTCGCACGACCCCAGGTTGTCCGCCATGAAATCCAGCAAGGTCACCTCGAATTGCGCGAGCTTGGGAAGCAGGTCCGGGTACGTACACCCGCTGCCGAGCTCCTTGGCCATGTCCGCGGCGATCGCTTCGATGTCGGTCTTCTTCTCGCCGGCCTTCTTGTAGAGCTGGAGCAGGTCAAGCTCGGAGTTCTCCATGACCTCGACGCCGAGGTCGTACAGTGGCTTGATCGGCGCGTTGCAGGCGAAGAAATCCTGAGGACGCGGCCCGAACCCGAAGATCTTCAGATTGTGCAGGCCGATGATGACACGGGCAACNGCAATGAAATGCCGGATGCTGCCCACGAGCTCCGTCGGCAGCCCAACCGGCTTCTGCGGGATATAGGCCGGGAGACCCCGCAATCCCAGGTTGTAGGAGCAGTTGAGCAGGCCGCACAGAGCATCGCCCCGGTCGGACGCCAGCACGGCCTTGTTCTCTTCGGCAGCCGCGCAGACCATGACAGGCCCGCCAAACCGCTCGGCAAAGATCGTGGTCGGTCCCTCCGGGCCGAAGTTGCCAAGGTAGATCACCACAGCGTTGCAGCCCCTCTCTTCCATCTCGCCAAGCGCAACCATGGCGTCGTCTTCCGACTCGATGATCACGGGACAGCGTTCGGCCGGCACCCCCGCATCCGCAAGCGCGCCCATGAGACTTCCCAGGCGCTTGTCGGTTAGAGCGGCGGGGAAACAGTCGCGTGACAC
>JGI10211J34971_10003194_pt1 | contig 13199 bp, 11 predicted proteins | sample Etolagsediment_FD_34971 | JGI IMG/M metagenome (IMG submission 34971) | reverse complement strand
CCACTCTTTAAGAGTTGGAAAAAAATCTAAGATATTTTTATCATTTTTTATCATTTTGAAAGTTTCAGGATCTAACTCTTGAAGTAAAATACGAGATAAAAGTCCATAAATATTTGCTCTTGCTTGTCTGTTTTGCATGCTAAAATTCTTTATATTAGTTTTTAAAGTGATGATTTTATCACAAGATTCTGAAACTGGTATTATAAAATCTAATCTTGCGTTTTTGAATCACTTTCATCATATATAGAGAGAGAAGGAAACGCAAATTCTAGTGAGTTTTTTTCAAAAATCTCCATAATGTTATACATTATTTCTTCTTTAGTTTCTAGCCACTCATCCCACTTGATTGATTTAGTAAAACAGTAAACAAGAATATTCATACTTGAATCACCAAATTCATCAAGATAAACAAGAAGATTCTTTTTAACACCTTCTAAGTCATCTCTTGAAACCAGTATATTACTTTTTCTTAAAGAGTGTTCATATTTAGTATTTATAGTAATTATTTTAGGATGTTGGTCAATCATTTCACGAATCTCAGCCACTGCGTTTTTTATATCCTGAGATTTTGAGCTGTATTTAATACCAAGCTTCATTTTAATTCTACGACCTAGAGCTCTTCTATCCCAATTTTGAACATCTTTAATAGCTACTGTACCATTTGGGATTGATATCAAAGCATTATCAAAGGTTCTGATTGTTGTTACGCGAAGTCCAATCTCTACAACTACACCCTCTTTACCATCAACAATTATCCAGTCACCTTGGGAAAACACATCACTAAAAAGAATTGACAAAGTTCCAAAGAAGTTGGCAATAGTATCCTTAGCAGCAAACGCAACTGCTAAACCACCTATACCAAGACCTGATAAAACTGCAGTTAAATCTATCCCTGCAAAATACATAATAATTAATAAACCAACTATAATAATTGTAAAGTTTAGTATTTTCATACCTACATTAATTAACTCATTTTTTATCTTTTTCTTCGAAGTATCAAACTCATGTAATTTTATGCCAGCAACAGTATTCGTCACTTTGTAAATAATTAACATAAAGAAAAATCCATAAATCATATTAAAAGCATTAGAAACCACGTCACTATTACTAAAATCATTATAAACATATATTGCCATATTTATATTTATAATTATGATTACAGAATCTATTGGTTTGCGTAATTTTGCTGAAATTTGATGCGAATATTTTTTCAGGAAATCAATTTTCAGTGCATACGATTCAAGAGGTGTATAAACAAGTTTTCTAAAAGCATAAATTAAAACAAATAAAACTGTAATAAAGACAATTTTTACAATTGTTAAACCATAAGGTTCTAAAACTTTGTTAAAAGATTGAACCATTTTCAAAGAGTTTATATAAAGAACAGGTTTAATCAGATGGTATTTACTATATTTATTGAGTCTATACATTTTATTTTCTAACTTATAAATATTGTTGATCATATCTATATTTACTTCTTTTAATGCATAAAATTCTTCTATATTTTTTTGTGCTTGCTTCAAAGTTTTTGAATCTGTTTCAATAGCCAAAGTGTCAAGATAATCAACTGAATAAATTTTTTGAATTTCAAGTTGATTTTGAGTTATGTAGTTGTTTAAAGCTTCTTCAAAAGATTGAATGTCTCCTAAATCCAATGAAAGTAAAATATTTTTTGCAAGTATCTGCTGAGCACGAACTACCTTATAGGATTTTACAAGTACTTCGTCTCTTAAAACTGCATAAGTATTACCTGCTCTTGCATTAATGGATATTATTTTATTGAGTGAGAAAATTTCCGCATTAAAAAGTTTTATATTATTTATATAACTGCTTTTATTGGACATAAGTTCATCAAGAGCTAACTCATAGGCTATTTCTTGTTCTTGAACTATACTTTTAATTCTCTCTTGAGTAATATTATTTTCATTTATCTGATAAACTAAATCTATCTGTTTATCTATGAACTTTGTATATTTAATTTCATCTGCACTAAGAGAGAATGAAATAATTAAAAAAAATATAACTATAAAATATTTGATAAGAACTCCTTCCTAGATACCTTCGGCTATCATTGCATCAGCAACTTTTTTAAATCCAGCAATATTTGCACCATCAACATAATTACCTTCAACACCATAATCTTTTGCAGTTAAAGCTACACGAGTACATATCTGCTGCATAGTTGTTTTTAGTTTTTCATCAACCTCTTCAAAAGTCCATTTACTCATAGAAGCATTTTGAGCCATCTCAAACTCACTCACAGCAACACCACCTGCATTAGCAGCTTTTGCTGGAGCAAAACAGATTTTATGAGATAAAAAGTCATTAATAGCTTTTGGTGTAGAAGGCATATTAGCACCCTCAGTAACACTCACACAACCATTTACAATTAGATTTTGTGCATCAATATCATTCAATTCATTTTGTGTAGCACATGGAAACGCAGCATAACATGGTATATCCCAAACAGCATGAGCACCTTCTGGATACTCTTCAACCGGTATATATTTAGCTTCTGGATGCGCTTTAGTGTACTCCTCAAGTGAAACCCTACGTTCAAGTTTTAACTCTTTTAAAAGACATAAATCAACACCACGAGAATCATAGATAGTACCTTGAGAATCACTACAAGAAACTGCTATAGCCCCAATCTGCTGTAATTTTTCTATAGCATGCAAAGCAACATTTCCTGCCCCACTAACTGTACAAATCTTGCCTTCTAATGTTTCTTTACCCTCTATCTCTAACATTTTCTGCGTAAAATAAACTGCTCCATATCCTGTCGCTTCTGGTCTCATTAAAGAACCACCAAATACAAATGGTTTTCCAGTTAAGACACCCTCATAAGTAGAAGTGATTTTTTTATACTCACCAAAAAGGTAGCCTATCTCTCTAGCCCCCACTCCTATATCTCCTGCAGGAACATCCATTCTTGGACCAATATATTTATGTAATTCTGTCATAAATGAAGAACAAAATTTCATAACTTCAAAATCACTCTTACCTTTAGGATCAAAATCACTACCACCTTTAGCACCACCTATAGGCAAACCAGTCAATGAGTTCTTAAGTATTTGCTCAAATCCTAAAAATTTAAGTATGCCCTCGTTTACACTTGGATGAAAACGCAGCCCACCTTTATATGGTCCAAGAGCATTGTTAAATTGTACACGGTAGCCAGTGTTCACTTGAATATTTTGATTATCATCCATCCAAGTAACTTTAAATTTTATAATTCTGTCAGGAAGGACAAGACGATCTAAAATTGCATGTCTTGCATATTTTTCATCTGATTCTAATAGTGGTGCAATTGAGTAGATTACCTCTTCCATCGCCTGATAAAAAACTTTATTTTCGGCACAATCACCTTTTTCAAATCTTTTTACTTTATCTGTAATATTTCTATTCATTTTATTTCCTGTTTATTTTAATGTATTTTTTATCATCATGCGTCTGAGGTATGCTATTTTACTCTGAAGAGGTAAATCTTTAGGGCAAACATCTTCACAGCCTAAAAGTGTCATACAACCAAAAACACCATCCTCATTTCCAATTAACTCATAATAATCATCATCGCTGCGTTTATCCCGTGGATCTAATTGATAACGAGCTATTTTATTGAGACCTACTGCCCCAACAAAGTAGGGATTCATCTGCGCAGTTCCACATCCGGCCACACAACATCCACACTCAACACAACGATCAAGTTCATATATTTCATCTGCTAAAGCTGGTTCCATTCTCTCTTCTAGCTTATCAACATTTAACTCTTCTTCTTTATCATGTATCCAACTTTCAAGTCTTTTGTTTAAACCTCTCATCCACTTTCCAGTATACACAGATAAATCGCCTATAAGTTCAAAAAGAGGTAGAGGAGCTAAAGTGATATGCTCATCATATTTTGACGTAAGAGTGCGACAAGCTAAAGAGGGACGGCCATTTACAAGCATTGAACAACTTCCACAGATACCAGCACGACAAACAAAATCAAATTTTAATGAGTTATCATGATGTTCTCTAATTTCATTGAGTGCAACATATAGAGTCATTCCATGGGCCTCTCTAATCTCAAAAGTTTCCATATGAGGAAAATCTTCCGGATCATGAGGATCAAACCTAAGAATACTAATTTTTAATAATCTACTCTTCTCGTCCATACTCATATATTTTCTCCAAATCTCTCATTTATCCCTTGATATTTTTTAGGCAGTTTATCTATAAAAGGCATCAATTTATCTTGTATCTCAAATCTACTCATACCCTTTTCTTGCATATCTTTTGTTAGCATTTCAACCTTATCAACTTTGGTTTTCGTATCTGGATGATGTTCAGTTAAATCCTTTCCATATCCTCGAAATCCAGGAGGCAGTTCCATAGAGTTTATCTCTATCTCTTCATAAGTAACTGTTGGAAGAGTTTGGTTTTCATCAGGCCATGAAGTTATAGTTCTTTTTAACCAGTTTTTGTCATCTCTTGCGGGAAAGTCTTCTCTAGAGTGTGCTCCACGGCTCTCCTCTCTAAGATAAGCCCCCATAGCAGCTGTTAGTGCAACTTTTATCATTTTTTGTGTTCTGTAAGCATTAAAAAGTGCTGGGTTTGCAGCACGTGATTTTGAACGAAAAACCTCTATATTTTTACTTCTTTTATAAAGTCCTTCTAGTTCATCTACTGCTTCTTTTAAATCTTTTGCATTTCTAAAGATTCCAACTTTCTCCATCATAATCTCTTCCATACGACGACGAAGTACATAAGCATCTTCCCCATTAGTGTTTGTAAGTAACTTATCTATTTTATCTTGCTCTTTTTGTAAAAATGATTCCACCTTGGCACTGTGGATTTCCATATCACTCTCTTTTGAATCCAGGAAATCTGATATATACTCTGCAACCAACATTCCCGAGACTACCGTCTCACTCACTGAATTTCCCCCAAGACGATTAAAGCCGTGCATATCCCAGCATGCTGCTTCACCACAAGAGTAAAGACCTTTTATTGTTTGTGATTCACCCGTGTATTTAGTTCTGATTCCACCCATTGAATAGTGCTGAGTAGGACGAACAGGAATCCACTCTTCTGCTGGATCAATTCCAAGAAAATTTTCACAAATTTCTTTAACCTCACGAAGATTTTTCTCGATATGTTTACGACCTAAAATTGTAATATCCAACCAGAGGTGATCTCCATAACGACTCTTCACACCTTTGCCTTTTCTCATATGTTCAGTCATTCTACGACTTACAACATCACGAGATGCAAGTTCCTTTTTATCAGGCTCATAATCAGGCATAAATCTGTAGCCATCTTTGTCAAGGAGAAGTCCGCCATCACCACGACAGCCTTCAGTTGTTAAGATTCCAACAGGTACAATAGCAGTTGGATGAAACTGAATGGCTTCCATATTTCCTAAGGTGCCTATTCCTGTCTCAAGAACCATTGCATGTGCAGTTCCCTGGCAGATAACAGCATTGGTTGAAACACTATAAATCCTTCCATATCCACCAGTTGCTATTGTGGTAGTTTTAGCAATATAAGCTACCAACTCCCCATTCATAAGATTTCTTGCTATAACTCCAAAACATCTACCATTTTCATGAACAATAGACATAGCCTCCATTCTTTCATGAATCTCAACCTCTTCTTGTCTAGCCTTATTTGCCATTGCAAAAAGCATTGAGTGTCCTGTTCCATCAGATGTGTAACAAGTTCTCCATTTTTTAGTTCCACCAAAATCTCGAGCGGTTATAAGTCCATGTGCTTCCTCTTTTTCACTTATAGTAACTTTTTGTGCATTAATAATTGCACTTCTGTCACCTTTTTGCACTCTACTCCAAGGTACACCCCAGTGAGCAAGTTCTCTAATCGCTTTTGGTGCACAGTGAGTAAACATACGCACCACAAGTTGATCAGCACCCCAGTCACTTCCTTTGATAGTATCAGAGAAATGAACATCTTCATTATCGCCTTCACCCATTTTAGAGTTTGCCAAAGATGCTTGCATACCACCCTGAGCAGCCGCAGAGTGTGAACGTTTTGGAGGAACAAGTGACAAAACTATAGCATCATGTCCTCTCTCTTTTACACCGGTTGCAACTCTTAAACCGGCAAGACCACCACCAACAATCAGTACATCAGTATATATAACTTTCATTAATGTTTTTCCATGTTAATTGTTGGAGACACATATCTTTGTCCATCACTATAATCGTGTGTCAAACCTATATACACATATCTTGTAAGTGATGACAATCCCACTACGATGTAAAGAGCTATCATGGCTTTCATTAAAAGTTTAAACCTGGCACGAGATACTTTACTGTTTTCTCCCTCCATGAAACCCCACTTGAGGGTTAAACGGTACAAGCCGATAAACGCATGTGCAACGACTGAGAGTAAAAGTAAAAAATATAAGATACCCATATACTCATCTACTATTCTAGATGAAGAAGCGTATGGACCGATATTTGATGGTTCACTGAGCATAATATAAAGATGTATTGAGCCCATGAAAAACATCATAAAACCAGTAACAATTTGGATCATCCATAAAGAGCTATCTTCGTGTTTCATACTTTTCATATGAAGCGTGATTACTTTATAGTTTCTGTAGGATGAAGGGAATTTTTTCATTGCAATAGCTGCATGAAGAATAAATATCACAAAAACTGCAGCTGCTAAAAATGAAACGATTCCCGGATATGTTTCTCCAAAAAAATAATATCCTTCAAACATAATTGTAACTTTATACATCATTTCATTTGAGATTAAAATTGAAGCTTCAAATAATAAATGTCCCATTATAAACAAAGCCAATATAAGACCTGTGAAACTTTGTAAAAAATCTAATCTTGCTGGCGTTTTGTCTATCTTATTATTACGCATTAACACTCCATGAAAATAATTATGATATTTTACTATATTTATATTAGATTCTAATATGATTCAGTAATTTTATATTATACTTTCAAGAAAAAAAGGATAAATCATTACTTATACAATAATTCACACGATTCACATATTTTCAGTTTTTATTTATGGTGGTTTTTTATTTGTAGATATTCTCTTTTTATCTAAAATGAACCAAACGCTCAATGAAGATGAACATGCAAAAGCAAGAGAAGCGATTATGATGCATGTTAGAAAAGTTGTTCCATACGCTTTAATGGTTGCTGTTGCGAGTGGCTTATTTATGATAACACAAGTTTTTGGTAAAATAGGCGAAGAGGGAATGAGCCAATTTCAAATTATGCTAAGCATAAAAGCATTTTTAGCTTCTTGGCTGGGGATAAGAGGAATAAATCAAAAACTTTTTGGAATAAATCCATTTGTTTTTACCAGTCATCTCTTTCCATTTTCACTAGTAGTTATAATAATCCTACTCTCTCAGTTAATGTATATCTAGCATAATTGCTAGACGTACTTAATCTTTCTTAGAATTTCTATTTGCTTTTTTCTTCTTAGCTTTCGCTTTCTCTTTTTTCTTTTTAGCAAGCTTCACTGCTAGCTTTTTCTGAGCCTCTTTTTTAGCTTTTTTCTTCTTAGACTTTTTCTTTTTTTCCTGCTTCTTAGCTTTTTTTACTGCTAATTTTTCAAGCTCTTTTTTACTTAACTCTGTATCTTTTATTTTAGTTTTAGCCATTTAGGACTCCTTTTATTATCTATCTTTATTCATTATACTCTTCGAATATTTACAAAACTATTAAGGCTGCCAACTCTTAAAACTAACATAACGAGGAAAAGCTTCTGCTTTAAAAATAGACTTCCCAAGTAAAATACGAATACACTCTTGAATTCCCTCTGTCATACTTGGATGGGGATGAACCGTTTTCATTATTTCATTAAGAGAAACATTATGATCCATTAAAGTGGCAATGTACATAATAGATGCAGCGGATTGTGGACCTGCCGCCCTCATTCCAAGAACACGCGGATTTTCGTCATTTGTTACTATCATTTTAAAAAAGCCCTGCGTTTCACGCATAGCAATCGCACGAGATACAAGTGCATGATTATAAACAACAACCTTGTAAGCAATACCATTTTTTTGACACTCTTTTTCAGTCAATCCAATTGCAGATATTTCAGGATTAAAGAACATAATTGTTGACATATTTCTATATCTTAGAGGAAACTTGATTTTATTCTCTATTGCTTTTGCGGCGAATCTACCTTCCATTTCAGCAACGTTTACTAATGCATTATGTCCAGATATATCACCAGCTGCATAGATATTTTCAGCAACCTTACACTGCTCATTTGTTTCAAGCAATCCTCTATCGGTAATGCCAACACCAATATTTTCTAAACCAAGTTTCTTAACACTAGGCACACGACCAATAGAGACTAAAATAGTCTCTACGCTTATAACTTCAGTATGTCCATCTTTATAATCAAGTGTTACATCTATATAGTTTTCGTGTTTGTGTATCTCTCTTAAGGATGCCGTATGATAAATATTTACGCCGATATCATTTAACATCTTAGCCGCATAGTCACTTATATCATCATCTTCAAAAGGGATAACCCTCTCTTGAGAGTCAAGTAGATGTACTTTTGTTTGTCCAAATTCTGCAAAAATTGTTGCCATCTCACATCCAACTATACCTGCGCCAATTATTAAAATTTCTCTTGGAAAATTTTTTAATTTCAGTATATGGTCTGATGAGATAATTCGTTCTCCATCTATTTCAAAAAGTGGATGTTTTCTGGGATGGGAACCACTCGCAATAATAAAATTTTTTGCCTCTATCTCAACACTCTCACCATCATGTTTAGAAACCACAACTCTTTTAGTTGCAGTAAATCTTCCCCAACCTTCAAGCAAGGTCAGACTTTTAGTATCGCCTTCTTTTCTTGAAAATGTTTCAATTTGTGATCGGATTTGGTACTCTTTTTCTCTTAAAGCAGAGAAAACATTGTCACGAACTTTTTCATAATCAACACTGATATTTGAAGCCCTATAACCACGGTCAACTCTATTTGCTATGGCGTAATCTGTAGCGAGTTCCCACATAGTTTTAGAGCTCAACGCTCCGTCATTAATACCGGCTCCACCAACATGATTACCTTCTATAATACATACATGATTACCAAAATCATACGACCTCATTGCCGCAGCAAAACCTGCAGGACCACAACCAATAACGCATACATCATATTTTTCTTTTCTCATACTATAATTCTATCCAAAAAAAACTATGATTCTTAGTAATTGTTTTGTAACTGCGCTATGATAAAATACACAAAAAAAAGGAGTCACATATGGCATATTTTGAAAAAGTAAAATTAAATGACAAATTATACGGTTTAGTATTTGGAGCTGGAAAAGTTACACAAGTATTTGAAGATTCTCACTATAAGATGATGGTTTCTTTTAAAAATGGATATGAAGTTCCTTATACTGAAGAAGGGATTCCAGGTTGGGGAAACTTTAAAAAACAAACTATCTTTTACAAAAAAGATATAGATTTAACAGATGTTGAATTTGGACCTATTACAAAAGTCCTTTCTCCAAAAAAAATCATAAAACTTCGTGAAAAGAAAAAATTAGAAATACGACTTCCTTCTGGTATTTGGACAGATTGTAAAAAATGTGTTAAAGAGTACATAGAAGAGATGCTTGAAGCCGAAAAATACCATTTATTTAGAAAAAAACGCTCTTAACATTGCCCTAATACTCTCTTAGTATTATTCTGCCATTAAGATTTAAAGGTGGAAAATGAACTGGAGAACAAGAAGCGAAAATCGCCTAGAAAAAATGGGCAGTATAATCACTCAGTATCCTATTAGAATAATTATTTTGATGCTTCTAATAAGCATTGGAATTATTTCCAATCTACCAAAAATCACTATAGATACTTCGACTGAAGGATTTTTACATGACAATGACCCAGCACTTGTCCGTTATGAGGCTTTTAAAGCGCAATTTGGACAAGATGAAAAGATTATGGTTGTTGTTCAATCTAAAGATATTTTTAATTTAGAAGTTTTAAAAAAATTACAGCAGTTACATAATAAACTTGCAAACAATATACCTCATCTCAATGACATTACATCATTAATAAACGCAAGAAATACTCGAGGTGAAGGTGACCGACTCATAGTCGAAGATCTGTTTGAAAATTTTCCCCTAAATAATCAAGAACTTTTTAAGATTAAAAAAATTGCACTCAACAATGCCATGTATAAAAATCTTCTTTACAATGAAGATTTAACAATGACAACAATTATACTAGAACCTAACGCATATGAGAGTTCCTCAGATACAAATGCTCTTGAGGGATTTGAAGAAGAGACATCTGATATAAATTTAGAATTTTTACGTGATCCATCTAAAAGTGAAATGGTTCGAGCAGCAAATAAAATAGCCAAAGAGTTTACATCAGAAAACTTCAATGTTTTTATAGCTGGTTCTCTTGCCGTTAATGATTACAACAAACAATCTGTTCAAAAAGATATGCAAAAATTTGTAAAGCTTGTTCTGCTTATGATGATGATTTTTCTTTTTGTTGTATTTCGTAGAATAAGTGCCGTACTCTTACCAATATTTATAGTTGCTATTTCGCTTTTAACCACTATGGGAATAATGGCATATGTTGGTACGCCTATTACTATTCCCACACAAATATTACCTTCTTTTTTACTCGCTGTTGGAATTGGAGCCGTTGTCCACCTTCTTGCTATGTTCTTTAAAGATTTAAATGAAAACAATAATAAGAACAGAGCTATTAGCTTCGCTCTAGGTCACTCAGGTCTAGCTATAATCATGACATCTTTAACCACAGCTGCAGGACTTTTATCATTTTCAACAGCGACAATTTCACCTATAGCTGATTTAGGAATATTTGCAGCCTTAGGTGTAATGATTGCACTCCTAAATACCCTCATTCTTCTACCCGCAATGCTTGCTGTCTTACCAATCAAACCTGTAAAAAAAGCAAATATAGCTAAAACGCAGAATATGGATCTCTTTTTAAACGCAATTGCTCTGTTTAGTTTTAATCATGCCAAAAAAATTGTTGCGTTTAGTGTAGTCCTCGCTATAGTCTATATTTATTTTGCATCTAATGTTGCATTTAAGCACGATCCACTTAGTTGGCAACCAGATGATTCACCTATAAAAATCGCAACAGACACAGTAGATCATGAACTTCGCGGCTCTGTAACCATGGAAGTGATTATAGATACAAAAAAAGAAAATGGTCTGTATAATTCAAATCTTTTAACAAAAATAGACTCTCTTGTTCAAGAAGCTCAAAACTTAAAAACAGAGAAGCACTTTGTCGGTAAAGGCTGGAGTGTTGGAGATGTTTTAAAAGAGATACATCGTGCTCTGCATGAAAATCAGGAAAAGTATTACAAAATCACAGAAAATGATGCTCTCATTCCTCAAGAATTTCTTCTTTTTGAAAATAGCGGAAGTGATGACTTAGAAGACCTAGTAGATAGTAGTTTTTCTAAAGCCCGCTTGACATTCAAATTGCCTTGGATGGAAGCTGGGGAATATGGAGAGATTAGTGATCAATTAACCGCTATGTTAAAATCAGAACTCGGAACTGGTGTAGAGATTACAGTCACGGGAATGGTTCCACTTTTTCAACGTACTCTCTCTGCTGCAATGAGTTCTATGGCTATAAGCTATGTGGTTGCGTTTGTCATCATTGCAATTATGATGATTTTTCTTCTTGGAAGCGTTAAAATTGGTCTTATTAGTATGATTCCTAATGTTTTACCAATTATTATGACACTTGGATTTATGTCAATGCTCAATATGCCATTAGACATGTTTACCATGCTTGTTGGGGCGATAGTTATCGGTCTTTCTGTTGATGATACTGTACACTTTTTTCATAATTATGCAAGATACCATCATATGGGATATTCAGCGAGAGAGTCTGTCAAGCAAACTATGATAGGAACTGGACGTGCACTTGTAGCAACTTCGATTGTTTTATCGCTAGGCTTTTTTGTGTATGCTTTTGCATCTCTGACAAACTTAATTAACTTTGGTATATTAGCTGGCGGGGCTATCATCATAGCCCTCTTTTCTAATATACTTTTAGGACCTGCTCTACTGACATTAATTTCAAAAAACAAGGATATATAATGATAATCAAAACTTTACTTTTTACCGCACTTACACTCAGTTCTTTATTCGCAATAACAGGAGAAGAGATTGCACAAAAAGTTCATGATAGAGATGATGGAGACAATTCTGTTTCTAAAATGAAAATGATTCTTATAGATAAAAATAACAAAAAAAGAGTAAGAGATTTAGAAACTTTTACTAAAGATAAGGGTGAAGACAAACTAAAACTAATGTTTTTCCTTACTCCTGCAGATGTAAAAAACACCGCGTTTTTAACTTATGACTATGAAGATTCTTCTAAAGATGATGATCAGTGGCTTTATCTACCTGAACTTCAAAAAGTCAAACGTATCGCTTCAAGCGACAAGAGTTCATCGTTTATGGGAAGTGATTTTACATACTCAGATCTGACCTCTAGAAATGTGCAAGATTACACCTATGAAATTATGAAAGAGACAAAGGTTGGCTCTCATATGACTTGGCAAATGCTTGTAACTCCAAAAACTGAAAAAACAATTGCTGAGACCGGTTACACTAAATCTATAGTGTTTGTGCGTCAAGACAACTTTGTAATTGTTCAAGCCCTCAACTATATAAAAGCCGGAAAAAAACTCAAATATATGATGGTAAAGGGTTTAGAAAAAATAGATGGAATTTGGACTATTACGCAGATGCAAATGGTTACAAAAAAAGCTAAAAAAACGCTACACAAAACAATATTTGAATTCTCAGATATTAAATACAATCAAAATCTTGACGAATCTCTTTTTACAACTCGTACACTTGAGCGTGGTCTCTAAAAAATGTTCAAACAGCTCATTCTCTCTTTTTCTCTTATAGCCGCCTTTTCAAATATTTCAGCAAATGAAAGCATAGAAGCGGACTTAGATGGTTTTTCATCTCAAAATATAGAACAAGAAAGCTCTGATTTAGAAGGTTTTAGCGACGAAAATGTTGAGTATGATGACTTAAGTGGATTTCAAGAGAATGATATTTTAGTTCAAACAGAGGAAACGCAAGAAGATCAGACGAAAAAAGCAAGCTTCTCTCTGAGTGGAGACTTGGCATTTAAAACATCATATGGTTATATGCAGCATAGTGTCAATGGGATAGA
>JGI10211J34971_10003192_pt1 | contig 13204 bp, 14 predicted proteins | sample Etolagsediment_FD_34971 | JGI IMG/M metagenome (IMG submission 34971) | reverse complement strand
GCCGCCATTTCTTCTGCACCTAAGTTGGTACCCATTTGTTGCATCATTGCATCAAGCTCAGCTTGATTCTGTAATCCACCTAATTCAGCATTAAGCATGGCAACACTCGAATTACTCATATCTTGCGCACCAACACCAGCAGCCCCAGCCTTAGCCTGTATATCACCAAGTTGCCTATCTCTAAGAGTTGCATTTCTTGACATTGCATTAGATTGTAAAGCCGCTCTCATTTCATCAGTAAACGGATCTCCACTTAACCTATCTCTTATGCTTGATGTAGTAGCCTGTACCGTTTGGTCGCCAAGCATTGTAGATAAATCATTAATAGCCTGCATACCACCTGCATACGTAGATTGTATAGGATTCATTCCACCCATACCGCCACCAAAATTAAAACCACCGCCAGACTGCGGAAGTGTCGGCATATTGTATTGACCGCCAGTTTGTGAAAACTGCTGTCCTTGAGATGCAAACTGAGGTGTCTGCTGATTAGGCTGAAGTAATCCTTGTGCATCAAGATTAAATTCACCGTTACGCATTTCCTTTGCTTGACCATTTTCGCCAATCCAAAATGTACGAGGTGTTTCAAGCCTATTACCAGAGTTATCATACATTCGTTCAAGCACGTAACCACCAGCATCGCCACCATATTTAGACACATTAAATCCGGTATCACCTTCTTTACCTGCCGTAGCAAAGTCTGTACCCGGCAAAGCCGCATTAAGCGAACCAGTCAGCCTATTAACTGTTGATTGTATCTGAGAAGATGGCGGCATTGTGTATGTTGACATTCCGCTTGCCCAAGACGGAGAAGCACCTCCACCAGAGCCGTTAGTCGGAAAACCAAACTGCTGAAGAACAGCTTCATCAACGCCAAAGCCTTGACTTTCCTGTTTTTGCAATCCACCAATATCTTGCTGATATCCCTGAGTAGGGTCCTGCTCATTTTGCCACCAATTAGTTGCCATTATTCTTCTCCCTCAGTTACAATTACCGGACTAAAGTCAACTTTGGGTTTTTGGTCGAACGAATAACTTAATATTTCAAAGCTTGTTACAGCCCTAATTCTAATCTCAACCGTTACAAAACGGTTGTTTATTGGTATTGGTATCATAACATTACCAGCCGAAAAATCACTATAAATCTCAATCCATTCTTCACCAGCCGTCACCAAACCCCAGTCATAAGTGCTACTAAACGCTGGCAATACAGAAGATTGACCTATTCCTTCAAGAAATCTAACTTCCAATTTTACGTTTGATCTTGTCGCAACAGGAGTGAAAGCGAGGAAGAAACTCTTAATATACTTCACTTTATCAGATGTAAGAAAATCCTCAGTCTTAGACAACCAGCTTGCATTAATAGCACCGATAGCAATATCAGATGTTGTATCAGGATTAGTACCCCACGCCGTTTCTACTGTGGCAGTAGTTGACGTAGTTGAAAGTATACGCCTAATCTGCCCGGCACCCGTACCGGATATAATTTCAATTGGCACACCACGCAACCCACTTGTAGGTAAGGTCTCGTCAACCGTAATCGTAGTTGAAGTTGCAGAAGTTACGTTTGCCGTAGTTAAACCGTAACCATCGTTTGCAATATTGCCAAGTGATAACACGCATCCTAAACCATTATCATAAACAATATATTGATTACCTTCTGAATACGTCTCACAAGATGATGCAGCCATCATATTCTCGAAACGTGTCCAAGTTTGAGTATCAAAGTTATACTTATAAACCGTATTACAAAATTCTTTCTGCTCGTCGTCAACCTGAAAACCACTATCTGAATACGTATCCTCACGAACCCACAATATATACTCGTTATTTGTTTTATCAAAAACAGCATGAAGCCGTTCAGGATTACTCAAGTCAAACCTTGACCTAAACAAATCCCTAATTGGAATAGACAGCTCTTTAACATCGTAGCTTGATACCGTACCTGCTCTTGGTTCGACTTCGTAAACACCATCAGAACCTAAGAATACCAATCTGTTTTCGCACTTAACAATCGTTTGCTCAGAAATGCAACCAACATGGTCGTTGACTTGAACAAATTTACCATCACCAGCAACAGGGTCAGGATTACTACTATAATCCCATATCCCAATTTGGTCTCTAAGGAAAATAAAGAAGTCATTATAGACACCCATACCGCCAGTAATGGCACCTTTAGCCGCCGCTATATTATAAGTGTCAACCACCGCTTCCGGCTTATTTGGTTCAGATATTGATATCTGATTATACTCTCCAATAATATTAAAGAAATAAGTTCCAGCAGATCCGGAATAAACCTTATCAATAGTTAATGTTTGAGTACCTTCGTTAACAGCCGTTATGGTATACAGATATCCTTCATTGTTTATATCAATTTTTTTTCCAACCATTTCGTCCACAAAATAAGTTGTGTAAGTTCCACTTGTATTCCCGACAACAGACGTAGTTGTAGAGACAGTAACCTTGCCCCTATCTTCTGTACCGTCACCAAGATAGAACGCATACGCCGCATGTTTGGCAATATAACGTGATATTGGAGGCACACCGTTTCTTGTCGGCGCAGTTAGATTTGTATCAATAGATGCATCAGCCGTGCTATCAGTTGTTCCGGTTGCCGTGCCAGAAATCTCTTTAATGTAGTAATAAGTTACCGCCGCCGAACTGCCTAAATCGGTAGTACGATAGATAACAATAGTATCAACTTGACTATCAGATGAAGCCGTTAAGCTTGTAATAGCAATCTCCGTAGTTGAAGATACGGTTAATTGTCCAATGGCTTTATAATTACTTTCATGTTCGGTATAAGAATTCTTATATGTATAAGCATATCCATACGTACCGGAAAACGTACCAGTTGCCGTGCTTGCTGTCAATGTAGCACTTGCCGTTGGCGCTACAATTCCGACCGCCGTCCAAGTCGCTCCATCAAATTTAACATTTGGATTAATGCCATCAGTCTTAAATAAAAGACTATCATAATTCATTGTATCATAAGGTATCTGTGTACCTGTCGCTGTTGCTACGAGCATGGAGCATCCCCCCATCTATATTTTCCATCAGAACACAAGCCAACAAAAAACCCACAATCTTGAGCTTCATTATTAAAAAATGCTAAACCAACAAAATAAGCACTACTACCTATTTCGTCATGGTATTCAAAACCATCCCGAACCTTAAGATTACGATTAATACGTATATCAAAGTTTTTTATGTTTTGGCAATCGCCAGACATTATCTTTGTAGGATGCTTGCGAGTATGCAAAGTGCCAAAATTAAACATAGATAACTTAGGTCTTAACGCCATTAAATTACCTCCGCATGAAACTCAGTACATGTAATTGTTTCCGCTGCTGTGTCTGAAATAACAAACCCACAATACAATCCATCAGGCTGACCAGCAACACTATCCGTTCCTTCAATATACGGTGAACCTCCACCATTGCGATACAACTCAAGCTTGACACCACCAACACCATTGTCATACGCCTTTAGCTTAAGTGCCGTTACCGGAGTTGCCGCATAGTCACTTGTACTTACAATAAGCGTATAACTCCCATCATACCTATAAATATAATAATTCCATGCTCCACCAGAATAACTAATATAACCGTAATACCAAGATGTAGGTAGCGTAGCATTATCAAGCCGTGCAAACACTTGAACAGACGAAGAATTAATAACAGACGGAGAAGTAATGCCTGTCACACCTACTGCCATATCGGCAGACGTAAATTCTTTATCGCACCACGCACGCCCATAGTAACGCGTACCTGTAAACGTTGGCACATTATATACAGCATCCGTACCGTCAAGCACAAACGTAGACGAGCCTGTTGTTGCAACATTCCAATCGCTTCCCCAAGATGTACGATTAAATTCATCAGTAAACGTTGTAACTCCCGTCACAGAAGATACCGTTAATTTATTATAACACATAAAGTCAAGTCCATACGAGATATTAGCCGGAGCATGTAGACTACCTGAACCACCATTTTCATCAGATAAACCAGAGCTGAACGGTTGAACACCAGTTCGTAAACCAATTCCAAATCCCGTTCCACCACCAGCATCAATAGCCCCATCCATAAGGTCATAAAGCGAAGTTGCACCAAATTCATCATAGTAATATTGAACATTCTCAACTACTGCTTCAGTATTCAAAACAGAATAACCAACAATAAACTCAACATAATATTCGCCAAGTGTCGTAAGTGTAATATCTACACCACCCGAATACGTACCTTCAACACAATACGCCTCAAGCGGTTCTGCATCTTTTTTAATTATAAGACACGCAAGCTTAGTTGATGCACCCGAAAAGGCAGACAAACCATCAAGATATCTTTCAAAGGATTGTTGGTCTAAATCAGAACCAACTAAAGTAAAGTTATAGTTTTCACTAACACCCGTACCTGCATTAGCCGGAGCAACAGCAAAACTTAAATTGTTTACACCAGCAATAATATCAACCGCCGGAAAAACATATTTTTCACTTGGCTGAGCAAAGTCAACTAAAAACAATTGCCCAGTAGTTGAACCCGTTTTAATTACAGAATTACCGTTTCGAACTTTCCAACTATCTCTAAAAAAATCAAAACCGTTAGTATCTGGACTACCCCATGTTGGCATATTCTCAGAACCAGCAACAGTAATTAAACCTAATGGACGTTGCGTTACTTGTTGTATCGAACGACTAATAACTTATCTCCTGAAAATCGCTGTCAAAGGAAGTATCCTCATAACCGCCAGCATACATTTGTCTGTTTACACGCTTGTATTGCTGTGTTTCTAACTTACCTTTTTTACGTTCATAATTGCTTTCAAACATCTGGTAAACCGTTCTATCTTCATTGAACGAAGCCAAATCAACAGCAACCGCATAGCAACATAAATCAATAATTTCATCAGGCGGCAATTCCGCAGACGTTACAGAACTGTTTATTGTTGGAGGTCTCTTGTGATAGTAAACCTTTACTTCTTGGTCGGCATCAGCATTTATTAAATGCATTTGTAAACCACGAGTCGCAGTATCTGCACCCCAGATATAATAAGCTTCTCTACCGCCAGCCGCTTTTTCAAAATCAGCATGTGGGTCAAGCTCAATATACTCAGTTGAATTATCATCAACCGCAGTAACTTTCCATACATGAGAACAATCCTCAGGCAACACCACAACACTTGACACCGCCGTAATATCGGCAGTTGTCTTTGCAAAATCCCAACTTGCAAGTTCTGTATAAACACGCAAGAAGGCGGCATTAATTAAATCTTCTACATCTTCTGTCGATGCCGGAGCATGACCAGCTCTACGCCCAAGCCAAAACGCTCTACGCTGAATATCTTCATAAGTTTCAAAGTAAGCCATTGTTAACCCCTAACCGGATATGGAGACCAAACATTAACAGGTGTCAATATACCTCCAGCACCACCGCCAGCCGAAAATTGAGTAGCCGTAACCCAACTTGATACATTGCTACTTATGTCTGTGGCTCTGACTTGAAATATCAACTCGTCGCTTGCCGAATATCCAAGTTCAGACAAGTCAATATCAAAAACATTTCCATAATAACAATACGGTGTAGGCGCCTCTGTTGTGTTGCCATTTAATATTTTAACACTATTATCAACATCATAACTGGCAAAAGCCGTTTTGAGTTTTTTATGATTAGTATCATCCCAATCGGTGATATACCACGAGCTTCCACCATCATCAGAAAACCTTGTTTCACCAAAAGCAACCGAAATATTATCTGTCATTGTATAACCCAAAGCATAAAAATCAGTACCACTCTCTTGCCGGACACGTAAAAAATCTATACTTGGCACAATCGTATCAGCCACATAATCAACACTAATATCATCAACCGATAAAGCCGTCTCTCCGTCTGTATCTAAATACGCAATCAATCCAAACCCATACAGAAATTCATCTTCGAGGGCTTGTATTTCTGCTTCCGTATAATGAGAACCCCCATTATTGAACGTAGCAAAGGATCCTCCAGAAGTAACTTTTTTACGCAAATCATAGAGATACGTTCCAGCACCAGTTGTATTTATTACAAGGCTCGAGTAATCAACGCTGTTTCCACCGCTAAAATCAAAATCGGTTGTTGACGCTTGTGCGTCTGAATACCAATCGCAAACATCGCCGTCAATTTCTGCAATTTCCCAAACCATATTTCGGGTAGTTCCGGCAGCCGCTAAATTTCTTGTTCCAAATTTATCAGGATTAACAGTTCCTGTAACAGTCGATAAATCAAGTGTCGTTGTAGAAACATCACCTGTGCTGGCGGCGTTAAATAATTCTTCAGTTGAATAAACATCACCCGTTACGTCTGAACCATCGCTCCGGAAACGAACCCAATATTGTGTGTCTGTCGAAAGGACATCGCCACTCGACCCATTAAAAGCACTTCCGGCATCGTTAAAAACTTGAACTAAAACTTGAGCAGGGCTTAGCCCAAGCCGCATGGCATTAACGTTGTTATCTTCCTCGCTGTCGAAAAAACCAATATAACCGCAGTTTGAAGTCGTGTAACTTGTGATTTTTAACTTAAAACTCATACTGAAAGTTGCAGTTGCCGATAGTGTCGTATTAACATCACGCTGATACCGAAAATCAACCGCTGTCACCGCATCGCGATCAAACTCTAAAATTAAATTTCCGCTTGAAAAAGTCGCGCTGTTATCTGTTCCGGCATCTCTATCCATCGTCCAACCGTTGATTGTTTCACCGTCTGCATCCGGCATACGTGTTGAATTAAAACCTTGACCGTCGGCATTACCTTGATGCCATGTTCCGATTGCATCATCTATGTATGTCGAGGCGATTGCCGAACCAAAATCGGCAGTTGCTGTCCAGTTTTTTGTTGCCATTTTTTATCTCTCCTTAATCTGTAATCGCTCTTTCAAACACCATTGTTATGTTTGGTGATTTATCTATTTGACCAGATGTAAAAGAGGTTTTAAGTTCTCCATAATACGTACCAACAAAATCTAAATCGGTAGACGTTAACGCCAATCTAATAATTCCAGTAGCCGCATCAGCCTTATCAAAAGACCCGTCAGTCTTAGTCATATCAGCAGATGATTGTGCTATGTTCTGTTTCATAGAAAACGTGAATGTAGCCGTAGCCAAATACCATCCAGTATGCCCATTTGTCTTAGGACACTCCATAGGCTCACCGTCAAATAACGATGCTTGACCATCAGTATCTACACCAACCCAAGCCACTTTAACCTCAGGCATTATTACTCCTATATTTCTTAAACATCGCCCAAAGTGCATATAAAACACCAGAGCCAGCTACTCCACCTGTCACACCAGCTGTTGTTTTGTTTTCGTCAACAAGACCAGTAACCTGAGCAATCCAGCCGATACCATTAACTACTGCATCTAAGCTTCCACCATTTTTTCTAACTTCTGCTATCGCTGCTGTGTCTATTCCTCTTTCGATTAACAACGCATCCAGTTTTGAATTTACCTCGTCTGTTCTTTTCGTTGCCATATATTGATTTATACCTGAAGCTACCACACTCACCGCCGGACCTAAAGCTTTGCAACCAACGAAAGAAACGAGTAAACATATCAATAAACCTTTTTTCATCTTAACCACCTTTTACAACATTAAAAACTATCATTGCTAAAGTACCAATGAAAGAAATTGCAGAGATTACCGCAACTCCAATAAAAAACTTCTTACTATCTTCAAGTGCTTCAACTCTAACTTTAAGAGATGCAACCGGGCTAACCTTTTCAAAAATTAAATCAAGCTTTAAGTCAATCTTTTTCAGCTCTTTTTCAAGAAAGTCATGCTTTATATTGCAGACCTCTTTCGTCATGATTTCGCTTTTATCTTCTGACATTCATTACCCTTCTTAACTTTGGAAACTTCGTCCAATAATTTTACACTTGGAATAAAGGGCATGTTCAATATACCACCTTCGGTAGCATTAACAATCTCAACTCCACTCTCAATCAGAAACCAGCATTGCGTAGCAAAATACTTCATTGCATCAAGCCATTCTTTTGTAGAAAAAACACCGTTATCACACAAAAGAGTATTCCTACCCTTCTCAAGAAGCTCACGCTCATTTGTCTCAATTTGCAGTTTGCCACCACGCGTAAGTATTGTTGGCGCAGAATCAAGAAAATGATTATAGCCGTCTTGATAACAATAATCAAAACCAGCCAAAACAATTCGCTTAAACCCTAAACGCCAAGCAAGACACAACGCCGTAAAACTAACGTTTAACGCTGTATCAAGACTTTTAACAAATGGTTTTTCTTTATTAAGCCTGTTACTTAAAACACGCCCCTTACCCCAAGCATCAAACCAAAGTTTGTTTGAAAACTTTTTAGCAATCTCAGGACGCACAAAAACAGAAAAAACACCAGTTGTCTTTTCTTTATCAACATCACAAACCCACTCAGGATTAGAACCGTTAAATGGATAGCCACAATCAACAGAAACGTAATACTCAGGTTGAACGCCCGGATAAACTCTATTAGTCTCGATAACGTGCGGACAATCAATTAAATGATGCCCGTTCTTAGAAAGACTAAAACCATCAGCAGTTAGAAAACATGTTTGACCTTCATGTTTACCACCACTTTCCGGCTTTACGTTTTCAAGACTTTTATCAATATAGGGGAGATTAGCTTCAAGATTTCTATTCCAAACATGCTCGTTTGCAGACTTCTGTCTACTAAAACGTAATCCGTCCTCAGCCGCCCAGCCTTGACAATGCGTCCAATCGCGTATCACCATGCCGCCAAACGAAGTAAAACGAATATCATCTTCTTCAATTATCTTGTCACCAAAAGGGGTAATTGCTCTATCCATTTATTTAAACACCTAAAAATTGAGTTACAGTTACAGTTGCAGTACCACTATCGCACGCAACAAACAAAGGTAGTTTATTCCCTGCCGGAATATACCTTGTCTCACCATCAGCAATAGCAACAATACAATTACTTGCATCGTAACCAAGCTTTATACTGTCACCAACCGGAGTAAGCTCAACACCAATTCTATCACTCTTAATATCTGCCGTAGCAATTAAAGCAGCAGCAGAAGTAGTGGCAGAAAGAGAAGTTGTCTTAAATCCGGTAAAAGGCGAATTCAGATTAGTCGCAATTCCCATTGCTTACCCTTCTATAATAGTACCGTCTTTGAAGCTTGCAGATTTTCTGATTGCCGCAATTTCTTCTTTATCAGAAGTTGCATACATGTTGCCAGCAAACTTCACAAACTTGCCTGCACAAGGCGGTATTTGTAGTTGACGAGCCGTTGAAGGTGTAATCTTCTGTACCACAATAACCTTTAAGTTCGGATATTGAGAACATATAAAACGAACACTTTCGTCTTTTTTGGCAACAACTTTAGGTTCTTCTGCAACTTCCGGTTCAACGATTTTTTCTTCTTCTTCTTTAACATCTTCTGTTAGAGTTTCTGTTTTCTTTTTAGCCATTCTTTACTTTCTAAAAAAAGGGGGCAGTTAAACAGACCGCCCCCAACATTGTTAAAAACTATTAACTAACACCTTTGATTACACCATGAGCGTTAACATTGTCAATGTCAAGACCAGTTAACCAATGCGCACCACTTCTAACTTGACCCCATTCGTCCTTATCCTGAACAAGAGGATCAACCGTTAGACCACCACCAAATTCAGCCATACGAACACAGCCCATATCTACGATAAGACCGTAACCTTCATAAGCCTGAGCAAGAAGCGGATGGTAAACTAAATCAGCACTTATACCAGCATAGTTAAACTTAACGAGATTAAGATCAAAAGAATGATCCATGCCATCAAGCTTAAATGCTCTTGCTTCTGCATCAGTATTACCTGTTACAAACTGTTGGATAGCAAGGAATAAGGTTTGTGAGCAAAGAACAGTCTTTTTCATGTTCCCATAGTTGCCACAATCAAATAACTGTTCACCAAGAGCTTCGACCGTAAACGACACAGAACCCGGCGAGTAGTCAACTACATTAGATGTAGCATAATTCAAGAAACCTTTTGTATAGTGACGAGGCTTATTAGTTGTTTCTTTGTACTGATATCCAAAGAGAAACGCAGCTTCGGCACCCTGTTTCATACGCTCAAGAGCCGCTAACTGATTTTGCATAAACGTATCACCAGTATAATTAGCAGTATTACGTTCCTCAAACGTTACACCCCAACTATCTTCAAATGTCTGAATATAGTTATACTTAGCCGTTGGAATAATGCTTGTTGCATCTCTATACGTAGAACCACCCTTACGAGCAGTACCGAGATAAACAGCATACGTTCCAGTTGCATGAGTAGTTGCAGTCGTAGAAGCATCTCCACGTTCAACAACAGTCGTTGATGCACCGGAAGTAGTGGTTACACGAACAATTTCATTTCCAATACGAAACAAATCATCTTCACGTAAAGCTTGACCAACGTTGTTTCCAGCAGGGTCTACTAATTTAATAGTAGTCGTAGCTGTTGCATACGTAGCAGCAGTCTTAACCCATTCAGGATATTTGTCAATTTCATAAAGTTCAAATTTCTGATTATCAACCGACCGTGTAGGCACACTTGAAAGAAGGTTAATAAACGGATAACGGTTTGGCTTAATCGAAATAAGTGACGGCCATACGTCTCGTTTGTGTTGTGATTGGAGGTTTCCGTTCTTAATATCAAGCATATCTGCATAAGTAGCCATTATTATGACCTTTCATTTTTAATGTTTTTTTAAACCCATCGTTTAGCCTTTTCCAGTAACCGTTTGCCGTAATCATCAGACGTAGGGTCAAACCCTGCGCTTGTTCCTGATTGACCAACAGCTGGTCCAGAAGCAGCCACGCGTCTTGCCTGATTTATTAGGTCTTGTCCAAACGCAACATGAAACGCCTGCACTAACGGCAAGCCTGTTTTCTGCACCGTATCAATCAACCTTGCCCTTGCATTTTCGTCATTCCTAACATCTATTTCAAAGTTGTTATTCTTGACGTAACTTTCAAGTTCAGCTATCTCACCTTGTACTTTTTGTTTTTCGATATACTCTTGCATACCGTCAAACTTGGCTTTCATATCGTCAAGTTGTTGCAAGCGAGGGTCAACCTGTGCTTGCTGAGGTTGTACTTGGTTGGGATTAAACTGTCCTTGAGCCGCTTGTGGGTTTGGCTGCTGAGGTACTTGACCTTGCATTGCCATCTGTCGTCTACGTTCAATTAATGCTTTTACCTCCGGATCATTAGCCAGTTGATTAATAGCATCTTTGTACTGATTGAGTTCGGCTCCCATAGTTTCCACTTGGGTGCTTGCTTCTTTGTACTTGTTATTAACTTCTGAAAAACGACTATAAGGAATTGTATTCCCTGCAAGATCTTTTCCACCATCTTGCGGATTAGCACTTGCGTCCGGTGTTATAGCATTCTGCGTATTTACAGAAGATGCCTGCGGTTCAGTTGTCGGCGTAACAGCAGCAGCTAAACTGTCTGTTGCTAACGCTGGTTCTGGACTACCATTTAAATCTGACATAACAAAACTCCTTTAACGCCATTAGTTAAGGTGTATTCCAGCTGGCGAGACTGCACCTTAAGAATTTCTGTTCGAGGAGGTTTGTTCTAAGTTTTACGTCCTTACGACGATATTCAGGATTTACGCTTCCTGTTGCTTATACACATGTTCTGTTGCCTTTAAGCGTTCCTCTTTGGCATCAGCATCATGCTCCGTTAAGTAGATTAGTTCTTCCAAGTTTTCCAACATCAGTAAGAAACCTTGAAATTGCATCACTTCCTTAATGTCAATTCCATCACGCCTTAAGCTCCGTTGAGCATTGGCTTTATATACATCTAATACTTTTCTTATAAAATTGTCAACTACTTTTTTGTTTTCAACGCAACATTTTATCAGCTTAAATTCGCGTTCCAGCTGCCTTAACACCTTTTTTTGGTATCTTTGCCTATGCACATTATCGCGCCTCTTTTCACTTTCAAGCCTATCATCAGCCTGAGATTGCTCCATAATGTTAGCCGCTTTGTTAAAATTTCCTACGGGCATTTGTCCTCCTTAGCCTTGTGGCATTTGTTGTTGCTGTTGTGGACCCTGTTGCGGCATACCTTGAGGAGCCGCAGATATTTGAGCCTGACCTTGTTGCTGTAAGTAATTCATGTGTTGTTGTAGCAAATCAAGCACATTTTCCCCAATCTTTGGATTTTCTTGGAAAGCTGCTTGAGCCTGTGGCGAATAAATAAATCTTTGTAAAGCCTGAATTTTTATCATATGATCATCCACAGGTGAAGCAACAACTTTCTGCCCCTCAAGCAAAACTTCAATATCTTGCCGTATACTTGTTGCATCAGCAGGTGGAAAAATGTCTGTCGCATTATCAAGACCACTAATTTCAAAATCTTCTTTAGCAAGCTTAAGTTGTACTTGCGGAGTTAGATAGCTGGCCCACATACGACTAAACTCTCTAATACGATTAGAGTTAACAATACGCTCTCTTTGCATTGCAGAACCATAAACCTTCACCGCAAAGTTAGCCGTGCCGGGAATAGCTTCAGGGTCAAACTCTACATAATTAGCACCCTTCTGACCAACAATAGCAATCGTTTGTTTCTTCGTTACATGCTGTAATATCAAGTTAAGACACAAGTTCATAGCTGGCTGAAAAGCTTCGTTCTCGATAATGCGTGACATTGTACCTACACGCAAATTACTTTGTTCAAGCATTAAAGAATAACCATCAGTAGTTGCCCTACTTGGGTCAACCAAACCGCCTAAAGCATCAGTAGCACCAGTACCGTCTCTAATTATTTCAGTAATATTACCCATCATTCGTTGCCCTGAACCAACATTCGCACTAATCGTCAATGGCTGCAAAGAACCTTGAGGACCGCCCGGACGCAACACTTTCCCCGGAATAGCGACAAGTTGATGCTCTGGCAAATCAGCTTGACCATACTGCACCATCATTGGACTTAAGTTCAACGCAGCTGCATCTAATGTATTGTTAGTTACGGCATTAAGGTAACTTTGTATTTTTTCCATAGGACCGATAATGCCGGGAGAATAAAACTCTGAATTGGACGGATCTAAACGGCAAGCAACAAACGGACGCATCCCATTCCAGAAGTGGTTTTTAGCCGCACGAAGCACTTGACCTGAGCCTTCATCCTGAACAATCCAACACTCAACATCTTTACCTGAGCCGTCAA
>JGI10211J34971_10003191_pt1 | contig 13205 bp, 12 predicted proteins | sample Etolagsediment_FD_34971 | JGI IMG/M metagenome (IMG submission 34971) | reverse complement strand
TCCCAGTCTTGGTAATCTACAAAATAATCTTTATCGGGATTGCTGTATAACTTACTATATTGTTCTTTAAATAGTTTATTAATTGTTGAACTGAGCAATGGGGTACACCCCATACACGCAAAGTTGCATTTGTTACTCCATACAACATCTAAGAATTTTATTCGTGGTTTTTTTATACTGTCATCAGTCCAAGTAGCTTCGCTCATCTTGCTTACGCTTACACGCATATTCGCAGGCAAATCAGTAACTTTTTCTTCTTCCCAACAATTTTTACATTGAGTAGGTTGTTCATTATTCAAGAATTGTTGTCTTATTTGTTCTATAATAGGACCTTCATATATTTCTTTAAGGGTGTTTTCTTTGAGATTGCCTATCGGAACTTTGGTCTTACAACAGGTCATAACTTCATCACCGTATATTATCACATGTTCAAACGGTGCAGGACAGAAATTACTGCCGTATTTTTCTGTAAATTTTACAAATGCCGGATTCAAATTAGATGGAGGTTGTTTTTGCATAACTATATTTATATGGGTAGTTAATGAGCGTGAATCTTTCAGATATAAAAAAAATAGAACTTGAATTAAGCAGTGATTGTAATGCAGCTTGTCCAGGATGTGCTAGAACACAATTAGATGGCACATATGATGTAAAAAACATTACATTTGCAGACATTAAAAGATTATTTCCTGATAAGGAATATATTGATGGCAAGCAATTTAAGATATGTGGTGTGCTGGGAGATCCAATAGTAAATCCAGAGTGTTTGGATATTTTAACATATCTAGCCGAGAACGGTGGTTATTGTGATGTAAGTACAAATGGTAGTTATAACACAGCAGACTGGTGGACAAGACTAGCTCAAGTAAGCCATGCGACAAATAAAATAAAAGTTCATTTTTGTGTTGATGGTCACAGAGAAACAAACCATATATACCGTGTTAACACAAAATTCAATGTGCTAGAAAGAAATATGGAAGCCTATTCCAACGCCAATGGAACTGGCGCCTGGATTTATATTGTTTTTGATCACAATGAACACGAATTAGAGATGGCAAAGTCCCACGCTCAACAACTGGGTTTTAAATTTATGGTTAGAACAGGTATGCGTAATAGCTATCACGATTGGATAGCTAAAATAGGTAAGAAAAATCAAAAACAAGAAACTAAAATTACCACCACCGGAGACAAAGAACACACTAAAGTAAAACAAGTGGATGAAATAAACAAACTTATAAAAGAAAATAATGAAGGAAAAGTTGATCATTACAAAAATCAAGAATTAATTAAAACTATAAATTGTAAATACATCCATCAAAATGAAATATTCATAAGTAGCACCCTAGAATTGTGGCCATGTTGTTTTCTATTTGATAGTTCTAAATGGAACAAACACGGAATAAATGAGAAATATGAAGATTTTGGTGTTGGATGGAACAGTTTGGTAGATAAAAGTATAAATGCAGTCTTGCAAAATCCTTACTTTGATAGTATACTAATAGAAAGTTGGAATCCTGTTCATGGTAAACACTTGCCAAGATGTCTATACACCTGTGGCAAAAATGCTGCTTATCATAATGAGATAAAAAATTATGCCTAAAACAATTTGTAAATTACAGTCAACAGGAATAACAGTTGATAGTGCCGATAGTCGGGTAAAACCCTGTTGTCATTTTGATCCATCAAAAACATTAGATATTCCTGATGTAAGTGAAATAGAAAACTTTGAACAAATATTAAACAGTAAATTAACAAAAAGAATCAAAAAACAAACTGCTAGAACACACATACCGCAATGTGACACTTGTTGGGACAGAGAAAGAAATAAAACACTATCACGTCGAGAGTGGTTTAACGGAAAAATAACCGGAGATAGTAATAAAGTTGAACATTTACAAGTAGCTCTAGATTTTACCTGTAATCTCATGTGTAGAATTTGTGCTCCTAAACACAGTAGCAAATGGAACAGTGCCAGGGGTGTGATAGATGAATTGAGATCAATTACAGGACAACCTGTATATACATCTAACCCTGTAAAACAAAATTATTCAGAGAATCTAAAGAGAGTAATACAGAATAGTGATTTGACCCAATTAAAATCAGTAGAAATTATAGGAGGTGAACCTTTTTACAGCAAACATTTTGATTGGTTTATAGAAACTATATGTGAGAAATCAACCCCAAAAAATATTGAATTACATTGTGTTACTAATGGTACTATCTTTCCTAGTAAACACATATTAGATAAACTACTCAGGTTTAAATGGTTAAACATTAGGTTGAGTATTGATGGAACAGGCCCGCTAGCTGAAAGCACAAGATACGGAGTTGATTGGAATACAATAGATGAAAATATTAACATGTGGGCCAAATTACACAAAAAAGCCAATACAGGACAGCTAGAAGTAAGGGCTAATCCTACAATAAGTATTCTTAATGTTAACAAATGTCAAGAAATTATTGATTACTTTGATGACTGGAAAGATATGCGGGTTAGTCCACATGCTTTACGTGGACCTGACTGGTTGTGTTTAGAACAGATTCCTATGGAAATTAGAAAAAAATGGGTGCCGAATTATTGGCATCCAGAGCAAGGTAAACAGTTTAAAAATATTGTGCTTAGTGATAGAAAAGTAAAAAACAAATTAGACCAGTTTTTTCAAAGCACATACGTTTTAGATAATCATTACGGCAAATGTTTCAAAGACGCTAATCCGGAAATGTATGAAACTATAGAAAGGATTGCACATGTGGACTAGTGAAACATTAGAATGGATTGATATAGAACTTACAAGTTTTTGCAATATCAAATGCAAAGGTTGTTTCCGTGTGCTTAGTAAAGAAGCTGATAAGATTCTAAACAAAACATATCTTGATGTAAATGTAATCAAAGAAAAATTTAAACGTGAAATGTTTCCTAACATGAAAATTATTAATTTCTGTGGAAGCGTTGATGAACCAACTACACATCCAGACTTTTTTGAAATCATAGAACACTTTGCAAGTTGGGATTGTCATATAAACATTGCAACTAATGGCAGTTTACGCACAACACAATGGTGGGCAAAATTAGCAACACTGTTACCACCTAGCCATAAAGTAACATGGGGAATAGACGGCAGTGACGAACTCAGTGAACAATACAGAGAAGGCAGTAATTTTAAAAAGGTAAGAGACAACTGGAGATCTTTTATAGGCGCCGGAGGTAGAGCTAATTGGCAGTTTATTGTTTTTGAACACAACGAACATCAATTAGAAATTGCAAGAGAAATGGCAAAGCATGAAGGATTTAAAGAGTTTAAGACAATTATAAGCCATAGAAAAGATACAGGTGGTGTAAAACACAAAAAGGTTGAGGTTGAAGAATCGCCTTGTATAAGTTGTAAGTACGGTAATCAAAAACGTATTTTTGTAAACCATATGGGAAATGTGATACCTTGTTGCCACTTAAATAGTAAAATGTTAGAGTTTGCTGTAAATGACAAGAAAAAAGATAGATTTGAAGAAATACTTGTAGAAAATGATTACATGAATGATATCAATCTTGCAAACGTAAGTCTTGAACAAGCAATGACAGGAAAAGTTTGGACAGACATACAGAACAGTTGGACAGGAAATAACCGCATACCTAAATGTCAAAGCACTTGTAAAGAGAATAGGCGTGACAAATTTATAAAGGAAAAATTATAATGAGCAAAGACGGATTGCCATCTGACACTTTTTGTTTGCTACCGTGGGTGCATCTTAGCACAAGACCAGACGGAAGTATGCGAGTATGTTGCACTGCTAATGCTAGTTCAGTAGGCCCTACCAACGACAAAGAACACGGTGGACAAGTAGGTATTTTAAAAACAGACGACGGTAAGCCTAACAATTTAAACGTAAGTGATTTTGAAACAGCATGGAACAGTGATTATATGAAAAATGTACGCTTACAAATGCTCAACGGCGAAAAGCCACCTAGCTGTTTAAAGTGCTACAAAGAAGAAGCCGCAGGACACAGGTCAAAGCGTATGTGGGAAACACACTACTGGAGACAAAGAGTAGACCTAGATAAAATACTACAAGAAACAAATCCAGATGGTAGTGTACCTCCTAATCTTGCATATATTGATTTGAGATTTGGAACAAAGTGTCAACTTGCATGTGTTATGTGTAGTCCGCATGACAGTTCGGGTTGGATCAAAGACTACAAAGCAATTTTTCCAGCAGTTAAAAACGAATCTTTGAAAGAGATTATGCAGTGGAAAGATAAAGGCAGCACAAATGGTAGTAGTTACAATTGGCACAAACAAAATCCAACGTTCTGGAAACAGTTTTATGAGCAGATGCCAAGTATGCAACAAATTTATTTTGCTGGCGGCGAAAGTCTTATTATCGAAGAACATTATGAAATACTTGAACATGCTATCAAGATGGGATATGCAAAAGATCTGGAACTACGCTACAATTCAAATGGTGTAGAATGGCGTGAAGACTTATTTGAACTTTGGAGTCATTTTAAATTAGTTCGTTTTCACTACAGTATTGACAGCATCAAAGAAATGAACAATTATATACGTTATCCTAGTGAATGGGATAATCAAGTAAACACATTTCATAGACTAGACAAAGAAACAACAGATAATGTAGAAGTTACTATTGCTTGTGCAGTACAAGCCCTTAATGTATATTACCTTCCAGACCTAATACAATGGAAACTAGAACAAGGGTTTAGTAAAGTTAACATGTGGCCGTTCGGCGCAGGCGGAATAAGTCAACATTTTGTATACTGGCCTGCACATTTAAATGTAAAAGTGTTGCCAGAATGGTTCAAGAAAGAATGTAGACGCAAGTACGAGGCATGGTATCCTTGGTGGGAAGCTAATTGGGAACTTGGTATTCCTAGCTGGCATAAAGGTAAAATTGAATATGAAGCATGGCGTAGTGCAGAGTATGGTATAAAACGCTTAAATGGTATTTTAAGTTTTATGGAAAGTGAAGATTGGAGTAGACGTTTGCCAGAAATGAAAGAATTTTTATCTCTTTGTGATCAACAACGAGGTGTTTCATTTGCAGAAACATTTCCAGAAATGAAGGATATATTTAATGAGCTTTGATACAGTTGATTTACTTACAGGTAAAGTATTCCAAGTCACTTGGGATTTAGGAAGACGCTGCAATTATGATTGTAGTTATTGTCCTGTAACTAGACATAACAACTTTAGTCCACATGCAAGTTTAGATAGCTTAAAGAAAAATGCTGAATTTATGTTTGAATATATCAGTGCGTATATGGAGTATAGAACTTTTAAAGTAGCTGCAATAACATTTACTGGCGGTGAACCAACAGTAAATCCTCACTTTATGGAATTTGTAAAATGGCTTAAAAAGGAATACCAAGAAAGGTATAAACATAAATGGAGTGCTAGATTTTCTGTAACAAGTAATGGTGCAATGTCGGAAAAAAATGCGAGTGCTATAGCAGATAACATGAATCATATCACAGTAAGTTATCATACAGAAGCAGACGATAAATTAAAATCTCAAGCTAAGAAACGTATTGTGCAATTTAACGAAGAAGCTAAAGCACGGAGTGAATTTAATCTTAGTATAAATGTTATGTTTCATGCTGAGAGATTTGATGAATGTAAAGACTTATGCACATGGTTAGACGAAAGAAATATTTTTTATGTTCCAAGAGTTATTGGAGAAGAAGCAGATAGTCCTGGAAGTTTTGCACACAAGTATAATCAAGAACAAATTGATTATATGAAAAACTTTTGGAATAAAAAGAATGCAAATCTTAACAAAGATGTCGAAGAAGCAAATCAGCTGAGTGCTGTTGGCAAAAAGACTAGTGAAAAGAAAAAATTAGGAATGTCTATAGGTAGGCCCTGTTGCGGTAGTAGAGAAATGTGTCTTAGCAAAGGAAATGAATCTAGAAAAAGTACCTTTGTAGATTTTAGAGAATTCAAAGGCTGGCATTGTAGTGTAAATTGGTTCTTTTTGCACATAGAACAAGAAACAGATAAAGTATTCCATCATCAAACTTGTCAGGCTAAGTTTGGAGGTGAACGTGGTTACATAGGAAGAATGGGCAGAGGCGGCGCAGAAATAATGTTAAAGAAATTGCGAGAACAATTAACAACTGGAACCATGCCTACAATAATCTGTCCAAAGCATACTTGCGGTTGTGGATTATGTGCTCCTAAGTCTAAGTACAAGGACAAATATTTTTCCACTATTGACAGCCATATAGATAAGCGTGTATTTGCAAATACAGGAGATGCAGATGCATTATAATCCAGATCCATTGCAACTAGAATTTGAATTAAGTAGTATGTGCAATTCATTGTGTTTGGGTTGTGTAAGAACTGACCAGAAAAATTTTAATCATACTAAATCAATGATACCAAGCAAAGAAATGATAGAGTTTAAAACTTTTAAAAAAATTCTTCTATCAAAAACATTTGGCTCAGTAGAACAGTTACGCTTTTGTGGAAGTATAGATGACCCATTAATGCATCCCGACTTTTACAAATTTATTGAATTTGCATTAAGTAATAATCCTCATTACAGGATACACATCAGTACCAACGGAGGTATAAGAAATCCAGAATACTGGCAAAAGTTAGCTCAGTTGTTATCTAATGGTAGAAAAGGTAAAAAGGTTTATTTCTGTGTTGATGGCCTAGAAGATACTTTAGGAATATATAGGCAGGGAGTAGACTATAACAAAGTGATTGAAAATGCTAAAGCATTTATTGATGCCGGCGGCACAGCAGTTTGGCGGTGGATAGAATTTCCGTGGAACAGTCATCAAACTGATATTGCTAGACAAATAAGCAAGGACATGGGATTTGAAAGTTTTCATGTTATGGTTGATCGCAGTAATCAGGCAGATTTAGGTTACGATAAAATTATACAACGCAAAGAAAGGAATGTTATATCTGAAGATTTTAACATAAATGAACCAGTCGAAGGTTTGTTGACTGAATTTGCTCAATATGATGGTCAAAAGATAGAGTGTAGATCTCAAACTACTAGGCAGTATTTTATCAGTTATGATAGTAAGATATGGCCATGCTGTTTTATTCCGGCAGCAAGATATAGATTTGACTGGCGTCAGCGAGAATTCTTAACAAAGCGATTTGAATACTACGGTGACGCAAACTGGAACGATGTAAGATACAACGATGTAGATGACATCTTAGAAAATAAATTTTTCATGCACGACCTAGAGGCAAGTTTTGAAAATGGCGTTAGTACAGGACCTTGTGGTAAAATAACAAGATGTGCTGAAGTATGTAATTTAAAGAAACTAGAAGTCAAACCTATTGGTGGCAAAGTAACGATTACAGAACATGCGTGACATAGAGAAACTTCCTTATGATCCGGAACAAAAGGTGCTACATAAAGTTGATGAAGTTGATATTCCTTTGTGGAAATCCAGCTGGGGCGATAGTGCAAATCATAAAAATGTATTTTCTGAAGACGATATAGAATGGTTGACAGATCAAATGTATCGACATCATGAGTTCCGTAGAGTAAAACAAAACGGCACTCTGCATTTTAAGAGTAACATAAATGCAATCAAAGAAAAGTTTTGGAATAAATTTGTATCATATATTCCTGAGATAGAAGATACAGATGATTGGAAGGGTAATTTTTTCCTTACAAGCACACCTTACAATTTACATATTGATACTGGTAACCCAAACGAATACAAAAATACATATCCAGGCAAGCAAATTATTATTCCTATATTTGTGTGTTGGACCGACAGTGACACAAAGCCTTTATCTGGCACTGCTCTTATGAAACAAAGATTTACTATGTACGGTACAAATTTTGCAAAGAGCGACAAAAAATATGATACAAATGTTAATTATACTGTGAGAGATTACAGTAGCTTGACAGCTTATAACAAGTATGGAACTGTTTGTAATAATTGGGACAAGACTTTTGATGAGCAAACGAGAGAAAAGTATTTTACACATTTTAACAAACGTTGGTTAGATGGATTTGAATTAGAAGCAGTGCATGACTGGGAACGAGGTAACATGATTGTTTTTGATAGATGTCAAGCACACAGTGGTGTTGATTTTGTTAAAGCAGGAGTCACACTCAAAGCAGGACTAACACTAATGACAACACGGAAAAAACCTTGAAAAGAAAAAACAAAGATATAAGTGTTGAAAACAAATCGTTTTGTATGCTCCCTTGGATGCACGTTGCAACAACTCCTAAGGGCATGATAAAACCTTGTTGTAGATTTGATCTTAGTGCTGATTTCCTAAATGACAAACAGGTAAAACACAAAGACCATTCTTTAACAGATTCTAGGCGATCTGAATACTTTGTAGAACTGCGGCGTAGAATGTTAGCAGGAGAAAAAGTACCAGGCTGTTGGAAATGCTACAAAGAAGAAGACAAAGGTGTGAAGAGTATGCGCTGGTCAATGAACGACACATATTTTAATGATATACCTGACGAACAACCTGAAAAACTAAAATACATAGAATTAGGAATTGGTAGATATTGTAATCTTGCCTGTAGAACATGTAATGCTCATTTGAGCACCACATGGAGTGCTGATGAAAATATTCTTGCTGAACATGGATATACTGATCGCAAAGTTTCAAATAATGCTGTAGAAAGTTTTTCATATTCCAAAGAAGATTTTGAAGATGTAGAAATGATAAAGTTTGTAGGCGGAGAACCAATGTTAAATCCGCAATTTTTAGAAATACTAGATCTTATTGAAAATAAAAAGACAGTTATTTTAGAAATTTATACAAATTGTAGTTGGATACCAAAACAAAAAATATTAAAAAAGTTGCGTGAGTTTAAACAAATTAAACTATTCTTAAGCATAGATGGATTAGGAAAAGTAAATGATTACATAAGATATCCTAGTGAATGGGCCACAGTGGAAGCTAGTGCTAAGGAATGGGTGAAAGAAGATTTCATTGTACAGTGGGCACCAACTTTCAACGTATATAATATTTGGCAAGCATCAGATATGATCAGATGGTGGATTGATTTACTACAGGAGGCTAGAGGAAATAACATTGATGCAATCGTTAATACTGTTGCAAGAGAAAAACTTCGTAAAAATGAACTTAGAGAACTGCCGCAACAATGGAAAAGGTTTTCTTGGGCAATTGGCAGTGTAGTGACACCTAGTTATCTTGCACCAAAATTATGGCCAAAAAAGAATAAGACAATAAACAGCCTTGAATCAATGAGAGAAAAGTTACTTGAATTGATTGATACAAGCATACAAAAAGATGAATACAATTATCATGCTCTAACCAATCATGCACATCATACTATCGACAGGCTAATTAAAAGTTTGGACGGAGAACCATCTCAAGAAGACTGTAAAGTATTTGGAGAATACACAGACGATCTTGACACTATGAGAAAACAAAGTATAATTTACAGTATACCAGAAGTTTGGCATGCTTTAAGAGAAAAAACATCTTTTACAGGAAGAATACCAACTACTAAATGCCCATTACCATTTAGTCATATTAATATCAAACATGAAGGAAAGGTTACTCCTTGCTGGAGAAATCCTGACCGTGTAGGTGATTACAAATCACAATCTCTTAAGGACATATGGAACGGCAAAGAATTAGCACAAGTGCGTGATAATTTATTAAACAATGTAAAACACGCTAGTTGCAAAAGTTGTTGGGACATGGAAGATAGCGGAATAAAAAGCACAAGGCAAGTTGCTCTTGAATCTTTTGCTACAGCACCTGATTACAAAAATCCGCAAATTCAAAGCGTAGAAATACGGTTTGATAATATTTGTAATTTAATGTGTAGACATTGTTCTCCTACCTACAGCAGTAAATGGGAAGCAGAAGTAAAGCGTGATTCCGATATGCATGACCTAGTTTCAACGTATGGCGGTGAGCGTAAATTGGATAGCCATATCAGCATCACAGATAAATTGTTAGACGAAATTGTTGACATGGGTCCAACTCTTAAGGAAGTCCTAATAAGTGGAGGAGAACCTTTGTACCACGAAAAACATTATGGTTGGTTAGAACGTATGATCCCTTACGCTGGAAATATCGCTCTAGATTATTCTACTAATCTTACAACACTAGAATACAAAGGTAAAAGCATTCTTGATCTGTGGAAGAAATTTAAAAAAATTAATGTAAAGATAAGTCTCGACGGCGATCCAAGTTGTTACGAGTATGTACGTGTGAATGGAAAATTGAAAACAGTTGAAGAGAACATTAAACAAGTACAACAATTAGAAAACATAAATGTAATAGGCACATGTACAACAAGTTTACTAAACATAACTAGATTAGTAGATACATGTAAATACTTCGAAAGCCTAGGAGTTTGGTACCACACTAGTTTGGTACAATATCCTAACGAACTTAACATTAAAAATTTACCTGTGCCATTAAAAGAAAAGGTTACAAGAGAATGGTACGAATACAAAGATACACTGATAGATAATAAAAATCACAAAAGAATAAAATTGTTTGGTCAAAAATGTATTGACTATATGAATAGTCAACACAGTGATAATTGGGAAACTTTTCTAAAATATAGTTTGGTATTAGACAGAAACCAAGGAACTTCTTTGCTCGATTGGTATCCAGAATTTATACCTTTCGTTGACACTGCGTGGCAAGACAAATTTGCCGGAAAGATTTCTTCTGCTATAGTGCAAGCGTAAATCAATATAATTTTCTTCACATATTTCTTTAGCTTTGTTGATTTGATGTTTGTTATGATCAAATACGATAAACTGCCATTCTGCTCGCAAACCCATAGAAGAACAAAGTTTCATAGCATCTAGCATTAAATCTGTATTTTGTCTCTTCCTATACACAGGACTAGTATCTGATAATCCATCTATACCAAAAACCCATTCTACTCTTTTGTTTGCACCAAAGGCATCTTTGTACCATTCAAGGTTTTTTTGGTGAGCGGCAGTGTGTACTCTAAATTGGTTAGGTAAGTCATTTGTGGTTTTAAGAAGGTCTATAAATTGTGAATGGAAAACCGGATCACTAAGCCCGCCACAAAAACTAATTTTAGGAAAAAATTCTGCTAGTTTTTGTAAATCTAAAAAACTTATATCACTAGATTCTTCTAGTTTATTCTTAAAATATTTTAAACTATCTGAACCTTTCTTTTCCGGATCTTCTAATATGTTCCGCATACATGCACTACAACCTAATATACAGCGGTAAGAAATATCTACATTTAACCACTGTGTCTTTTGGTATGCTATATACTCATTCACCGCACATTTCCTTGCATCGATTGCATGCACGTTCAGGATTATTCTGTAGTGTATCTATAAATTTTTTCCAAGGCTTGCTTTCTAAAATTTGTTCAACACTGTCTACATTAGACAATTTTAATTTTTCATCTAACAACCCTTTTTCTCTCATATAATCTTCTGCTTGTCTTTGTTCCATCCAACAGCATGGATATAGATAACCAGTAGCACTAAAGTAAAGAGTTTGGTTTCCGGAGGTGTTTGGTAAACATTTTGGCTTCATTACATTCCAATTTCTTCGATCCAGTCATTAATAGCAATTCTTTTTTCTACATCAAAGGTGCCATTATTAAGTGGAGTATCGTTTGGTTTATTCCGCACACGTTTGTCACCAATTTCTGTTCTAGGGTAACCAACGCCAACAGCTACAATCATTTCAGCTACGTAGCTACCTTCTTCGCCCATACTGCCGTCAACTGCTCCGCAGTATCCTGTAGACAATCCCAAAGACTCCGCACACCACACTAATGTTGCTGAAGATATTCCTGCCTGAATACAGGTGTGTTTTTGCCAGCGTTTTTCAGACCATTCATATTCTAATTTAGCTTCCGGCCTAGGTAAAAACAAAAACACATAAGGAGCAAGAAGTTGTGGATTCCGCATTTCTGGATGTGTTGGACCGCAATGGCTAGCATCGTATAATGTTTCTTTCTCAGTCACAGCGTTCGGGCCAAGTATAACAACTCTGCATGGTAATTTATTATTTTTACTAGGAGACAAACCAACTGAATTTTTTAACATGTCTATATATTTCCGAGGCACAGTTTTATCGCTAAAACTTCTACAGGTAGCCCTGTTTGCAACTAAATCTTTGAACATATCATTCCTCATAATAAACTATTTACCACCAAATAAATACTTGACAATTACAAATGAATAAGGTATAATAAAAAGTCTAAAGATCTTCAATGGAGCAATCATGATATTCAAAAATAGTCAACAAGATATTAATATTGAAGAAAATAAAGACATAAAGATTTTATCTTTAAATATATCTGGTGGGGCTGACAGTGCTATTGTTGGTTACATGTTATCAAAATATGTAGCTGAAGAAAGACCTGATATAAAAATTATCCCACTCACAACTAATCATCCTAGAAAACCTTATCAAGGAGAATTTGCAACTCGTATAATAAATTTTTATAAAGAAGTCTTTGGAGAACATATTTTTGGAAAACATTATATAAACAATATAGACGTAATCGACACTAATGAAGATTATATAAATGCACAACGGAAAAATTCGCTGGAAGCTAGTGTTATAGAAAACATACAAAAAAATTATTCTGGCATAACTTCAAATCCTCCTTTGCATATAATAGACACATTTAAAAACTATAAAGGTAAAATCCTCCCTGGACCATACGACAATAGAAACGGAAAGAATTTTCCTGCTTTAAATGGCTATTCAATGAGACCCTTAGTTAATATAGACAAAAAAGGTGTAGCTGAACTATACAAAACATTAGGATTAATAGAAACATTATTTCCGTTGACTAGAAGTTGCGAAGATCATACCACAGACTTTAGTTCTCATTGTGACAACTGTTGGTTTTGTAAAGAAAGATTTTGGGGTTTTGGTAGATATATTTAAGGTTGAATTTTTTTTTGAAAGGTGTTATAATTAGAGTATGAATAAAGAAGATTTGAAATGGAGCAACTATGATTTCACTAAGATCCCATTTGATGATATTGTCAGTGTTGGTCAACGCACTCTGCTTTATCGTGATCTATTTACAGTATCATGGCTACTTGGTAGATTCTGCAACTACAGATGTTCCTACTGTTGGCCTTACGCAAGAAGCGATAGTAAAGACCACCGTCCTACCGAGCTCTGCCTGCTTACAGTGGATGAAATTAAACGTCAAGCCAGACTCAACGGCTTCAATTCTTT
>JGI10211J34971_10003189_pt1 | contig 13207 bp, 3 predicted proteins | sample Etolagsediment_FD_34971 | JGI IMG/M metagenome (IMG submission 34971) | reverse complement strand
TTCCGANCTTAATTGGACGATCGTAAATCACCCAGATCCAACACGTGCCGATCCAAATGGCGATGGTGATTTTAGCGATGGTGAAAAACTCTACGAACTGTTGAGTATTAAAACAGCAGGTGGACAAACTGTAGCGTTTGAAGCTCAGCATAAAGAAACCGTTATTTTTGATGTGTCTGGTCAGATGAAAATTTTAAAAGACCTTACTGCTCTTACTATGAAAACGACTGCAGAGTTAACTGTTGACTTTGCGACAGATTCTGTGAAAAAGCTAGAAACAATTCGTACGGATGATTTCAATACCTTAGGTATTTTAGGTGAAATGCCAGAGTTGCATATCACCGGCATGAATGATATTACTCTGAATTTGAGTGAGAAAGACGCAGTTAATGGTTCGGTGCTTGAAGTTGATAACAGCTTGTTTGGTACGGCCGAAATCACTGATCAATCAGGGATTACACATACTATTACTACTACGGATAAATTATTTGTTCAAGGTGGTAGTAAAGCTGATGACATCCGTATCAAACAAACAGCTGCAGAAGTTATCGTTCATGGTAATCAAGGCAACGACACAATTACTGTTGGTAAAGATGGCCGTCTTGATCAAATAGGTGACCAGTTATACTTATATGGTGATGAAGGTGATGACACGATTGTATTGGACCGTGAACAGGATAGTAATGATGCCGATGTTGCAGTAGACAAAAATTTATTAGAACACAGTACAGGCTTTGAGCAATTAAGCCGTATTACGAGTGCGCTTAGCCTACAGAATATCACTACTTCTGAAAATACCTTGCTTGAAGGGAAATTAAAAGAAGCATCCGATCCATATGCTGATGCGGCTTTTGCAGTTAGTCAGTCTGATTTGAGTACAGCAGCGGATGAAATTGCAGAAGATGCGCTGACCAAACTTTTAAATGTTCTTCAGAACGGTAAAACAGAGTTAGCAACATCTCTACAAAGTGCGTCAGATACACTTCGCGAAAATGATCAGTTATTACTTGAGAACCAAATTAAGCTCTATACTCGATCTCAATATTACGCTGAAAATAATATTGATAGTGCAATACTCGATAGACTGACTAGTCTTGGACTGTATTCAATTTTTACAGTTTCTTACACAATTGATTTATTCTTCTTTGAGGATACTTGGTCGGATTCATCTTTGTACACACTTAAAAATGGATTTACTACTGCGGAAGATTGGCTTGCTAATTTGTCTAGTAGAATTGGTAATATTTCTGATGGTGATGGCAATAGTGAATCGGTCACTTTAGATGTGGCCAGTAATAAATCGGTCCTTCAACAGTTGCTGGAAGATGATGATGGTAATTCAGATTTATTTAGCTTGGTTAACACGGGACTCAAAAAATGGAGTCAAAATGTCTTTACCGCTGATGGAAATGATGATTGGCTTACAGTTGATTTCAAACTCGATCTATTGTCGGGTTTTGTGCATCCAGCCAATGATAATACGGCAAGAGCTTATGCAAAAATCTACGATACGTTAGTTAACGAGTATTTAGGGACTGAGCAAATTTATTCTGATTTACTTCAGGCTCGTGGCATTACGCAAGGCGAAATAAACAGTCTTTACAATCAATTTAAGACGAGTACCGAGATTCAAGGGTTTGATCTCTATAACCCTCTTGCAGGTGGAAAACAATACTATAGTAACGATTTGATTGGCTCTGTAGATAATGTCAATATTGATTTAACAGCCGATATTCTTTCGCATCGCACAGATTCTGTACAAAACCAGTTGAATGATTTGAACTTGAATATTCAAAATAGTTTTGCAGATAATCAAGATGATAGATTTGATGCATTGATTGCTAAAGTCAATTCTTCTCTTCTAAATAATGAATACTCACAAGCAACCTTAGACAGCATTAACAATGAGTTAGCAAGTTTAATTGCCAATACTAATCCATACTTTGGTTCAAGTTTAGATGCAGCTGAGCAGTTGGTACTTGCGCCAGTTTATAATCTATTAGCGGGTAATACTGAAAACGGTCTGGCAGAAATGTTGACAGATGTCGTTGATTTGAAAGCAGCTATTGCGAGCGCAGATTTTAATGCAATTATTACAGCGGCAGCGAATGCTGGTAGCTACAGTGACAATGAAGCGTTATTCAAAACCGCAAACTACGGTCTGGCTCAGGACGCATACAGTAAAGCTTCTGAACTGATTGATGATTACTTGATTTATGCTGCTGGACAACCTGATATGGAAAACTTGCCAGAAGAAATAGTCAATATTCTCAAGAATATCAAAATTCTGGATAGGTCCGCTACTCGATTTGATGCCTTTGTTGATGCACTGGATTCTGGATTCGACTTTAATGCATTTAAAGTTGACTATCTTGCTAATCAAAAACAAGTTCAAACATTTATTGCGAATAACCCAGAATATGTATCTTATCTGCAGTCTGAATCTCGATATGAATCGATGGTTGGTTCTTTAACTCAGGATGCTAAAGATACCATTACATTGGCGGCATTAAATGAACAACAATATAACTTGCTAGCTTCCGCTTATAGTGATGCTATTGCCAAAAGAACCTGGTTGATAAATGGTGGTACTTATCAGGGTGAGTATTATCAAGGTTTGAAGAGTCAGTACACTATTAACTTCAGTTATTGGTGGTTCTGGGGTGACACACGTTCTATCCAACTTGATTACACCGTTGATTATCGTTACGTACAAGTAAATGCATTAATTGATCGATTGGGTACACAACTTGGTCAGGCTAACAATTACAAAACGGCCAGTGATAATCAGACTGCTCGATTAAATGGATTGTTAACCGGTTATAGCGGCCAAGAAGATTCCTTAGAAGCAAAAATTGAAGCTTTGGGTAATCAATATGAAACCGCTAAAGATGAACTTAATGCCCAATTCCTTGTTATGAAAGAATTAAGTAAGTTTGCTGTTGAGGTTGTTAAAGCACGTGGTCCAGATCAAAATATTGAAGGCTTTGCTGATGACAGCAGTTTAATTTCTGAAATGGTCAGTTTTTATGATGAATATAATATTATTGATGAAAACGCTGTTCAAAATCCATTTGACACAAATCAGTTCTTAGCAGAAGTCAGAGATGAGCAAGGAAATCTTGTGCGTGGCACTACTGAAAGTTCAGTAATCTTTAAAGTAGATTCTCGAGAATATTCAGAAGTCACTTCTGTAACGGGTATGGCGCAAGATGGCGTGGGTATTCATGTTGGCTTTAATGATGTTGAAAGCCTGACGTTAAAAACGGGATCTGGAGCTGACAAGGTTCAGGTTCTAGATACATTAGGGCAGCTTTCAGCTGAGGTTCACGTTCAAACTCATGGTGGTAATGATGAGATTACGGTTACCGATGAGAATCTAACAGCAGAAGGAATCACGTCACACTTGGTCATTGATGCAGGTACTGACTCAAATGCGTTGCAAATGAATGATGTTGCCGATACTACCGGTGATACCGTAACGATGACGAATACTGTTCGTACAGGCTATACTTCGGTGACCGGACTAGCTAGTGGTCAAATTCACTATAAAGGGGCTTATGGTTCTGGAGTTGAGCTTCAAGCCGGTAAAGCCGCAGATGATATTACGATCGATGGTGTTATTGAACATGCTCATACAACGGTAAAAGCTGGACAGGGTAATGATGACGTAACTATAACTTCTAATAATATTAGAACGAGTATTGACACTAAGTTAACTATTAAAGGTGAAGATGACTTAGATGTGATTGATGTTATTGATTCTGGATTTGGATTATTTATTGAAGGTAATCTAGGTGCTGATACTATCTATGGTTCAACTCATGATGATGTGATTTCGGGTGATGAAGGCAATGATTTAATTATTGGTGGATTAGGAGCAGATGATATCAGTGGTAACGACGGTGACGACCTGATTTTAGGTGATTTAGGTTATGTCACAGATGAGAATGGTGATGAAATGACGCGCCGTTCAGGCATTGTCACAATGGTTGAATCTATTGCTGGTGGGGCTAACGATGTGATTCGTGGCGGTAATGATAACGATACGATTATTGGTGGTGCGAGCAACGATACTATTACAGACAATGATGGTAATGACTTGCTAATCGGTGATCATGTTTCAATTAATTATCTTGCAGGAGCTCTTGCAACCGTCTCTGTTCGACACAGTAACGAGGATGGTGATGATTATATTACCGATACGGATGGTAACAATATCTTGATTGGTGGTAGTGGAAGTGACTGGCTTAAATCGGCTGATGGTAAAGACTATATCCTTAGTGATAATGGAACCTTAACCTGGAGTAACGAGAAGGTGGTAAGCATTACCAGTACTGATACAGACCAAGGTGCCGCTGATAATATTGACTTAGGCGATGGTAATAAAGTCGTTATAGCTGGTGTGGGTTCGGATACTGTTGGTGCGGGTGCTGGTAATCATCATGTGATCGCAGACAATGGAACAATGACGTATACATCAGGCAATTTATCAAAAATGGAGAGCGCAGATGCTGCCTTAGGCGGCAGTATTGGTGGTGATGATCAAATCGTTCTAGGTGATGGTTCAAACAAAGTGATTGGTGGTGTCGGAAATGATTCAATTACGACTGCTGATGGTACAGATCAAATCATTGCGGATAACGGAAATCTAGTCTTAGACCCAGCAACAGGCACTTTGTTAAGCGCAAATAGTGCTGATGATACGCTTGGTGGCGATGACATCCTTTCTTTAGGCAATTCAAGTGTTGGAGAACGTAAGGTTGTTATTGCAGGTATTGGAGAAGATTCTGTAACCGCTGGAAATGGTGAACATCACGTTCTAGGTGATCATGGTAATCTTCTTTATCAGGCTGATGGAATTCTAAAACAGGCTATTAATAATGGAACGGAAGGTCATGACGATATCATTCATTTGAACCTTTCTGGAAACGGTAATAGTGTGATTATTGCTGGAGCTGGAAATGATACCGTTGCAACTGGCGATGGAGAAGATTATGTGCTGGGTGATCATGGAGAGTTGAATTTTGCTAATGGCATTATGACTTCTAGTCTAAGTACAGACACTTCAGAAGGTGGCGATGACAAACTGACCTTAGTAAATGGGGATAAGCTTGTCGTTGGTGGTTTTGGAGAAGATACAATTATTACCGGTAACGGCGATAATCTTGTAATGGGTGATAATGGTGAGTTACTGTTTAATAACGCTATCTTGCAAACCTTCAGTACGATCGATACATCACCAACAACGGGAGGTGCAGACACCATTACATTAGGGAATGGCGAGCATATCGCAATGGGTGGTACTCATGGCGATACTATTACTTCTGGTATAGGAAACGCCATTCTAATTGGTGATAACGGTACAGCTACTTTTACAGTTGACGGTAAGCGAATCCAAGTTGTAAGTGAACTTAGTTATCTAGGTGATGATGATACGATTACAGCGACTGGTGGTGATAATTTAGTCCTTGGTGGAATGGGTAATGATGAGCTTACAACTGGTGCAGGTTCCGATTCAGTCTTCGGTGATAATGGCCAGTTGGAATACAAAGATGGCATTCTTAATCGTATAGCCACTACTGATAAATCAGATGCTACGGGTGGTATTGATACTATTGAAGCTGGTGATGGCGACAATAAAGTATTTGGTGGAATTTATGGCGATGAGATTGACTCAGGAGTAGGTAATAGCGTATTAATGGGTGATAACGGCTTTATTCAGTTGAATGATGCTGGTGATCAACGAGTACAAGTCGTTAGTGAAGTTAGTACACTTGGAGGTAATGATAATATCTCCGCTAGAGGTGGTAATAATTTAGCGTTTGGTAGCGTTGGTGATGATCGAATAGAAACCGCTGATGGTGATGATGTCATCTTTGGTGATAATGGTATTGGTAATTATATCAATGGGTTACCAGATTCTTATTACACAACTGACAGTGCGCTTGCTACATCTGGTAACGATGAACTTGTCGGTGGCTCAGGAAATGACTTAATATTTGGTGGTTTAGGTAATGAAACTATTTATGCCGATGCTGGCAATGATCAGGTTATCGGCGATTTAGGTCAGGCAGACTTTAATACAAGTGATTCTAATCCAGCAACATTAGACCGAGTCTTTAGCAAAAACTCTGAAATAGGTGGTCAAGATGAAATCTATGGTGGAGATAATAATGACATTATCATCGGTGGTGCAAATAGCGATAAATTGTTTGGCGATAATGGCGATGACTTTGTTTCTGGTGATGGTGGGTTAGCTATCTTTGAAAATGGCCGAGCCGTCAGTGTTGAGACAACGGAATTATTTATTGGGGGTGATGACGAACTCTCTGGTGGAGAAGGTAACGACATTCTCATGGGTGGTTTCGGTGACGATTTATTCTATGGTGACATGCGTGAAGATGCATTGATTGGAGAATATGCTCGATCTTTAATCGATTCCTCTCAGGATGGTTTTGAAAATGGTGTCTTTGTGGTTAGGTTGGCCCAGGGTAACTTGGACCTTATCGCAAGCAGCCAATTCGGTCTCTATAACGACAAATTAGAAGGTATTGGTTTCACGCCATTATCTCAATTCACACCTTTAAGCTCATCTAATCTTAGAGCAGAAGCTTCAAGTTCTTTATTTACAAATGATGGAGAACGTCGACACTATAATGGTGTTGATCAAGAAGATGATATCTTAAATATGATTAATAATCTTCCAGCTACCGCTGCGGGTGAGAGTGATGGTGATGAAGAACAATGCTTTGATGAACAAGGTGAAGTTATTGTATGTCCTGTAGAAGCCACTGAAACCGGTTCAGTGCTAGAGCAAGACGAGCCTGCTAATGGTGAGAATCAAGAGCAACAACTCAATGGTAATCAAGCTCCTGTAGACCTCAATAAAGAGGGTATAGATACTGAACAGCAACAAGAACCTGAAGTGAATGAGCAAAGCACACCTGAAGTAAACTCACCTTCTGATGATAAAGATATTATGGCAGCCGTGACAGCAATGGCTGGTTGGGCGCTTGCAACAGGCCGCTCATCTGGTAGTATTAAAGTTGCGAATAATGGATTTGAAAAATTGAGCCATAAGCAACGTAAAATGAAGCTTTGGGATGATAAAAAACAGTGTTTTATTGAAAATAACAATTAATACAGGTGTCACTGTCATTCTATGACGATGTGACATTTCTTACTTCCGAAAAATCAGAGAAAGGGACTATTGATGTCAGCTGAAAAAAAACAAGTAAAAGGACCTACGGTTCGTTGGGATGACTCTCGTATGAAAAGTACATATGCTAATGTATGTAATGTTTCTAGTACAAGAGAAGAAATCACATTGCTTTTTGGACTTAACCAGGCCTGGAATGCAGCTCAAAAAGAGTTGACTATTGAACTTTCAGATCGAATTATACTTAACCCTTATGCAGCCAAGCGTTTATCGAATTTATTGAACAATGTACTTACTCAGTATGAAGACCGCTTTGGTGAGATCGGAGAGGGTAATTCGGAAGCTAATGTTGTTGATAAGGCACATTAATTTAAGTATTTCACATCATGGTGCCCTGTATTCTTCAGGGTACTTCTTCATAAATCATTGAACATTCATTTCATGTTCTATAATTGTCCAGAACATTCACCTAGAGGCGCGTAGTTTTTATATTCTTAGAGTATGAGGCTAAATAAGTTATCTATGCAAAAAATCACAACTTTAAAATTAAGACCTAAATATCGATGAGACTTGAAGCGGAATCAACCAATGAAAGTTTACGCAAGGGCTGGATAAATTTCAGTGCTTCTACTAGCTATGAAGAATATTGCCAATCGTGGTTGGAATTGATGTGTCCTCGTATTTTCGGTGTTCAACAAGCTTTTCTTGTTCTGGAAAATGGTGAAACTGGTTTTGTGCCAACTGCTGCATGGCCGGCTAAGAGTAAGCCAGCTGAAGAAATTATTGCTCTGATAGAAGAAGGAATTGAGGAAGCGACTGGGCTTATGCATTCACTTTCTTCTGGTGGGTATGGTTTAGCCTTTCCTATTCGATTAGACGATAAATTAGCAGGCATTGTTGTACTTGCTTTGGAGTTGTCACAAAACGAATTACCTGAAGTAATGGAAAAAGTTCAATGGGGAAGTGCCTGGATTGAGGTCATGTTACGTAGGCATGCAGCAAAAGCACAATCAGAGCAACTCAATAGAATAAGTGTCGCCGTAGATTTGTTGGGTGCAGTATTAGCAGAGAATGACTTTAATGGAGCTGCAATGACCTTTGTCAATGAACTCGCAGCTGTTCAAAGTTGTGATCGAGTTAGTTTTGGGTTGAGCAAAGATAGAAAAATAAAAATAACCGCTTTATCACACAGTGCTAAATTTGGAAAGAAGATGAATTTAATCCGAAGACTTTCAGGGGTCATGGATGAATCCGTTTTACAGCGTGGTGTCATAAAATATCATTCTGGTAAAAATGACAACAATAAAATGGTTGTCAGAGAACATGCTCAATTTTCGCACTCTTACGGCAATGCTAGCCTACTTACGATCCCATTGCATTCAGGTGCAGATTATTTTGGTGCGGTCACATTGGAACGTTCTTCTGACTCACCATTTACGGAAGATGAAGTCGGTCAAATTCGAAGTATAGTTTCTTTGTCTGGTGAAGCTTTGAAGAACAAGTATGAGCAGGATAAGGCTTGGTATCAGAACCTTTTCGAGGCTATTAAAGAACAATTTAAGAGAGTTTTTGGGGCTGGCTATCTTGGTCGAAAATTATTGCTTTTGATTATTCTGGCTGTAGTCATCTTTTTCAGTATAGCGACAGGCACTTATCGAATTGCTGCTGATAGCTTTTTAGAGGGGGCAGAAAGACGTGCTGTTGTGGCTCCTTTTGAAGGGTATTTGGATCGTGCTGATGTAAAAGCAGGTCAACAGGTAGTTAAAGGTCAGGAAATGAGTCGCCTGGATGACAGAGATTTAACTTTAGAAATGCTTGGCTATTTAAGCGAACAATCGAAGTTACAGCGTCAATATGAGGAAGCTGTTGCCGAAAGTAATCGTTCTGAAGCTAAAATTGTGCAAGCTCAGTTAAAGCAAAATAGAGCGCAACTCGATTTGATTGAAAGTCAGCTTGCAAGAACAAAGATGCTGGCTCCATTTGATGGCCTTGTTGTCAGTGGAGATCTTAGTCAGCGTTTAGGTAGTGCAGTAGAACAAGGTGAGGTTTTATTTGAAGTTTCACCCCTAGATGTGTACCGAGTTATTTTGTGGGTGGATGAACATAGAATGGCCGATTTAAGAGAGAGTATGAAAGGGCAATTAGTGCTTAACTCTTTGCCAGAATACACTTTCAATTTTCAAGTTACATTGGTAACGCCAGTCACGGAAGCTCGTGATGGTGGGAATTATTTCAAAATCGAAGCAGAACTGAAAGACCCTATTCCTGAATTAAGACCCGGAATGGAGGGAGTGGGTAAGATTGCAGTAGGAGAACGAAAAATAATCTGGATTTGGACTTATTCTTTGGTCCAGTGGATTAAGTTAAAAATATGGTCGTGGTGGCCATAAGTGTCAGTAACCTTATTTAGTTCCTCATGGCATAAGGTTGAGAAAGTTAAACCAAGGTTACGTTCTCATGTAGAAATAAATCGACATGTGTACCGTGGGAATGTTTGGTATGTTATTAAAGATGATGCATCAGGACGTTTTCATCGCTTTACTCCTGAAGCATACTCTTTAATTGGTCTAATGGATGGCCATCGTACTCTAGATGATATTTGGTACCATGCAGGCGATCAATTGGGCGATGATATGCCATCGCAGGATGAAGTTATTCAACTCCTTTCTCAACTCCATAGGGTTGATGCAATTCAAACCGATGTGATACCGAATGTTACAGAACTAAATGATCGTCGAAAAAAAGACAGAAAAAACCAGATTTTAATGGTTTTAAAATCACCTTTAGCACTGAAAATTCCATTGGTGGATCCAGAGCCTTTCTTAAATAAAACGGCTGGTATGAGTCGCTTTCTATTTAGTTTGATCTCTGGGTTTATCTGGTTGATAGCGGTGATATGGGCGTTAACTCAGACTGCTTTTCACTGGCCTGAATTAACAGAAAACCTTGCTGATAGAGTGCTTTCAGCTGAGAATTTGTTGTTAATTTGGATGATATATCCAGTTGTTAAATTGATACACGAGTTAGGGCATGCCTATGCAGTAAAACGCTGGGGTGGCGAAGTGCATGAGATGGGGCTTATGTTCCTTATTTTTATGCCCGTTCCTTATGTTGATGCTTCAGCATCCGCTGCTTTCCGCAATAAATACCATCGAATGTTAGTTGCTGGAGCCGGTATTATGGTGGAGGCCTTTATTGCCGCTCTAGCCATGTGGGTGTGGGTTTATTCAGAGCCAGGTATACTAAGAAGTGTTGCATTTAATACGTTACTTATTGCTGGTGTATCAACTATCTTGTTTAACGGTAACCCGCTTTTAAGATTTGATGCCTATTATGTTCTATCAGACTATCTTGAAATTCCCAACCTAGCCCAAAGAGGCAATAAATATATTGGTTATCTATGGAAAAAGTACTTGTTTTTTTTCAAAGATGAAGACTCACCCGCTTATGTTTCTAGTGAAAATGGTTGGTTGGGTTTTTATGCCATTGCGAGCTTTGCCTACCGAATTTTTATAACATTTACCATTGTAATTTTTGTCATTAGTGAGTTGTTTTTTATTGGGGTTTTACTAGCGATTTTGGCTATATACAATATGTTAGGTAAACCTATTATGTCTATAATTAAATATTTATTTACGGATAGAAAAGTGCAAAAGAACCGAGGTCGAGTGGCATCTGTTATTACGTTAGTTGCTGTAGTTTTACTTACACTGTTATTTATCGTTCCTGTACCACGAATGACCGTTGTACATGGTGTTGTATCGGCTCCAGAAGAGTCACGTGTTATTGCCAAAAGCAACGGATTTATTAAGCAAGTTGAAGTTAATTCAGGTGAGTTGGTGTCGAAAGATCAAGTCTTGCTGAGAAGTGAAAATGATGCTTTAGGCGCAGAAGTTGAACAGAGTGTTGGACGAGTCAAAGAGTTAATGGCCAGATATCAAGCGGCTCTTGGAACTAACAGGCAAAATGAAGTAGAAATTATATCTAGGGAACTAGGACAAGCTAAAAATGAACTTGCTAGAGGTGTTGAGGAGCAAGAGTTTTTGAATATAAAAAGTCCAGTTGAGGGAAGGTTCCATCTGGCGTTGTCCGTTGAACCTATGGATCGTTTTATTCCTCGAGGCACCTTGGTCGGATATGTTCTTAAAACTGGAGAATATAGAGTCCGTGCCGTGGTAGGTCAAGATGATATACAAGCGGTTCGTGGCGACGTGAGGTCTGTTACAGTTCGAGCGGCTGAACAGTTCGATATAGTCATGGATGCAAGTCTTACAGGAGGTGTACCTAGGGCGCAAAAAGAGCTACCTAGTGCGGCCTTATCAGTAGATGGAGGGGGGGAGTTTGCTTTAGACCCCGCATCACAAGAACGAGTTGAATCATTTGATCCCGTTTTTTTGTTTGACCTAAAGTTAAGAGATGGTAACTATAGAATAGGTGAAAGAGTCTATGTACGATTTGAGCATTCACCAGAACCAATTGGTTATAGAATCTATAGGAGTTTTAGAAGAACGCTTTTACGAGAATTAGAGTTTTGATGATTATGTCTAAATTCAATGCACCAGCAGATTATCGTTTTCGTCCTGAAAAAAATGTAACAAAAAAAGAGTGGCTGGATAAGTTATATCATCGAATACAAGGTTTTTTTGAGCTTGGTTTTTGGCGTCTTAGGTTGAAAAGAAGAAAATTTCTTAAGTGCGTAAAAGCTTTTGTTCCTGTATATGAGGTATTAAGTGACGAGGAATTAATTGATAGAGCCCGACAAATAGGTGAAGAAATTCGTACTAAGGGTTTTATAGATTCATTAGTCGCAGAGTTGTTTGCAATTATTAGAGAAGTGTCTGGGCGTACCCTAGGTATGAAGCATTTTGACAGCCAGTTAATTGGTGGCTGGATTATGTTGCAGGGACGCATAGCTGAGATGAAAACAGGTGAGGGAAAAACATTAACCGCTGTTCTACCTGTTATATCGGCTGCTATTTCAGGCATTCCTGTTCATGTAATTAGTGTGAATGACTACCTTACTGAACGAGATGCAGAAGAGATGAGTTCTTTGTATCAAAAATTTGAACTCAGTGTCGGTGTTATAACGCATCAAAAAGATCCTGCAGGAAGAAGACAAGCCTATCAACAAGATATTACCTATGTCACAGGTAAAGAGCTTGTTTTTGATTACCTCAGAGATCGAATGAAATTGGAGCATGCTGATGCATTAAGAATGCAGGTAGAAGCTCTCAAAGATTCGAAGCTGGAAGACAAAATACAACTAAGAGGATTACACTTTGCTCTAGTAGATGAGGCTGACAGTGTGCTTATTGATGAATCTAGAACGCCTTTAATCATATCCGGTACTCAGAGTAATGATGATCAAGATGCCTTTATAAAAACTGCTTTTGAACTTTCACAACAACTCCAAGAAGATTTGGATTTTACATTAGACAAAGACCGAAGAGAAATCGAGTTTACTGAGACTGGACGTGAAAACTTACAACATATTACGGCAGAATTAGGGGCTTTATGGAAGGGAGCTATTCGTCGAGAAGAGATTATTCATAAAGCTCTTATTGCGCGCTTAATCTACCAGCTAGATAAAGATTATCTTGTGAGGGATGGTAAAGTTGAGTTGATTGACCCTCTGAGTGGCCGTGTAATGGAAGGTCGTTCATGGGAAGGTGGTTTACATCAGTTGGTTGAAATTAAAGAGGGGTGTGAACTTACTCAGCAGAGAGTTACGCTTGCAAGAATTAGTTACCAGAGTTTTTTTCGACGTTATTTACTTTTAAGCGGAATGACTGGTACAGCTATGGAAGTGAGAAAAGAATTATGGAATGTTTATGGTCTTGCTGTTTCCAAAGTTCCAACGCATCGTGTTGAGAAAAGAAAAACTTATTCTCACCAAGTTTTCAAGCAGGAATCAGAACGTTGGGCGGAAGTGGCTAAACGTTGTAAAGAACTTGTTGAAGAAGGGCGATCGGTTTTGGTTGGTACGGATTCTGTTGCGAGTTCAGAGTTAGGTAGTGAGTATTTAAGTAAGGCGGGTATTAATCA
>JGI10211J34971_10003188_pt1 | contig 13213 bp, 13 predicted proteins | sample Etolagsediment_FD_34971 | JGI IMG/M metagenome (IMG submission 34971) | reverse complement strand
AGGCAGGCTGCCGGCGATAGTATATGGACACGGGCAAAAGCCGGTGGCTGTTTCGCTGCATTTGTATAATTTCGCGGAGATGCTGCACCACGGCCATCGGTTGTTTAACGTCAAGATGGGCAAAAGGTCGGAGACGCTGTTGGTCAAGGACCTGCAGTATGACCATCTCGGCAAGGACATCATTCACGCGGACTTGGTTCGTGTCAGTCTGGCCGAGACGGTTAAGGTGACGGTGCCGATTGAACTGCGAGGAACGGCCAGAGGTACTCATGAAGGAGGTATTGTGGATGAGCATCTCGACCACCTTGAAATTGAGTGCAAGGTAAGCGATATTCCGGAAGTTATTCCGGTTCCCACTAAGGAGTTGGGAGTTGGTGATTCCATTCATGCGGGCGATATAGAACTTCCAGAAGGGACAAAACTGGTAACTGATGCTGAGACGTTGGTGTTGACCTGTCATCTTGTTGCCGCGGCCAAGAGTACTGAAGAGCTTGAGGAAGAGATGCCTGTGGCTCCTGAGGTTATTACGGAGAAAGCTGAAGAGGCCGAGAAGGCTGAATCTGAGTAAAGCCGACTTTTATATCGGATAACATATTTTGGCGTCAAGTTTGTTAGAGCAGCTTTGGGCAAGGATTGCTCCTGCGGTTAAAGGCCGGGCAGAAGCTTCCGGTGATATGACCGAGATTAAGATGATAGTTGGCCTTGGTAATCCCGGTAGAGAATATGCCGGGACGCGGCATAACGCCGGCTTCGATGTTGTTGATAGTTTGGCCCGGCAGTTGGGAGTAGATGTAAAAAAAAAGAAGTTCGGCGGGCTGTTTGGGCAATGCGTTCTTGATGACAAGACTGTGATGCTGCTGAAGCCGCAACGATATATGAACTGCAGCGGCGAGGTTGTGGCGACGGCGAGAGGATTTTATAAGCTGGCGCTTGAAGATATTATTGTGGTAACGGACGATATGGCGCTTGAGCCAGGCAGAATCCGGATTAGGCCAAAAGGCTCATCGGGCGGCCATAACGGTCTTGAAGATATTATCGCCAGGCTCGGCAGCGATGAATTTACTCGCCTCCGTATCGGTATTGGCGAAAGTAGCGAGCAAATGGCGACCGATTATGTGTTAGCCAGGCCCGGCGACGAAGAGAAAGAACTGAAAGAAAAAGCCGTAGAAAAGGCGGCCCAGGCGGTGATTTGCTGGGTTAAAGAAGGCGTCGACGCAGCGATGAATAAGTTCAATGTGCGAAATAACGCGTGACGAAAGAAACAGAAAATTGAGCAAGTATAATTGGAGGTATTAGTTTGAATACTATCGTCAAGAGATTGTATGAGGGGCTGTTTTTGGTTGATTCGGGCCAAGCGGCAGCGGATTGGGATGGTATTAACAAGGCGATTGAGAAAGTATTGGCCAGAGGTGACGTTGAGATAGTTTCCATTAAGAAATGGGACGAGCGGAGATTGGCCTATGATATCAATGGCAAGAGCAGAGGGACGTACATCCTGACCTATTTTAGAGGCGATCCGGCTAAGATTGCAGCGATTGAAAGGGCAGTTCAGCTTTCCGAGCAGATTATGCGTGTTTTGATTCTCCGAGCGGACCGAATGAATAAGGAGGACGTAGAAAAGGATACTCCTGCGATGATGGCTGAAAGAACTGAGGCCGCTGCTAAGGCTGAGGCGGCGGCAAGAGCTGCAGCGGCTGAGGCCAAAACTTCGGCGAAAATCAAAGCAGCAAAGGTGAAAGCGATCCAAGAGCGGGACGGGAAGGTCCAGGATGAAATTGAGGCCAAGGAAGACAAAGAAAAGAAAACAGAGAAATCTGACATCTGACTCGAAATGACAAGTCGGATTTTGAGAGGCTTTAGAAAAAGGAGATTGGCATGGCCAATTATAATAAAGTTATATTGCTTGGGAATTTAACGCGTGACCCACAACTGTCTTATACTCCGAACCAAACGGCGGTGGTGGATTTCGGTCTGGCGATGAATCGGAAGTGGACGGGCCAGGATGGCAGTGCGAGGGAAGAGACCTGCTTCGTTGACTGCAGGGCTTTTGGAAGGAGTGCCGAGAATATCAACAAGTATTGTCAGAAGGGCAGGCCTCTGCTTGTCGAGGGCAGGCTGACCTTTGACAGCTGGCAGGCGCAGGACGGCTCAAAGCGCAGCAAGCTGAGAGTTACAGTGGAGAGGTTTCAGTTTGTCGGTTCGAGGGCAGACTCGGCCGGTTATGAGGGTAAATCTTCGGCTGAGCCGAGCCATCCGGATACGGAATCGCAGGTGTCCGGGGCCGGTGGTGATGATATACCATTTTGACGGTGGGAAGGTTGGACGGTTACACGGTAAAGCAGTGAGACGTTAAGGGCATAAAATTAGGAATTTGATCCGCCGCAGGCGGACAGGAGTTGTATGGTATGGCAAGAATGGTAACGAGAGATAAAACGAGAACGGGCAGAAGAAGGAGAAGGCCCACAACAATTAGTCGTGAGCAAACGCAGTGTCGTTTTTGCAGGGGGGGTAAGAAGTATATTGACTATAAGGATGAAGTATTGCAGAAACTTCTAACGAACCGCGGAAAGATTTTTTCGCGCAAGCGCAGCGGTAATTGCGCCGGTTGTCAGAGAAAGGTAAAGACGGCTATCAAGCGGGCGAGGTTCATGGCGTTGCTACCGTTTACAAGTTGACGATTAGTGAATGGTATTTAGTGAATAGTGAATAGTCAGAGGAGGCTACCGCAGGTGGTGCTGAATACTGATAAATAGGGCTTCTGGAGATAGCTTATGAAGGTTTTACTTTGTGAAGATGTGCAGGATCTGGGCTGGCTTGGAGATGTAGTGGAAGTCAAAGACGGATACGCAAGGAACTATCTTTTGCCGGAGGGGATAGCGACTGTGCCGACCGAAGCGAATATAAAGGCTTTGGCCGGAGCCAAGGCCAAGCGTGCGGAGGAGCGGAAACTTACGTTTGAGAAACTGGGGCAGGTGGCCGAAGCGGTCGAAGGTGCCGAGGCTGTGTTGGCGGCAAAGGCTAACGAATTAGGGCATTTGTTCGGTTCGGTTACCGAGCGTGATATCGCAGCCAATCTGCGTGAGCAGGGATTTGAGATAGCCGATGACATGGTGCAATTAGCTGAGCATATCAAGGAAGTCGGCACACATGAGGTTGCGCTGAAGATAGGACCGGATTTGACGGCTAATATCAGTGTAGTTGTGGTATCTGAGGAAGCGAAGGAAAGCGTTTTGGATGGCTCTGGAGATGAGACAGTTGAATCAATCGACTAAGATAGTGAAAAATAGCGGCCTGCCTTCAGGCAGGAAAGACCGGCCGGTGGAAGCCGGCGGTGGCAGTTTGCTGACAGCGGGTCGAAGTATGCCCGAATCGTTGGAGGCTGAGGCTGCGGTTTTGGGCTCGATGATGCTTGACCGTGAGCGTATCGGGCAGCTTATCCAGATGATAAGCACGGACTGTTTTTACCGGCCTGAGCACCAGATAATATTTGACGCTTTGGTGTCGCTTTATGAAAAGAACAACCGTATCGATCTGGTGCTGTTGCGTGATGAGCTGAGGAAGCGCAAGCAACTCAAGGCTGTCGGCGGCGTGGAATATCTTGTAAAGGTGGCAGAGTCTGTTCCCTCAACTGCAAACGCTGAATATTATGCCCAAATTGTCAAAGAAAAGTCAATGTTGAGGGAATTAATTCAGGCATCCACTGAAATTCTGAGCGATGCATACGACCCAAGCGGCCAGACAAACGAGAAGCTCGACCTCGCCGAGCAGAAGATATTTGCCGTTACGGAGAAAAAGATAAGCGGCGAGGCGGTGCGGTTGAAGAGTCTTCTTATGGAGGCCTTTGAGAATATTGAAAGCCGGGGCGGCGCTCATGTGACAGGACTTCCAACCGGTTACATTGAGCTTGATCAATTGCTCTGCGGACTGCAAAAAGGTGAAATGATAATCATAGCCGGCAGGCCGAGCATGGGTAAGACGAGCCTCGCATTAAATATCGCTGAGCACATTGGGGCGGAAGAAAATGCTCCGGTGGCATTTTTCTCGTTGGAGATGAGCAGACAGCAGTTGGTAGAAAGGTTTTTATGCAGTCGTGGCAGGATCGATTTGCAGAGGGTCAGAAGAGGTATGCTCGGGACGGATGAACTTGAAAGACTTCGAGACGTCAACAGCGAGCTTTTTGAAGCACCGATCTACATTGATGATACGGCAGGGCTCACTCCACTTATGGTCCGGGCCAAGAGCCGTCGTCTCAAGAGCCTGCACAACATACAATGCGTGCTGATTGATTATCTGCAGTTGATGAGTGTTGAGGGGCGTGTTGAGTCTCGTCAGCAGGAAGTCAGCCTGATATCAAGATACCTCAAGGCTCTGGCCAAGGAATTAGATATTCCGGTAGTGGTGCTCAGCCAGCTCAACCGTTCGCCTGAGGGCCGTGAGGGACACAGGCCGAGGATGAGCGATTTGCGGGAAAGCGGTAGTATCGAGCAGGACGCCGACGTAGTTATGCTTTTGCATCGTGAGGCGTATTATCACAGGGGGGAGTCCGGGTGGGAACAGGACAATCCCGACAAGGCCAACACTGCGAACATAATAGTAGCTAAGCAGCGAAATGGGCCAACGGGTTTAGTGGAACTATGTTTCGAAAGCGAGTTTACCAGATTCGAGAATCTTTCCCGCGTTGAGGATACACATACACGTATACAGGATACACATGAAGTTCCGTTTTAGGAGTCAAAATGGCTGCATGTATGCAAGAGCACAGGAACACAAGAGCACAAGAGCACAAGAATGCAGGAGCGCTTATGTTTTTGGGCTGCAGGTTAGGTGTGTTATTTGCTTTTACGTTCATCCTCGTGGTTTACATCCCTTATTGCGGTGCACAGGATAGTAGCGCAGATACGGCTCTGGAGGAATTGCGGATAGGTAGTATTGAGACAGCCGGTAATGTTACCATAAGTAGAGCTAAGATTTTATCGACTGTTCGTGCCCGGACAGGCGAGCTGTTTAATGCGGCGTCGGCGGCTGAGGATGCCAGGCGAATCGCACAAATCGAGGGAGTCAGATCCGTTCATTACAACATCAGGGTTGTGGAAAATCAGGTCACACTGACATTTGTTGTTGTTGAAAAGAATCTTGTCAGGTCGCTGGCCTTTAAGGGCAACACGAAAATCAGCACAGGTAAACTTGCAAACGAATTAGCCTTTAAGAAGGGGGATTATCTCGACGATTTGCTTGTAAGAAGCGGCATCGAGCGGCTCGTCGAGCTGTATCACAAAAGGGGTTATGCACTTGTCGAAATAAGTCTTGATGAAGCTAAACTTGCTCTTGGTCAGGTGGTTTACAATATCAAAGAAGGACCGAGAGTTAAAATCAAAGAAGTCAAATTCGAAGGTAATAAATCTATTAAGAGCAAAGAACTTAAAAAAGCTGTTAAAACCAAAACTCGCAAGTTTTTGTTCTGGCCGGTTTATTATGACAAGCAGGTAATTTCCGAGGATGTTGCGAAGCTGCAGAACATTTATCAGAAAAAGGGATTTCTCGATACCCGGATAGATGCAACCACACAGTTCAGCGATGACGGCCGGTTTGGATATGTTACCTTTACGATAGAAGAAGGGCCTGTCTATACAATTGAGCGGGTTGTTATCCGCGACAATGATTTCTTTGACACAGAGACGCTGACCAAAGATATGAAGCTGAAAGTCGGAGAGTTTTACAGTAAAGAGAGGGGCGACTACGACACGAAGCATATTCTGAATCGTTATCTGGAGCAGGGATTTGTTAACGTGAAAGTGGAGCATCAGCGCAGGTTCACAGCTACAGGGAAAGCCACGGCGGAATTTAAGATTAACGAGGGCGAACAATTCAGGATCGGGCAGGTTGTTATCACGGGTAATGAATCGACTCATGACAAGGTGATACGGCGGGTGCTGGACGAGGAGAACTTCACGCCAGGCCAGTGGTTTAACGCGAATATTGCCCGCGGGGATGGGACGGGCGAGCTGGAAAAGATGATACAAAGGCTGGTTATGACCGAGTCAACGTTTATCACCTCTACCGGCAAAAAGCCCGGACAGCGAGACGCCCATGTCAGTATTATCGAAGGGCAGACCGGTTCTGTGATGTTAGGTGCGGGCGTTGCCAGTGACAGCGGCCTGATAGGACATTTGGTGTTTGACCAGCGGAACTTTGATATCACCGATTGGCCGGAGAGTTTTGGAGAGTTGATTACGGGCAAGGCGTTTAAGGGAGCCGGTCAGCGTCTGCGAATTGCGTTAGAGCCCGGTACCGTGCAGGACATGTTTTCGATCAGCTTTACAGAACCATATCTGTATGACAAGCCCGTGTCGCTTGACGTGGTAGGTTCGAGCTTCGAGAGGGGCAGGGAAGCATACGATGAGGAGAGGCTGAAAGGATATGTTGGATTCGAAAAGCGATACAAGGATAAATGGCGGCGGGGTATTTCCTTCAGGGTCGAGACGGTTGATGTTACGAGTCTTGACAGCGACGCTCCGAAAGAAATCAGGGAAGTTAAAGGCAGCAACGATTTGTACGGCATCAGATTGTATATTCGCAAGGATACCACCGACAGCAGGTTCAATCCCAGCACGGGTTACCACTTTAACGCCGGTTATCAACAGGTAGGCGGCGATCACACGTTTGGGATACTCAGCGGTACGCAAAGATGGTACAGGACGCTTTATCAGGATTTGGCGGACCGAAAGACCATTCTTGAAATGAAACTTCATGGGGCGACGGTGGTGGGCGACGCTCCGCCCTTTGAGAAGTTTTATGCCGGCGGTACGGCGTCTTTAAGGGGTTTCGACTACCGGGGTGTAAGCACAAGGGGTTTGCAGTACAACCCCACCAAGCCGATAGCCAATCCCAAGCGAAAGGACCCGATAGGCAGCGACTGGATTTTGCTTGCTAATGCCGAAGTGGCGGTGCCGCTTACGGAAGAGGTGATTTCCGCACTGTTTTTTGTTGACGCCGGCACCATAGACTCCGGCGGCGTGAGGGCATCGGTGGGAATAGGTATTCAGATACTGATTCCGCAGTGGTTTGGGCCGGTGCCGATGAGGTTTGAGCTGGCAACGCCGTTTATGAAGGACGACGATGATGAAACCAGGGCATTTAGTTTTTCGGTGGGAGCATTGTTCTGATTTTAGTTTATAAAGACGATAAAGGGAAAGGTTAAGCTATGAAGACAAGGAATGTTATTATCGGTTTATTAACGGCTGCAGTTATCTCGCTGAGCGTGGGTTACGAACACGGCTGGGCCAAGGCGAAAGAGGAAATCTCACCGGCAAGGGTCGGTGTCGTCAGTGTGCGAAGGGTCCTTGAAAACAGCAGGAAGAACGCTCAATGGGAGACCAAGGCCAGGGCTGACGGCGAAAAAATCAGGATGGAACTCGAGAAGCTGTCAAAAGAGATTGGGGCTATAGAAGCGGACATGGCTACGCGGAAGACCGGCAGCAGCGATTATTTGCAACTTATGCGCGAAGGGACGGAGAAACAAGCTGTGCTCGAAGCGAAAGATAAGTTCTATCAACAGGAGTTGACACTGAAACAGCAGCAGCGGATTGAAGAGTTGTATCAGGAGATTATCGCTGCGATTGCGATCGTGGCAAAGAGGAATGGGCTGGATATAGTTTTTGCCAAGGACGAGTTCCAGTTTCCCTCAGCCAGTTTGGGCGAGTTGACGCTGGTAATCCAGACGAGTAAAGTTCTATATCACGCCGAAGAGATGGATATCACTAATGATGTGCTGGCGGTTCTGGACGGGGTAAAATAATCAAGAGTCCAGTAATGGCAAGACAGAGCAGAGAGACTATTTTGACGGTTGCTGAACTTGCTGAGCACATAGATGCCCGGCTTGTAGGTGATGGTGCCGCAACGGTCAGAGGCGTTAATTCCATCGAACAGGCAGGGCCGGAGGAGGTCAGCTTTGTTACATCGGACAAGCACGCCGGCAAACTTGCCAAGTCGAAAGCGGCGGCGGTAATTGTCGCGAGAGAGATTAAGAATGTTGCGTTTGTGCAGTTAGTCGTTGACAATGCGGAAGCGGCCCTGATAACAGCACTGAATCTGTTTGCGCCGAAATTAACACCAACCGGTGGTGTGCACTCGACAGCGGTAGTGGAAAAAACTGCTATCATTGGTGACAATGTTGCCATCGGCCCGGTAGCTTATATCAGCCATGGTGTCACAATCGGCGAGGGCAGCATAATTTCCGCAGGGTGTGTAATCGGCGAAAACACCACTATCGGCGAAAATTGCCGACTCGACGGCAATGTGGTTGTTTATCGCAACTGCAAAATCGGCAACAATTGTATAATCCAGGCTAATGCAACGATAGGGTCCGTCGGCTTCGGTTATTATCTTATTGATGGTCAACCAAGGCTGATACCGCATAACGGGGGGGTAGTGATTGAAGATTGCGTTGAGATTGGAGCGAGCAGCTGCGTTGACAGGGCCAAATTCGGCAATACCATAATAGGGGCGGGCACGAAGACAGATAACCTTGTGCATATTGCTCATAATGTGGTGATGGGCAAGTGCTGTTTGATAGCGGGTCAGGTGGGAATTTCCGGCAGTTGTCGGTTAGGCGATGGGGTCGTGATGGCCGGTCAGGCTGGTATAGTGGACCATAAAGAAATCGGTGACGGTGTTGTTATCGGCGCAGATTCAGGCGTTATGGGTAATGTCCCGGCCGGACAGCAGGTATTAGGTAGACCGGCAATTGACGTGCGGAAACAACTGCAGATTTGGGCGTTGAAGAAGCGCCTGCCGGATATGGCCAAGCAGTTAAAAGAACTTGTCAGGAGAGTGCAAGAACTTGAGGCTTCAAAAGACAATAAATAGTGAAGCGAAGCTTTCCGGTAAGGGTTTATTCACCGGTGGGGACGTAAAAGTTGTGTTTCGCCCGGCTGAAATTGATACGGGGGCGGTTTTTGTGCGCACGGATTTGGCTGAGCCGGTAAGAATTAGCGCCAAGGTAGCTAATATTGCCGAGAGGGACCGTCGCACGGCGCTGAGGAAAGGTGCGGCGAGTATAGAGACACCGGAGCATTGTCTGGCCGCACTAAGTGCGCTTCAGATAGACAACATTGTTATAGAAGTGGATGGGCCGGAACTGCCGGGCTTTGACGGCAGCAGCGAGGAGTATTTTAAGGCGCTGAAGAAGGCGGGCGTTGTTGAACAACAGGCCGAATGTAAAACAATTGCTATCGCAGAGCCAATCAACATTGCCGAAGGCGACAAATCCATCTATGCTTTGCCATACGACAGCGATAAATTAAGCATAACTTATGACCTGGATTACACGCAGCACACGGGGATAGGAAGGCAGCTTTACACCTGTGAGCTTACGACGGCGCATTTTGAGAAGAATCTTGCGGCGAGCAGAACCTTTACGCTGGAGGCCGAAGCCCGACAAATGAAGGCTCATGGTATCGGCGCTCACCTTACTCCGCGCGATATCCTGGTAATCAATTCCGACGGCCCAATCAAGAACAGCTACAGGTTCGGCGATGAATGTGTCAGGCATAAGGTGGTGGATCTGATAGGCGACCTGATGCTGGCGGGCAGGCCGATTACGGGGCGGATTGTGGCATATAAGAGCGGTCATGCGTTAAATCAGGCCCTTGTGCGACGGCTTGTTAAGATGGCCCAAAGGGCCGAGCGCAGTGCGAGCCTGGGGATAGAGGCGTTGCTGGACATTCGCAGGATTCAAAAGATTCTGCCGCACAGGTATCCGTTCCTGATGGTCGATAAGGTTCTGGAGATAGAGGGCGACAGAAAGATAAAAGGCATTAAAAACGTAACCTTCAATGAGCAGTTTTTCCAGGGGCATTTCCCCGGCACGCCGATTATGCCGGGCGTTTTGATAATAGAGGCGCTGGCGCAGGTTTCGGGGCTGCTGTTTGCACAAAAGCTTGAGCACACGGGTAAGCTCGCCGTGCTGCTTACGATGGATGGCGTGAAGATACGAAAGTCGGTTGTGCCCGGCGACCAGCTGGTTCTGGTTTCTGAGACGGTAAGGACGCGCAGCAATAGCGCCTGGTGCAATTGTACGGCGATGGTTGGTGAGGATATTGTCGCCGAAGCACAGCTTAAGTTTATGCTTGTTGATGGTGAGACGGTTCGATAATCAACGATAGAAAAGGAATGACAGGAGGTCAAAAAAGTTTATGGATACAAATATACACCCGAGTGCGGTAATAGACAAGACGGCACAGTTGGCCGACGATGTGGTTGTCGGGCCTAATAGCGTTATCGACTCCGAAGCGGTAATCGGCGCCGGTACCATACTTGACGCCAACGTTGTAATCGGTCCCAATGTCAGGATTGGCAGCGGTAACCAATTGTACTCGAACTGCGTCATAGGTCGTCCGCCGCAGCTATTGGGGTTAGGTCCCCAGACCGAAATCGGTGGCCTGGAGATTGGTGATGGTAATATAATTCGTGAGCAGGTAACCATCCATCCGAGCATACATCCGGGCAGGTCAACTAAGGTCGGCAACGAAAATATGCTGATGATCGGCGTACACATTGGTCATGACTGTCTGCTCGAAGATAAAATTGTGATAAGCAACTATTCACAAATCAGCGGCCACTGTAAGCTTGAGACGGGCGTATGGCTTAGTGGGATGGTGGCGGTGCATCAGTTTGTAACCTTCGGCAAATGGTGTTACGCGGCCGGTTTTGCGGGCATCAATCATGACGTGCCGCCGTTCGTTATTGTAAGCGGCCACTATCCGCCTGAAGTAAGGTCGGTAAACAAAAGGGGCTTGGAAAGGGCAGGGCTGACCCAGGAGCAGCAGGCAAAAATTACCGAAGCGTTTAAGAAGATTTATCGCGATAACGAGGGTGTATTACTTGAGAGGGTAAAGGCACTGGCGGCTGAAGACGGACTCGATGAAAACGCCCGCGCGATGGTCGATGCCATAATCAGGAGCAGCCAGCACAGATTCGGAAGACATCTGGAATTATTCAGGGATGATGAAGAATTGACGGTGAATGGGCGAGTCGGGGAGTAAGAAGGAAGGTTGGAATGGATAAGATACGCACAGCTGTTGTTGGGGCCGGCAAAATGGGCTCGATACACGCCAAGGTTTACAGCGAGTTGGAAGGCTGTGAGCTGGTCGGCGTGGTCGATACGCAAAAAGAACAAGCTGATAAACTTGCCGGCCGGTATAAGTGTCAGTCTTTTATTGATTGTGAGCCGCTAATCGGCAGGGTCGATGCCGTCACGATTTCAGCACCGACACTTCATCATCGCGATCTGGCAAAGGCGTTCATCGAAAATGACATTGCGGTGATGATAGAAAAGCCCCTGGCTACGAGTATCGAGCAGGGCATAGAGATTGTAAACCTTGCGAAAAAACACAATACGGTCGTTGCCGTGGGCCATTCCGAAAGGTGCAACCCGGTTGTGCAGGCGATGAAACGGCTCAACATCGAGCCGAAGTTTATCGAGGCCCATCGAATAAGTCCGTATCCATTCCGCTCAACGGATATCGGCGTGGTGATGGATGTGATGATTCACGATATCGATATTATCCTGTCGTTAGCTGCAGGCACTATAAAGAAGATTGACGCAGTCGGTGTGAACGTCATCGGCGAGCATGAGGATATATGCAATGCGAGAATCATTTTCGATAACGGCTGTATAGCCAATGTTACAGCTTCACGGCTCGCGCTTAAGACGGAAAGAAAGGTGCGGGTCTTCAGTCGCCAGGCCTATTTGAGCCTGGATTATTTGAAAAAAGAGGGCGTTGTTATAAAGGCCGCTCCCAATGTCGATGTTGTTAAGTGGATAAAAGAGCACGAGCAGGCCGGCGACTTTGATTTTTCCGAGGTGAATTGGCCGGACCTGCTGCATATTGAACAGCTCCACATCGAAGATACCGAACCTTTGCGGGTCGAGCAGGAGACTTTCCTAAAGGCCGTTGCCGAAAAGGATGCTCAGCCGGAAGTTACCGCCGAAGAAGGCCTTGCCGCTATGGAGTGCGCCGAAAAAATCTTGGCTGCCATCAAAAGGCATAAATGGGATTAGACAATTAGACAGTCCGCATGGGCAACTGCCTTAAAGGCAGGAAAGTAAGGTTGCCCATCCTGTCGGGGCATTTATTTCAGCAGCAGCGGTGTGAGGAGCAGGTAGAGCAGGTAAAACAATCCGATTATCAATAAATACAGCCAAAATTTTATTTTCATGGTCCTCCCTTCAAAATCGTTTCCCTCTCCTGTCAATTCCCCCCGCCCCACTGCTGCAGAACACAATTTTTACACCTTCTGGCGGTTTGGTCGAGTGAGGTCAACAAGGTCTTTTTGCCCGGGTCTGTGGTTTCAACGATGGCCTGTGTCAGTTGCTCGATTACCTTTTGTAATTGGCCAAGCTCTACCTGCAAACCGGCAACATCACCTTCGCACTCGACGAGAGCCTCGGCTGTGGCTCGAACATAATTCGCAATTTGTTCTATTTCTTTGTGGTTCATTGCTCTTTATCCACAGGTACTGCCCGATTACCCGCGGCCCGTGTTCTCAAAACATTTAATCCGCAAAACCTGCGCGTTGTTACCTCGGTACAGTCAACACATTCGTTTACAGGCGTTTTTTGATCTTGTTGTAGATTAGCTGTGACTGGGCCCGGTCGCCGAACATGCCTATCTTGATGGAAAGCTTCGTCATGTTGTTCTCTGTTGCCTTGAGTTTTATCGTTACCTTCTTGTCCTCAACTGTTCGGCCTACCACAATTGCCGCCAGGGCGTCCTCCTGGGTTTTGGTTGTGGGGATTTCCAGCTCTTTCAGCGCCTTGACGGTCGCGTCGAAAACATCGCCTATCTCCTCGTCCACCACGGCCTCGAGGCTGCCCTTAAGATAAGCAACGGTGCCGGCTCCTGCTCCTACAAGTGCTACCGCACAACCCTGCACAAAAACTGTGGTTGAACAGACCAGCAATGCCAAAAAGATTTGTTTTTTCGCCATAGTCTTGTCCTTTTTCTCTTGATACCTGATTCGTTTGGTTTTAGTCTTTTCCTTACGCCGTATTTTACCGGCAAGCCGGACAAAAAGCAAATTCCGGTTTGGCCAAAAGGCTTTTGTGTTACGTATAAACTTCATCGAGTTGCCACATTTGCAGGCTATAGAACTTCCCTTGTAGCCGTTTGGCTGTCGGTCGAGGAGCCGTTGCAGGAATCCCTGACCCAAC
>JGI10211J34971_10003187_pt1 | contig 13214 bp, 6 predicted proteins | sample Etolagsediment_FD_34971 | JGI IMG/M metagenome (IMG submission 34971) | reverse complement strand
TACCTTTTGATTTAAGAACATCGAACACCGATTGAAGATTTTTGATTTTATAAAATCGTTATTTATCATTAGATATTATCTTTCTTCTTAAGATTATTTTCAGCTGTATCAATACTTTTAACAAAGATCGAAATCAATTCATTACATTCAATTTTTGCTTTTTCAATTTTCTCAAACTTCTTATGCAGCTTAGCTTTTTCTATTATTTTCAGACATACATGAGATTCTCTTAACTCCTTTAGAACAATCTTCATTTTATGAATAAAATCTTTTCGAGATTCACCACTTTGTGCTTCCCCATAATTAAGTGCTGGTGAAGTGCCCGAGCGAATTAATTGACCCGATAAATGATTTCCGGCTTGTGTCGGTTGCATTTCACTCGCGAGCTCGATTATCAAAACAGCAAAGTTTATTAATCGTTCTTCTAAGTCAAATTTATCCATATTTTCTTCCCTTCTTAAATCTCAAATCGTTAATCATCATTCGACATTCTTATCTTAGCAACACACATTTTTTAGTATCCAAAACATTATTATCTGAAGAAATTGTATAGAAATAAATCCCATTTGCTGCATTTTTACCAAATGAATCTTTTGCATCCCAGGTTACTGAGATGGAGCGAGAGGGCAAAGATGTAGCAGGGCTAAGTTCGCTGATAAGCTGTCCTTTTATGTTATATATTTTCACTGCAACATTCTTAATATTTTCCTTTGATGAAAACGAGATCTGTGTTGAATTGTAAAAAGGATTCGGATAATTCATCACATGAGAGATAGTAAAACCTTGCTCTGGCTTTTCATCGGTCCCGACCTGCGGCATCGAGCCATATGCAGTCTCAATATATTTTACAGTGGCGCTTGCATATTGCTCATCAGTTCGAACTTGATAAAAATAAAAATCATTTGGATTTGATATTATAGGATCACTTGCCTGAAATTTCCAATCATTCCATTCAATGAGTCCCACATTATCAAACCACGCATAGGAAATGCCCGTATCAGGAGTTTGGGAAACGAGTAGAATGTCAAAATAATTCGTTTGTGATGGCACAGTCAGTTCTTTATGATAATATGCCCAATCTGTATCACCGCTGATCCAATCAGAAATGTATTCAGAGCCAAGCATTGTCGTATACCATCGACTCTCATAATAGCGGATCTGGATCGATACTGCCTGTGCATCCTGAGTTTTTATATATCCACTCAAGGAATAACTCGTTGAATCCGAATAGCGTCTTATTCGACCTTCGAGTTTTGTAGAGAGGTTATAGTAATTATTCTCATCCCAGATGTGCCCGATTGAACGGTCCCCTTCATATGAAGTTGTATTATCATAGAATTCTTCCGGCTCGGTCAATTCCCACATGGTGCATCCCTCGTCCTCCATATTTCCAAACCAGACCAAATCTCTTCCCACTCGATATTCCCAGCTGCTCTGTGGTGAGATTGAGCTCATTTCAGATATATTTCCTCGATGCTCTATTTTTTGAGGTGAAGAGCCGTACATATCATCAATCGGTTCAATAGATACATTCTCAGTTATGATTTCCTCATTTATCTCCATTGAGAGCGTGTCGAGGATGATCTTTCCATATACACTATCACGATCCACATACATATACGTTTCGAGTTCTTTAGACCGAAATGCAAGGTAGTCCAGTAAGTGTAAACCGAATTCTCCCAGAGCAGGTTGCGGTATCCAGTCATCAATAAATGCAGGAGTGACCCTATATTCATAAAAGCCAGCTTCATTGATTTTTGCATTCAAGATCATTGTTGGCATAGTCTCAGGATAGGTGAGATCAAAAACAAAATTACCGAGTGAATGAGCGATCAGTTTGTTATTATACACCTCGAAACCCTGAATGATGTGTGGATGATGACAAATGACCAAGTCAGCTCCCGAATCAATGGCGTGTTGACGAATAGCTCTATCCCACATGTGCGGAACATCTGCCTTTGGATTGTATCCCTCATCTTGATAAGGATTGAGTTCTTCGGATTTGTCATAATATCCGCCTGGTGCTAATGAATATTCACTCCCTGCATGCATTTCAATGATCTGATAATCAGACACGTCATCAACTTCATCAATCTGCTGTGTGAGATAGTATGGCGTGAGATATGCAAATCCCGGTTTATTATATCCGGCATTCAGATAGGGTTGATAATTATTATATTGTCCCGTTCGGTCACTCGAAGCCAGAAATGCAAAAGTGACACCATTCTGTGTGAAAAGTATTGGTGTATATGCTTCATAGGAATCTGCGCCTGCTCCTGATGAAAGAATGCCATTTTGATTGAGAACATCCTGTGTTTGCTGCATTCCGGTAAGCATATAATCAAGGATATGGTTGTTTGCAAGCGTTACAATATCTATGCCAGCATAGACGAGTCCATCCACATTATCGGGATCACCTCTGAAATATATCGGTTTAGACGGATGGTGAGCACCCTGATCTGTAAGTGGGCATTCTAGGTTTGCAACCGTCACATCTGCGGCATTTCCCAGTAGATGAATCGTTGGTTCAAAGATTGCTTCCACTCCGTATGTTTGAATGATTCCGCCTGAATTTTCGTAGCCGCGTGCAAGCAATATATCTCCAACGAAATTCATGGTTATGGGAAATGAAGAATTTCCCGGTTCAGGTACGATCTCACAGCTTGCTCTACCTTTCATTCCCGTGTTATCTGTCACTTCAAGAAATACATTGTAAGGATGATCATCATAAATGATATAGGTGTGTACAGGATTCTCTACAGAGCTCGAGTCTCCATCTCCGAAATTCCAGTAATAATATAATGTGTCACTGTCCGGATCATACACATCTGAATAGAACTGCACATCCAAATTTCTTTTACCGAAAGTATTGATATATTCGTTTCCTTGAGATGACCATATCTCGACTTCGGGAATTTTCGGCAAGTCTTCTGTCACATCGAGAATATCATCAAAATAGACCACGCCCGTAGGATCGGTATCAAGATCATTGATAAAAAGGAGTGCTGTAATTGTCGGATAATACTCGAACCATGCAAACCAGTCATCTGCAACAGGCAGCAAATAAGTATCCCACTCCTGCTCGGGAAAAGCACCCTGATACACTGTAATAAATTCTTCAATGTCGAGCTCCTCACTTCCGTCAAGTGAGTACATGAGTACATTTGCAGAATCCAGAATTCCAAAGCCATGTATTTCCCCTTTTGTCTCCATATACGCAGAAACAGACCATATGGAGTTTGTATCAAGCTGTATTGGAGCGATCTGCTCCACCTTCCATGTGTTGCCAAAGAGTTTTAATGAATATTGTGAATTATTATAAGTAATTGTGGAATCAATACACCAGTCATCTGGATCAATATCCTGCCCTGGATACGATTGCAAAGTAACGAATCCTCTTTCAAAATCCTCTATTATGTTTGTCCGTTTGTGTGAAAAGAGAAGTGTTAATATGAATATGAAAAGAATTGTAAGAATGACCTTTTTATTAGACATTATTCTATAAACAGACATTTCCTTTCATCTTTATGCTCTCCATCGATGATGAGCTGATACAAATACACACCAGGTGCTACTTTCTGTCCATGTTTATCTTTCCCATCCCAGGTTACTTCGTGGAAGCGCGAAAGCGAGGAAGCGTTCAAGCGTAGTTCGCGGACTAGCTGCCCCTTTATGTTATAGATTGTGATCTCAGCATTCTGTATCGGTTCTTTTGATGAAAATGAAAAGGTTGTTGATGAATGAAATGGATTGGGGAAATTATCAAAATACAATTCAGAAGGCATGTAATTATTATCTGCCGGATAAGCTGGAACGCCAGCAATGATATTTGAATGAATTGATTCTCCAGTGGGATTTTTATAAAGAGCAGTAATATAGAAATATACATAAATTGTCGTATCTGCTGGCCAAGCATTAATGACTGTATATTCTAAAATGTTTTCTGCGACTGTATTATCTATTTCCCAATTAACATAGATATTATAATTTACTAAATCAGGTGCGCCTTGTTCAGGTGCTTCCCAATAAAGATGAAAATAATTATCCGGGAAAATATAATTATGTACAAGACTTAAGTTCTGAGGAGGATTAAACTGAGCAAAAAGCATTAAGGGCAAAAATATAAATATAAAAATTGAAGAAATTTTCTTCATCATGTATCTCCTATTTCAGTTTAATTATTTTTCCTGAAAATGTATTATTACTCACTTCTATTTTATACAAATATATTCCCTGTTTCACTTCATTTCCATTTTCATCGCGCCCATCCCAAACTACACTACTCGTTCCTATCCGCCAGCTGGCGGATGGGAATGCTGTAAGTTCTCGCAACAGTTGTCCCTTAACATTATATATTTTGATCTCAGCATTCTGTATCGGTTCTTTTGATGAGAATGAGAAGGTTGTTGAAGAATGGAAAGGATTGGGGAAATTTCCAAATGAAATAATATTGGACTGCTCTTCCTGAACACTTAATGTTGGTGGTTCTATATTTATTATTGCACAATCAATTAAGGTGAACCCGACCGGCATTCCATCAGGCAGACTATACCAGCCGTTATAACTTCCTCCCCACATAAAATTAAGGTGATAGATATCAGCTGGTGACTCATAACCATCACAGAGTACTATAGTGCCACCATATTGACCAGAAATACCCAAAATAGCTGGATTTCCATGAATTATGTTATTATAAAGTTCCACATAAAAATCATCATCAATTGTTGTTGTATATTCTGCATTCTGATAATTAAATTTATTAATAAACACATCGCCTGAACGTGAAATGTACTTATAAAAAGGAACATATTGATGTTGTGTTGCAACGCCACACGCAAAGTTCAAGGCGGAAATCATCATATTATTTAAGGGTAAACTGTTAGAATAACAATACCTGATCGTATCGAGATACGTATTCAATTCGGGAAATGAAGGAAAATTATATAATAAATGATCATCATCGATATATATAGGATCCGAGAAATAATCATCCGCATCATCGAAATAGACATCATCAATATTCTTATGATAATTTATAATATGCGCAACGGATAATGGGAAGATCCCTACAAAGCATTTTCCTCCAAGGACTGGATCATCCGGACAGAGAAGATTATAATAATGTCCATCCTCCCATGATTCTATAATCAATGGACCCCAAACCATTCTGTCTTTTACCTGGTTTTTTTCATCAGCTATACAAACTTGAAAAGTTAATATAAAAATCAATAATAAATAACAATATTTTCTCATAAAATACCTCTATTTGATTTTGATCATTTTACCTGAATAATGTTGATCATCCATATAAATTTTATACAAATATATTCCCTGTTTTACGTCATTTCCATTTTCATCGCGCCCATCCCATGTTACTTCGTGGAAGCGTGAAAGTGAGGAAGCGTTGAAGCGTAATTTTTCGACTAGCTGCCCTTTTATATTGTAGATTTTTATCTCTGTGTCCTCTGGGTACTCTGTGGTGATATTAAACTTAAAAGTAATCGAATTCCTGAATGGATTTGGATATTGTTCAATCGCAAATTCATTTTGTGTAGGAGGTTCATCATTAGAGACAAATATCGGTCCATCGAGCGAAAAGACATCGTATCCAGTTTCATCATTTTTTTCTACAAAGAAGAGTAAATCACCATTACTCTTTCTGAGAACATCACTTACGACAAAAACAGAATCCTGCTGATGCACAATGTTCCCATTAAGGCGATCTCGTATTTCAAGTGTATGATTGTCATAGAAGTACATAACGTAATGGTCTTCATCATTGACGGTTACGCAGGTAGATGCAGTGATTTCACTATCATCCAGTAAAATATCCTCTTTTGACCACACCATTTCCGGAACATCAAGATCGTAAGCATAGAAAAAGACAGAATCTCCATCTTCACTATCATACTGCTGGTAATAAAGAATATGTGGATAACTACCAAGTGAATTTTTTGTAATGATCTCGTAATTTTGAGGACAATGAATCCATTCAGTAGGTGGACTCCAATATACAACACGACCAGATGTTGAATTCAAAATTTCAGAAGTTATTGCATTGTTTACATTTATTTCTTGTAAATAATAATCAAAATAATTTGAGCCAGCCGCTGAATTATCATCGCTTTCAAAACATAAACCTACAGATAAAAGTTTATTAGGTTCAGAATTTATCAAACTATATCCTGTATTTATAGCACTACCAATATAGAATAATTGATCATCTTGCACATAGAAAGTAAATAGATATGACCTGCAATACCAATAACCTACTCCATTAATATCCTTATTTGCGCAAATGTATAAATATGTTTTATTATCAATTATCTCTGAACTTGATTGTAAAATTAATCCGAATATCATTTCTCCATTCTGATATATGCTAATTGAATCCAGTATGTTTCCTGTTGAATAATCAATAAGCGTGATATATAATGAGTCATAAAATGTATCAATAAAAATCTCTCTGGGTTGCGACAGGTTGTTTTCAAATACAAAATATCCTTCTTCCCAATCACTATACATTGTATCAACGAGTATTCCATTATAATCATAGAGTGCAAGATACTTTTTCCAATAAAGTTCACTCCAGCAATATTCATCATCGTATACTACTGCAAAATCATCCACTTCATCATTATGATAATCAAATAAATACACACTTTCAAGTTTGTCATCGTTATCTATTTTATCGATCGTAAACTCATACTGAAATTGCACATCTGCTGATAAAATGCTTGCGAAAAAGAAAAGTATCAAAACGGAAAAAAATATTTTTTTCATAATTACTCCTAATGTAGTTTTATAATTTTACCTATATAATTTTTTTCTTTAATCGTACATTGATAAAAATAAATGCCTTGTTTTACTTCATTTCCATTCTCATCTCGACCATCCCATTCTGCGTTTTTCGTTCCCAGACTGGGGTTTAGGAACGAGGAGATAGTTTTAATGAGTTGTCCTTTAACATTGTAGATTTTGATCTCAGCATTCTGGATCGGTTCTTTTGATGAGAATGAGAAGGTTATCTGATTATTGAATGGATTTGGAAATTGCTCTATGAAAAACCCATTTGGTTCTGGTGGTTCATCGTTAGAAACAAAAATTGGTCCATCGAGTGAGTACACATCATAACCGGTCTCATCATCTTTTTCAACGAAGAAGAGAAGTTCACCGTCGCTTTTCCTGAGTATGTCACAGACGGCAAGCACTGAATCTTGATGGTGTATTATATCTCCTGTTACACGATCTCGAATCTCGAGCTTATCTCCCCTGAAATACATAACATAATGGTCTTCATCGTTTACCTGAACACAACTTGATGCGGTAATATCTTCTAATCCAATTTGTGAATCTTCTTTTGACCAAACTTCCTGCCAGTTTGTCGTTTCATACGCTTTGAAGTGAACTGAGTTTCCATAATAGGTGTCGAGTTCTCTATATTGTAGGACGTGAGTAAAATTATCTAAACAATTCTGAGTAATGATTTCATAATTTTTTGGAAAATTACCATATACATTGGTTGTGTCTTCTAAATATAATGTCCCGCTGACCGCGTTTAATTCATTGATTACATTTTCAAAGCTAATTTGTTTAAGCCAAAACGCAACAGATCCACCATTTGGCGGATAGAATGTTGAATCCCAACCTATCGAGAGTAAGTTATCATCATTGACTTGCATGTTTGCAAGACCACACTCCTGAAATATTTCAATGAACACGAGACTATCATTAACGAGATCGAATCTTCTCATCACAGTATCTGAATAATCAAGAAAACCTCTATTGTAGCCCAACATAAAAGATGTAACATCAGAATGTGAACAATTTATGAATGAGTATGGTACAATCCAATATGCATAAGGTTCAAAATTAATCGAATCTATAGTTGTGAAATTATTTATATCTTTAATTACTATTTCAAGAAGGTTTTCATAATCATCAGGATATGCATATATTACTTTTTTAAAATTATTATCATCAAAGAGAATAAACTTGCTATAATCGACTTCAACATCAATAAAATCTAAGGTGTCGATTATATTTCCAAATTGATTAAATATCATAAGTTTTTCATATCCTGAATTATTATCCCAATATTGTGTTATGATCTCATCAATACCATCTCCATCATATTCGAAAAGCTGAATAGCTTCAAAATAAAGAGCTGTGGGGGGCTTATTAAATGTACAGATATACTGAAAGTTTACCTGTGCTGAAAGCAGACTCGTACTAAAGAGAATTAAAACCACACCAAAAAATAACTTTTTACATCTCATTTCACACCTCCACGATGCTTAAATGCTTCGTAATCACGTATGAAATATTTGTCAAGAAGTTATAACATTTTTTTTCTAAGGTTAAATAAAATGAAAAAACCACCACAGAGCACACAGAGAAAATGATGCGTTTTATAACAAAATCAGAAATCGATGTTCGGCGTTCTTAAATCAGAAATATTTAAGAGAATATCGAATGATGATTAACGATTTAGGATTTAAGATGATGGTTAAATTTATCACTTCTGCAATCTTCAATCAGTGTTCGACATTCCTAAATAAAAAGAAGAATATTCTTTCTCTATTCCCTTATCAGCAGGCACTTGCTCGTTCCGATTATATCATCTCCTATTTTTACCTGATAATAATACAGTCCTGATGAAACCATATTCCCATTCTTGTCTGTTCCATCCCATGATATTTGGTGGAAGCGTGAAAGCGGAGAAGCGTCAAAGCGCAGTTCTCGCACCAGTTGACCTTTAATGTTGTAGATTTTTATTTCTGCATTTTGAATCGATTCTTTGGATGAAAATGATAAAGTCGTTGATGAATGGAAGGGATTTGGATAAGCAGATAGTCGTTGAGGTTGATCTTCCGGTTCGTCTCCAGTACCATAGCTGACATCAAGCATAACAGGAATGTTGATCTTCTGTCCAATACTGGAAGTGACACTCACATATGCTTCGTAATAGCCGGATTCAATATCCCATGTTGATACACTTATAGGAATAAGGGCGGATTCTCCTGCTGGTAATGTGCCGTATTGAGTTCCTACATCAAGCCAATGAACAGGAGAATCAACTATAGTAAACACTCCCTGGTTGCGGTTTGACATGCTGTAGTCCGGCGCAACAATGCGAAAAGTACACCAATTTGAAGGAGGTCCGGGAACTGAATATTCGTACTCACCCGTATTGGGTAACGCATCATTGATTACATCCCAAGTATAGCCGTTATCTCTTGAGAATTCCAAAATCACTTCAGAATAAATCCCTGAAAAATTCCAACATAAAGTGTCGAGAGAATTATATTCGAGTATTTCCCCTACCTCCGGATGAGTAATATCAAATATATTAATAGAGAAAAATTCATCAGACATATCGCTTTGATATCCGTTTGCATTTTTTACCTTTATCATACAAAAATCAGAAAGTGCGCCATCAACTGTGTAGGCATATTTTCCAGTATTGGGAATGTCCTCGGCAATCGTTTCCCAATGAGAGCAATTATCACGGGTCAAATACAAGGAAACATCTGATATCGAACCATAAGTGATCCAACGTAGGGTGTCTGTTGTACTATAAACCAGCGTTTCTCCTCCATCAGGATAGTCCATCCATAAATAGGAATTTGCAGAGGGCTGCAGAGTGATAGTGCCCTCTTTGAAATGCGGTTCTGCACCTGAGCCGTCTCCTTCAATGTACCAGTCTATTTCTATTGGTCCGGTAATACTTTCATCAATAGTAATATTTACCTGGAATCCGTGCGCTCCAGATGTATTGAGCGAAGTGCCATGTCCAAATCCCCATGAAATTTCTGCATCGTATCCAGTTTGCCCATTATAAAGCAAAGTCTCAATATCCATCGCACTATTGACATATACCCCGTCAGGAAAATCCATACTTACACCAAATACCGGCTCATTATCAGGGCTCATGTGATATAAATAGAAGAGAATATCTATCGGAACAACAGGCACATATGACGATGATGTACAAATAATGATATCATTCTGTATGCTTCTTTCTCCTTTGAGATTCCCCTCTCTTGAAAAATGAGATGCTTCTACCAAATATGAAAGCTCTTCTGACGAGGTATTTGTAATAGTCAAATATGCTGTTGCGGTCGTATCCCGGGGCAGCGTGTATTCGAGAAAATCAGGAGAGACTGCAATTAGCGGAATTTCCAGTCCTTCTTTAATTGTGAAGAGGATCGCTGTTTCGTTTTGAAGTGTGTGTGCTGTGGGGGAATAAATATCCGAATATGTGAGGAGCACGCCATCGGTTTGAGGGAAATTCTCTATGCCGACAGTCGCATAATTATCATCCTGATCAATATTGGAGACATTCTGGTACTGGAATAATATTTCACCGTTTCCATTCGGTGTCGGATAAAATTCCGGATCATAGAGAATCACTTCGAAAGTTTCTTTAACTGCTGGATCATAATAATTTTCAAACGCCTGCCATTCTACGATAAATCTGTGCTCATTTTCATCGAACCATGCAAAAATATTACCATTCTGAAGATTATCCCAGAACGGTGCGATCATTGCTGCAGGTCCGCATCCGGATGGTATTGTTTTGTTCCTGTGATAAATGATCTCATCCCCCATCGAGATCCACCCGCTTGATGAGATTGAAATGGTTTCATAATATGCGCCAAAATAGACAAACAGGAAAGGGAGGTCGAGAATTTTTGTATATCCGTCGATTGATACATAATCTCCATACACGGGCATTCCCTGTCCGCCCATTGCAGGATCCAGTTCTATCCAATCATAAACAGGCGCATTGAAAAATCCTGTATCTGAACTCTCTATTGCATAATAGCCGTAATTGGAAAAGGTCGGACTCGTCTCACCAATATTGCCGATTGGAATTGAAAATTGAAGGCATTGAAGCAAAGAATCATTTTGTGTGATCTGCACTTCGAACTGTGCTATTTCTCCGGTTACTACTTCATCAGGAAGCACTGAAAAAAGAGTAAGATTCGACCCGGTACTTTCAAGCGGAATGGAATTGTAATTACTCTCATCCTGGATTACCTGAACTTTATTATTCGTACACACAAGTGTTGCAGTAAATATATCTGTACTCACAGAGCCGGAATTATAAAGAGAAATGATCACGTCATCTTCCTGGTTTTGCACAAGACAGGTATCTGGGTTTTGGACAAGAAAATCGAACAGAACGAGTTCAGGACTTATTATTTCGACAGGTATTATGAGAGACTGATCTCCAAGGTTTGAAGTGATGAGAATGTCTAAACTTGGTGCATTGCTATTTTGCCAGATTTCATCTATTTCAAGAAAGAGATTTTCACATGTATAATCTGAATTTGATGGAATCGACGGGATAGAAATACTGTCTGTTATGATTGATAATGCCGAATTTTCTGATGAGAGAAATATGATAATATCATCGGCTGATATGGCAGCAGGATTATGAAGAACAAGCTCATATTCTATTGTATTCCCCGATACCGGATCATCGAGATAGGTCACATTTGTGAGTTCTAACTGTTCGTCGGAATAAACACTCAAACCATTTGTTTCCGGCAAATAACCATATTTTGACGCAGTTATCTGGTATGAGCCAACCTCGAAGTCTGCAAAGAGTGTGACGCTGCCGTTTTCATCGGTCTGTCCTTTTGAGATTAGCTCTCCATCTTGTGTGATCGAGACCATAAAATCGGATAGGTCATCATCGACATCTATCTCTGCAACGATATAATTTTGCTGCTCCGAAATACTGTTCTCAGTAGACAGAGTAATTTCTTGTGGAATATCTGTCCAAACCTGCAAACCCGGATCACCAAGAAGATTGTACACATAAAAATAAAATTGATCTGAATCCAATGAACCACCCCATGCGTGATTATGAGGATAGTTATTATAAAGTTCCATTTTCCCGCGAAGGAGCATTTCTCCGCATCGATGGATGCCCTCTTGTGTAATGCCTTGATAAATTCCCATATCATTACAGTTATTCCATGGAGTTTTTGTATCCCATTCACTCGGTCCGATAAAACCTATTGCACCTTTTGGATTTGCTGGAGAACCTTCTTTCATCCACACTTCTCCGAAACATTGATCATCAACCACATACGCAAAATCGCCACCACCACAGGTCATACTTGTAAGCATGGGAAGCATGAAACCATTGTTCATTGAGGCAATATCCACGCTGTTTAGAAAGTGATAACCATACGAATTGCACCAGTAATCAGGGCTGCCAAAGCCGCGGAAATTTATCAAAGAATACCCTCCGTTGATCATGTCTATAAGCTGAGGAATACCCACGTTCATTGGATAGGTAAAGAAATCAACCTGCTGGAATCCTCCATAGTAGAGTTTGCTCCCGATATTCAATTTCGTAATATAATGAGTAAACATGCCGAATTCAGGATCAACACAGGATATCATCAGTGCTTTATTGTACCAGTTTCCAGCTACCTGCGTGCTTTCGTATGTGATTATTTTGCTGATTATTGTGCCCAGGTCCATAAGACTCTGTATGGAGATTCTCCCAATAAATATGTCCGGGAAATAGTCCGTTCCGTCCAATAATGTATACGGATGATCCGAAACATCGTACTGAGTCAAATAGCCGTCCACATAAAAAGATGGCATAATATAATTACCTGTGACATCTCCCACTAAAATGACAAATTCCGGGGGGACATCCCATGATAGATATGCATTTTGTATATAATTTTTTATATCATAATTATCCGGTGATACCCCAATTTCGGATAATGGTGTGATCGTAACTTCATGACCGAGTTTTCTCTTCCAATGCGCAAGTGCTTGAAGAGTACTCGCACATGCGTCAGGAGTGATGATCAGATAACTGCCATTGTCATTGATACCGTCTTTATGAGCTCCGTAGATATGCTCAGATACGATTTTGGAGAAAGATGATGACGGTCTGCTTTTTGAATCTGTAAGAGGATTATCGGAAATTGTAGTATCCAATTTAAATTTTACATCGATGTTTTTCAGAACTCGAATCACATTTTTAGCAGGATTGTATTGAATAGAAGCTATTGATATCTGGCAAAATCTATATCCGCGCATGATGACTGGAGAGCCGATTTCTACAATTTCCTTTGGATACCATTCATCGCTTGTGTAAAAAGAGTCGTCTTTTTCAAAGTTGTCTTCCCATCCAAAATGCTGAATGTGTTGATCAACCGGTCTTTCATCATAAT
>JGI10211J34971_10003186_pt1 | contig 13217 bp, 8 predicted proteins | sample Etolagsediment_FD_34971 | JGI IMG/M metagenome (IMG submission 34971) | reverse complement strand
ACTGGACCGACAAAACACCCAGGGTGTAAAGTTCCTCAAAAATGAACTTTTTTCGGTTAAAATGAGAAGTGTTCAATCCTGAGGCATACTTTCCAGCGCCAAAGTGGCAATATCCTTAATATCTATCTGGCAATCCTTAAGCGCTTCATCTCGCAAAGTACAGGTGAAATGGATCTGACACTTGGGACAGGCCACCGCCATCACATCTGCACCGGTAGCCCGGGCCTGCCGCAACCGATTTTCTTGAATTGCTTTGCTGTCCACATCGCAATTCATCCAGCCACTCACCCCGCAGCACAATGCTTGTTTGCGAGATTGGCGCATTTCCTCCAGACTGCCCACGGCCTGCAGGATCTGGCGGGGTTCGTCGTATACTCCCTGAAGGCGTCCCAGACGACAGGGATCGTGATAGGTAATTGTCTGTTTGGAATCCGGTCCAAGTTTTAGTTCACCGGCTGATAATTTCTCCACCAGGAACTGACTGATATGTTGATACCGGACAGGCGGCGACTCACCGGCAGCAGGATAAAGTTGTTTGAGGGCACTCTGGCATTCGGCACAGGAGAAAAGGACAGTCTCCGCACCACTCTTTTTAATGGCTTCAGTATTTAACTTCGCCAGCTTCTTGAAATTTTCAGTATCCCCGTTCCAATATAAATCATGGCCGCAACAGCGTTCATCCTGCAGAACTGCAGGGGTGATTCCCAGATGGTTCAAAAGGCGGATACTGCTTTCTGCTGCCTGCAAAGTATTCACCGGGATGTCGGCAAAAAGAGCGTCGTAAAAGGGTGCGCAGCCTACCCAGTACAATACTTTCCCTGTCTTTGCCACATCTACATCTGAGGGCAGCCAATCCAATCGACGGGATTGAAGATGGCCAGCTGTTTGAATCCTCTGGATGGATTGGGCTGTCCCGGAGTGGGAGCATTTTCCTTCAAAACCCGCTTGCCCGGCGGCATCACGCAGTGCATGCATCAATTCCATATAATCAATATCTGCGGGACAATATGCGCTACATTTTCCACAGGTCAGGCAACTCCATAAATCATAATCCTGGAACAGATTATCCAGATCATCACGTATCGCCCGAGTCAGTAATACTCGGGGTGAATATCGTCGACTGCTGATCGACAGCGGGCAAACTGCTGTACATTTGCCACACTCCAGGCAGGCCAGTGCATTGGTCCGCTTGATTTCTGACTGCAAAATTTCGATCATTTCGGTGTACTCAGGCATTTTCAATCCCTGCCTGCTGGATCTACAGGAGTTTGTTGGTGACTGCCGGCGCTGCAGAGAGGTCCGCCGGTGGATTGGATTGCACATCCGGATTCTGCGCTGAACTGGGCATCGGGCAGCACTTGTTTGACACGACGATGGACGCGCAGTTTACTGGGACCGACCTTTTTGACCGCAGCCACAAATTCGTTCACCGTTTTGGCAAAGAGAGGGGCTTCCGCCGCTGATATCTGCTCGTAACGCAACCGCTCAGGTTCTATGCCCAGCATACGAACAACGTTCTCCGTCCGGCCATAATTATCGACGGTCTGACGAGCTCCAAAACGATAGTGGCAATCTTCCAGATGACAGCCGGTAACCAGAACGCCATCTGCCCCCAGTTCAAAGGACTGTAATACAAATGATGGATTTATGCGTCCGGCGCACATCACCCGTACGATACGGATATTGTGGGCGTATTGCATCCGGCCCACACCCGCAGCATCCGCTGCAGGATAGCTGCACCAGTTGCAGGCAAAACAGACTATCCGGGGTTCAAAATCACTCATGAATTTGGTTATTCCTTTGTTGCAGGTACTGACTCGTCGAATGGGTCATTTGCCAAGAGAGCTTCCAGTACTGTACCGATTTGTTCATCGCGAAAATGACGGATGTCAATGGCTCCTGAAGGACAGATGGAAGCACAGGTGCCGCAGCCTTTACAGAGCACTTCATTGACGAGAGCGTGACGGCTACCATCCATATCAACGATGCTGATGGCATTGAACTCACAGACATCCACACAACTGCCGCAGGCTCGACAAAATTCCGATCGAATCGTGGATGTAATGGGTTCGAGTATGGCTGTTCCCCCCGTGAGGAGAGCCGCTGCTTTTCCCGCAACGGCTGCAGACTGGGCCAGCGAGTCTCCAATATCCTTGGGACTCTGCGCACAGCCGGTGATATAGACACCATCGGTGGTGGTTTCAACAGGTCCAAATTTTGGATGCAATTCCATATAGAAACCGTCCATGGTTCGCGGAATTTTCATCAGATCAGCCAGATGAGCATGATCATGAACTCGCGGTGTCAGTCCCACCGAGAGGATGACAGCATCGACGGGCAGGTGCATGGTCTCCCCCAGCTCGGGATGAAGCCAGCCCACTCTTTCCGCACGCTTGTTTCCTTTAACTTCGGGCTTTTTCTCCGGATCGTACTGGATGAACAGGACACCCTGTTCCCGTGCCCTGCGATACATCTCCTCCGCACCCATTGAATAGACGCGGATATCCCGGTAGAAAATGGTCACATCTACACCGCGTTTTCGCAGTTCCAGGGCTTGTCGGATTGCTGCCTGACAGCAATAGCGTGAACAGGCCGGGTTGGTCTTTGGATCGCGAGAACCCACGCATTGGATGAAGGCTGCGGACTTGACAGCTTTTCGGTCAATCCGCAATGATTTGCCAGCCAGCAACCGTTCCAGATCCATATTCGTGATCACATTGGCCCAGCGATTTGAGCCATATTCTGCTCCAGGCTCATACAATCCGGCACCGATAGCCAGGACGATGGCCCCGACTCGCAAGCCGCCTTTGGCAGAATCCTGATCTCCATCCGTTTTCCAGGTAACATCAAAATTGCCAATAAAGCCACTGATATCCTGCACCTGCGTATCGGTGAGGATCGTCACATCGGCATCATTCAATTGTTTTTCCAAACGTTTCACCAGAGAGCTACCAGAAATCCCGCTGGGATATAGAGAAGTCAACTCTGCTGTGCGTCCACCCAGGCTTGCGGCTGATTCCACCAGAGTAGTGCTGAATCCCTGACGGCTTATGTCAACGGCAGCCTGCATCCCAGCCACGCCACCGCCGATGACCAGAACATCGCGATTCAGTTTCATTTCCCGGGTCTGGAGTGGTTCGAGGGCCACTGCTCTGGAAACTGCCATACGAATCAAATCTACCGCTTTTTCAGTGGCTGCGCTTCCGGATTTCTGGTGTACCCAAGAGCATTGATCGCGGATGTTGGCCATTTCCAATAGATAGGGATTCAAACCTGCGGCTTTCAGCGATTCACGGAATACCGGTTCATGGGTGCGGGGTGTACAGGCTGCCACCACGAGACGATTCAAGCGATGGTTTTTAATCACATCCTGGAGATATCTCTGGGTGCTGTCGGAACAGGCAAAAAGGGTGTCCTCCACATAGGCCACACCGGGCAGTTTGCGTGAAGCTTCACGCACGGCAGCCATATCTACAATGCCTGCTATATTCAAGCCGCAGTGGCAAATAAATACCCCGACACGAGGCCCATCGGACAAAGATTCAACGAGAGGCTCCGTGACCATGATTTCCGGTTCGTCAGATTCACCATTTTCCGCAAGAGCAGCTTCTTTTTCCAAGGCAGCGGCAAGAGGTTGGATATGCAGAGCCGCTTTTGCAGCAGCGCCGCTGGCTTCAGCAATGGCATCGGTAATATCCTTGGGAGCAGAAGCACAGCCAGCCAGATAGACCCCCGGCCGCGTGGATTCCAAAGGATTTGCCGTTGCATCCAGAGGTTTAAAAAAGCCGTAGCGATCCCGCTCGATATCCAGGGCCTGAGCCGTGCCGGATAAATCATCCGGGGGAATGAGAGCGGAGGACAAAACCGCCAAATCAACCTGCAACTGCTGGGAGCGTTTCTCACCAATATTCTCAACGTAGAGAATTGGATTTCCAGTTTGGGGGTCTTCTACAATTTTGGAAGGTTTACCCTTGATGAATTTGATTCCTTCATCAATCGCCCGCTGGTAGAATTCCTCAAATCCCTTTCCGAATGCACGTATATCTATGTAAAACAAATAAATATCAGATTCTGGATAATGTTCACGGATCAGCAGGGCCGCTTTGATCGCATTCATGCAGCAAATCCGGCTGCAATAGTTAAGGTCGTGTCGCTCGTTTCTGGAGCCCACACAATTAATCAGGGCGATGGATTTGGGCGTCTTGTGACCAGTGATGGTGATTAATTCACCTTTTGTAGGTCCACCAGCGGAAAGGAGCCGTTCCAATTCAAAACTGGTGACCACATTCTGGAACCGTCCATAGCCATATTCACTGGCTTCACGGGGGTCGTAGTAATCAATTCCGGTGGAGACGATCACCGAACCCACTTTTCGTTCGACAAATTCACCTGGATCATCGTGATCGATACAGCCCATCTTACATGCTTTGATACATTTTGCACAGGCAATAGGAACGCGACGCAGACAGTCTTCTTCCGACAGAATGTAGGCTGAAGGAACAGCTTGTGGAAATTCCTGATAGATGGCTTTGCGCACACCGAGCCCCACATTAAATTCGCTGTGGCGAACAATGGGACATTCGGTTGCACAATCTCCACAGGCAGTACATTGATCAGGATCCACGTACCGCGGTTTGCGGAATATGCGTGCAGTGAAGTCTCCGGCGGTACCGGAGAGATCCTGCAATTCGCTGTAGGTCAATAACTCGATGTTGGGATGCCGACCGGCATCCATCATTTTAGGACCGAGAATTCAAATGGCGCAATCCATGGAAGAAAACGTTTTGTCCAGTTGGGCCATGCGCCCGCCGATACTGGGCCGTTTCTCCACCAGGTAGACCTGTATACCCGCTTGGGCCAGGTCCAACGCCGCCTGAATTCCAGCGATCCCGCCACCGAGGACCAGGATGCCTTTTTCTTTCAAAGCCACTCCGTTTTTGATATTGTTCTTCAATGGGCTATGTGAATGATCAATTCGTTATCTGAATCACCTTTCAGAACCGTTTACAGGAAAAACTTCGACTCGGGGATTAAGCAGTTGCTTTCGCAGATTTGCGCGCAGTTTTCTTTTTCGGTTTTTCAGCCTGCATTAATTCCAGACCGTAATCATACCCGCGGCTGAAGGCATCCAGATTGATGTCGATGAACCGTTCTGGTACTTCTCCGGGAAGTGCTTCTCGCATTGCCTCGGCGCTGACCAGCCCGGTTATTGCCGTAAAAAAGCCCACCATGACGACATTGGCAAAGATCCGGTTTCCCATTTCCTCCGCAATACGTGTTGAAGGAATGGAATACATGCGCACATCTTTGCGAATGGTCTCGGGTTTGACCAGATCGGTATCAGTGAGTAATATGCCGTCCGGGACCAGATCATCGACAAATTTTTCATAAGCTTCCTGGCTCATACTCACCAGGATTTCCGGGGCGTGGATATAGGGATACAGCACTGGTGTCTCATCCACGACTACCTGAGCAGAGCAAGCTCCCCCGCGAGCTTCTGGTCCAAAACTCTGGGTCAGCGTGGCAAATTTGTTATCGTACAGGGAAGCCGCTTTACCAATCAGCGTACCCGATTTGATAATGCCCTGTCCGCCAAAACCTGAAAATCGGATATCCATCGATTACTCCGTAATTTCTAAATGATTGTATGATTAAAACCTGCCCGGTCTGATGAACTGGATTCACCTTATTCCTGCGGTCCCCGATATGGAACATAGGAGTTGCCCAGTTTGCGAGATAAGTAGTCATCACGGCTTTGAGCGAAGGTGGGTTTATCTTTATCCACAAATTTGCCGACAACGATTTTTGTCTGGTATTCGATGTCCACATCCCGGGTGTTTGCACCATGCATAATCTGGGCTTCATCGTGATAGAATTTCATCAGATCCAACCCCGATCCCAGACGGTTTCGTCGGGCATATAAGGTAGGACAAGGTGAAATGACTTCGATAAAACTAAATCCCGGTTTCAGCAGCGCTTCAGAGATAGAATTGGTGAGACGCCGAACATGAAGAGCGGTCCAACGAGCCACGTACACCGCACCACAGGATTCAGCGAGGAAAGGCAAGTTGAAGGGAAATTCGTAACACCCAAAGGGTGCCGTGGATGCATTGGCGTCCAACGGTGTGGTGGGTCCCGCCTGTCCGCCGGTCATGGCATAGTTGAAATTGTTGATGCAGACGATGGTCAAATCCATGTTTCGCCGGGCTGCATGGATGAAATGATTTCCACCAATTGCAGCGATATCCCCATCCCCGCTGACGATAGCCACTTTCAGCTTGGGATTTCCCAAAGCCAGGCCGGTTGCAAAAGGGATGGCTCGACCGTGGGTCGAATGGAAGGAATCCAGACGCATATAGCCCGCTGCCCGTCCAGAACAGCCAATACCTGAAACCACTGACACCTGATCCCTATCCAAACCGGATTTTTGTAATCCGGAGATAAAAGCAGTAATGACAGTGCCAATTCCACAGGTGGAACACCAGATATGCGGCAGACGCTCGCTGCGAAGGAAGTCCTCCATCGGGTGGAGTAATTCCTCTTCTGGTGTTGGGATGACCAGGGTTTCTACGGTGGGATTTTCAATTGTACTCATGAGTTCCCCTTTTCGATAGCAGCCAGGATGACCTCAGGATCGTGCACCCACCCCCCTGCGTGAGGTACCAGAATCGTTTTGGCCTGTCCGCCGGCGCAACGTTCAACTTCCAGCGATATCTGTCCCAGGTTAATTTCAGGTACGACGAAGGCCTTCACTTTATCGGCCAGCTCTCTGATCCTTTTCTCAGGGAAGGGCCAGACGGTCACCAGACGCATCGTGCCAACTTTCAAGCCTTTATCCCGGGCCAATTGTACTGCTCTCATCGCGACGCGGGAGGAGATACCATAGGATATAACCACCACATCTGCACCGTCGATCAGGTCCTCTTCAATGATTCGAATTTCTTCTTCGTGGTGCAGGATTTTATTTACGAGATGTCGGACATTTTTATCCTGGGCTTCCGCATTGATTACCGGATACCCGTTTTCAGCGTGAGTGAGTCCGGTCACATGGATATAGTAGCCATCACCCGCCTTGACCATAGGGCTGGGACGGGTATCATCTTCGAATCTGTAAGGCAGGTATTCAGATTTTTCACCCTGATAAAAATTACGTGGTTCCACTTCAAGTTCATCTGCTTCGGGAATCACCACTTTTTCGGTCATATGTCCCACGCATTCATCCATCATGAACAGGACGGGTACGCGATATTTTTCGGCTAGATTGAATGCGGTGATGGTCAGATCGAAACATTCCTGCGGTGAATTGGGGGATATGGCTATAATCTCGTAATCACCGTGGCTACCCCAACGAGCCTGCATCATATCCGCTTGTCCCGTGAGAGTCGGCAAGCCGGTGGATGGTCCTCCGCGCTGCACATTGACCACCACACAGGGCACTTCCATCATGACACCCAAGCCCAGATTTTCCATCATTAGGCTGAAACCGGGGCCTGAAGTAACGGTCATCGATTTTGCGCCGCTCCAGGCTGCACCTACGACAGCCGCCATTGAGGCCAGTTCGTCCTCCATCTGAATAAACATACCACCCACTTTGGGAAAGCGACCGGCAATCCTTTCAGCCACCTCTGTGGATGGTGTAATGGGGTACCCGGCAAAGAAACGACAGCCGGCTGCAATGGCACCTTCGGCACAGGCATGATCACCATCGATATAATGACTGCCTGTGGCAACTCCGATTGGATCAGCTTTCATGCCTTTTCCTTTCCTGACAATATTGCTTTGGCATCGGGGGCTTTGGACTCATTGGAGATACAGAATACTGCGAATTCAGGGCAGATCATCTCGCACAAATTGCAGTTGACGCAATCACCATCTTTGGTAATGACCGGGTAGTGATACCCTTTGCGATTGAATTCGCGGGACATCTCCAGAACATCCCGGGGACAATACTCAATACAAAAACTGCATCCCTTGCAGCGCTGAATGATGATTTTGGGTTCCCCGTGAGGAACTTTGACTTCATCCAGGTCCAGGGGTACGCGCCAATATTTCATGGCATACCTCGTTTTATCAGGTGTTGATGGGTAACGGACAGATTAGATATAAATAATCCGGCGTTCATGCCGGTGTTAGAGGACACGGAACGGACAGGAATTTCATCGTCCACCAGGTTTAACAGCCGGTCACGGACAGAATTGAACACGCCTTCTCCGAAAACAAGAGTAACAGGTAATAAAATCTGGAAGGGAACTTCAAGAAGAATTTACGGAATCGTTGACGCATGCAGGAAAGATAAATCGCATCAGAGCACGGTTAATTTTAATTTTTTAAAATAGATATACCGGATGAAGAAGATCGGATTATGGGGATCCCCGATCATTTCACACGGTTGATTCCATCAGCAGGCCAGTATAAACTTGATCAGTTCGGTGAATATGAATTCAAGGGGGAAATAATACCCATAACTGCCGGTCAAGATTTCTTTTCAGAATTTGTCTTTCAAGCCTTTACCAAGTTCTTGGATATTATAGACTGCTAATCTCTAGCCAGGTCCTGTACCCAAAAGAATCCATTCCACCATAATCACCACATCGACGATGTTCAATTCACCATCCATATTCACATCACCCTGCCAGAATTGAAGCTCGGTGGGTTCAGTATTCAAGATGATATCCACCAGGAAAACCAAATCAATGATATCAATCCCCCCTCCTGGTACAAGATCACCCAACAGGGCGTATTCACAGCTGTCGTCATCCTGGGTTGCCAGGGGTTCAAAATTCCAGGCATCCGGATCGGTACAACCATAACAGTAATCTGTGGACAAACCGGTGGTACCGCCAACGCAGCCACACTCGTTCAAAAAGGCACTTCCCCCGGGAACGCCGGCACAGTCCATGGGTTCAGCGGGCTGCAAGACAACAACCGCAAACTGCTCCTGATCAGATAATCCTTCTGCATCGGTGACCACCAGGGTGACCACTCCGGAAGTATAGGTGCCAGTGGTGGGCAGCCAGGTAATGACTCCTTCGGGGGATACTGACATGCCTTCAGGAGCATCGAGAAGGAGATACTCCAGGGTGTCCCCATCGACTTCAAGGACCTCCGAAACATAGGTGTACACTGTATTGAGCATTGCTGTTCCGCCGGCAGAACTGATGATTTGCGGTGGATCACTTACCGGAGTAACCGTTACATCGAATTCTATCAGTACCAGATGCGCATTGTCGCTGACTGTGAGAGTGAATGACTCCACGCCAAAGAAATTGGGTGAGGGGCTAAAGGTGACCATATTCCCCTCCACCTGAACTTCTATCAGATTACTGCCGGTAAGTGTGAAGCTCAATTCGTCAGCATCAAGATCATAGCCATCGAGAGAATAGGTGAAGTCCTGGTCCTCGGGAAAAACAATGTCGGGAATATCTGCAAGCATTGGAGCGGTATTCATATAATCAATTGTCACCATCGTCTGGGCAGCACCATTGGTAAAACCATCAGTGACCGTCAGTGCAATCGGCACCGTTCCCCAGAGACCGGTCACATGATGAATGGTAACCAGACGTTCTACACCGGAAGGGGCAGTTACCGGTTCGATACTGATGAGTTGTTCCGGGATCACCATATTATTGCCGGTGGATACCTGCAGGGTGAGATCGCTGCCCTCATCCACATCCTCCGGAGTCAGTGCCAGAATCAGTCCCTGCCGCCCATCCTGCCGTGACACCAACTGTGGCGCAGGCGGATCGGGTATTGTGGGTGGATCGTTGACTTCTTTGATGAGCAGTCCAAAATCCTGATTGACGGATTCGATGTTCAATTCATCAAAGCTGGTGACGTGAATGATACAATTGCCGCTCCGATCAAGCAACGGAGTGATTTGCAGGGTATCGCCCACTACCAGACTGTCCGGAGTCACATTGAGCGAAATCAGATCATCACCCACAGAGCACCAGGCCCGAAACTGGAATTGAGGCGGACTATCCACATCTGTTGCAAAAAGGGGCACTGACAGGGGTTCTTCCTCCAGGGTCACCTGGGGAGGAATAGCAGCAACCACCGGCGCATCGTTTATTGGAATGACTTCCAAACTGAAATTGCGACTGACACTTTGTAGGGCGCCGCCTGTCTCCGTGGCTCGAACAGTTATTGTTGCCCATCCAAACCAGTCGTTCGAAGGTGCAATCTGTAAAATGTTCTCCTGATGACTGATATTTATTTTTTCCGGGTGATCGCTTTCATAGCTCAATTCAAGATCGCTGTCAGGATCCCAAAAATTCAGTTGCACTTCCAGGATTGTATCCTCATCCATCTGCTGTGCGCTGATTGGAGCCAGGTGAGGTGGATCGTCAACGGGCAGGACGGTCAGTTGAAAAACCGCTGGAGCGGATGCACTTTCCGGATTATTGGGATTCTCAATATGAAAGTTGAACACATCGGGTCCACTGAATTCCGGATCCGGTGTATAGCTGGCATCAAAAAGGGCTACATTGGGATTGAAATAGGTCAAACCCAGAATCTCGAGCTGACCATGATCGGGCGGATCATCCAGAAAGACGGCAATGGATTCATCGATTAAGGAACCAATATCCACCCCCACAAGTGATATTTGCAGAGGCAAATCTTCAGGACCGGTGGCGCTGCCCTGGAGGGCAACCGGAGGTGTTCTGAGACTGAGGGGACGTCCATTGGCAAAATGGAAGATAATCCATTCGGGAGCGGATATATCCGTACCGTCCCAGGCCTGGACCAGTATCTGATCCTGCTCCGGCAATTCCGGCGGTGGCTGATAATGGAACCACTCATCATCCAAGGGGGTGATGGACCCACCATAAATTGTCTGGATATTTCCGGTTTCGTCCAGGCCCGAAAACTCAAATACGATGGGATCTCCCTCAATGTCAATGACAGGAATGGTAAACTCCAGTCCATCCTCCAGCACATTCAGGTGCAGCTCTTCCAGTTGGGGAGCGTCGTTGACAGACATGACATTCAGCACGATTTGGGCCGGTGCACTGCTGGACTCGTAGTCGAAGGCTATATACTCAATCAGATCAGATCCGAAATAATTGGGATCAGGAATGTAATAAAACTGGCTGCCCATTGTTTCGATGCTTCCATTCTGCGGGCCACTGTACAATTCGAATCCAATTTCATCCCCCTCAGGATCATAAACGATGGGGACCAGTGCCACTCCGCTGTCCTCAAGAAGGCTGATTTGCTGATCAGTCACAATGGGTGAATCATTGACGGGAGAAACGGCAATGGTGATGTACATTTGCAGCGCGCTGAGTTGCTCATCCGTGGAGACTTCGCGAGCGGTGAATACAAACATATCCGAACCGTAATAATCTGGATTCGGGGTATATAAAACCGGCCATTGCTCGTCATCCAAAAAACTCACCGTTCCATTGAGAGGAGGAGCCAGAAGATCCAGGATAAGTGCATCTTCTTCCACATCACTGGTGGCGATCCCGATGGTGAGTGGTGTATCCTCCACAGTGCTCCATTCCTCGTTGCTTGTAGTTACATTAAGCTCCGGACGATCGTTTACAGGAGTCACCATTAAACTGATGGGCACCGCATCCGAATTTGTCTCACCGTCAGAGAGAGAGTATGAAAATGACTCGATCCCATTAAAATTGACGTTAGGCAAATACGCATAAGTCCCGATTGACCTACCCGGGATCAACGCCCCATTAGGGGTATCATTGGGAACATCATAGATGATGTCGCCATCCTCTGAGTCTCCGTCCATACTCACAAGGCAGAAATCCAGAGGTCGATCTTCCATACCGATAAAGGTGAGTATGGTGGGCATGGGAGGATCGTTTTCGGGAATTACGGTGATATAAACAACCCCGGGATTTGACACAAAATTCCCGGCAGAAACAACATAATGGAACTGATCCTCACCTGCATATCCAGTATCCGGGATATAGACCACGCTCATATTGTCAGCATTTAGATTCACTGCCCCGTAGAGCGGGGCAATCAAGATTTGGATGGTGTGACCCTGGTCACTGGGATTGGCAAACTCCAAAGTGATTTCCAGAGGTTGATCCTCAATGGTCTCTACCCAAATGTCATTTGTCTGGGGCGCATTGCAACTTGATCCATTTCCTCCGCAGATTCCGCAATCGTCTAATTCTGCGCCACCAAAACAATTGCCAAAGCAATCCATATCTGCATTTCCACCGTCGCAGACGCCACAATCATCCAGATTGTTCGAGGGACAAAAGGGGGCATTATCCTGTTGATTATTGACCCATCCTGGAGGCAACTCATCGTCACAAAATTCCAGGGGTTCTCCCGACCCCATACCATCTGTATCGCCATCGAAAAAGTACAATTGGGGTGCAGGTTCATCACAACCACAGCCCAAGTCAGCAAAATTGGGAAGCAGACCGGTGGTTCCACCCACACAGTATCCGCAGTCATCGATGAACGCTGTACCCCCAATCACGCCGACACAGTCAATTTCATCATCCAGCAAAGTGGCAAACAGCTGTGGAATTAGAAATTCAGAGTTTTGAGTCAGCGGGAAGTTCTGGGAAGGATTGGCAGGTAAATATTGATCGAGCTCCTGGATATACAGCTGGAATTCTGGATACACCGGATTCTCGGAGAAATCATTGGGATTTCCAGCAGAGATACCCACATCCACGGGTGTATCCGCACCGGTCCAAATACTGGCTCCACGACATTCACCGTTGACAAAGGCACCGATCCAGTCCATATCGGAAATTTCTTCACCATCAAGCAGAATCTCATTGACAATATAGGTGGCTGCATGCGGGTAGGTGTCGTGGTTAAACTGGTCTGGGGGATCCTGACAGAACAGTGTCATCCCACCCAGAAATATTATAAGACATTGGATGCGTTTCATTGTGAATTCCTCCTACTGTTAGACCCTTTTGACCGAATATAGAATCATCTGGAGAGTGTCAGAGCCATGAGTTGGTGCGGCAATATGCAGGAATCAGGGTCAGTTTTCCATTAATAATCTTGATTGGAATCAAGGGTTAATGTACAACTTTTCAGGGTGAACACGAAACGGAGGGAAACCTGAGATAACGCTTCACACATCTGTGGAAAACAGGGAATGCTGCGCAGATATTTATCATTGGGCATTTGGATGATGTTGCATACTTCGTCGAAATTCATACCCGTATGCATACTTCGCAGAAATTAGAAAAATTCTTGCAGGTTGCCAGTCA
>JGI10211J34971_10003184_pt1 | contig 13218 bp, 8 predicted proteins | sample Etolagsediment_FD_34971 | JGI IMG/M metagenome (IMG submission 34971) | reverse complement strand
ATCCCGAGCGGCAAAAGGAACTCGCGCGCCTGCTTGGAGCGAGTACCTTCCTCTGGGAAGACTTTATCCGCCTGCAGTACGAAAGTCTGCTGCCGTTGCTGCGCTACGATAACGAGCACCAGCTGTTGAGCACCCGAAGCGACGAACTGGAAGCGCACCTCGAGGAAAAGCTGAGCGGTGCGGCCGATTTTGAAGATCGATGCCGTATACTCAACGAGTTCAAGGACCATGAGGCGTATCTCATTGACGCCGACCATATTCTGCGACGGAACAATGACTTCTTCTTTCTGAGCCACCGCCTCACCCGCCTTGCCGAGCTGGTGGTACGCACCGCGTTCGTACTCGCCTGGGAGAAGATCACCGGCGAATACGGTGTGCCCCGAACCGCCGGGGGACTCCCTGCGGAGTACGCCATTTTCGGCCTGGGGAAGATGGGCGGGAGCGCACTCGGTTACGCGTCCGATATCGAATTGCTGTTCGTCTACGGAGACCACGGAGAAACCGACCGCGTCGACCGTCGGATTCGCAATCAGGAGTTCTTCGAGCGGCTGGTAAAACTCGCAACAGGNCTCATCATCGCGCGTCGGGAGGGGATTTTTCGTGTCGACCTTCGCCTGCGACCATACGGAGACGACGGACCATTGGCGGTCCATCTGGAAACGATCGTCTCCTATTACGGCCCCGGTGGCCAGGCGCACAGCGCCGAGCGGCTCGCTCTCATCCGGCTCCGGCCGATTGGCGGGAGTACCGACCTCGGTCGTCAGATTACCGCAATCAGGGACCAGTTCGTCTATGACGCGATAAACGTTTCGGAGATCCGCGAGCTTCGGATGAAACAGGTCCGGGAAAAAACCGGTCCGGGGCGTCTGAATGCCAAGTTCAGCCCCGGGGCACTGGTTGATCTGGAGTACAACGTTCAGCTCCTGCAGATCGAACACGGGCGAACCAACCCGCAACTGCGCAACCCCGGGATTCATGCGACGCTGCGAGCGCTCTCTGATGCCGGCGCTATCGCGATTGAGGAAGCCGACGATATGGTGCAGGCGTATCAGTTCCTGCGAAACCTCATCAACGCGCTGCGGATGCTCCGGGGCGACGCCCGCGATCTTGACCTGCCCGATTTCGGTACGATCGAGTATGTCCACCTCGCACGACGAATGGCCTATACCTCCGCCGCCGGCCTGACGGCGGAAGAACAACTGCGAGCCGATTTTCAGACCCATACCGCGATGATCCGAACCTTCGTGGAGCGACACATGGGAGAGGATGCGATCGCGCACGTCCAGAGCGGGAATCCGGCCGATCTGATCCTGTCGGATGCCCTGCGCGAGGAGTGGAGCAGCACCCTTCTCCGCGACGCGGGTTTTCGCATTCCGGACCGGGGCGTCGAGAATCTGCGCCGGATTGCCGGCTCGCACCAGACGCTGTTCGCCCGCCTGATCGTGGTCGCGTGGAACTATCTGAGCCGCTCCAGCGACCCCGATATGGCGCTGAACAACTGGGAACGATTCGTCGAAAAAGTCGCAGACCGGGCGTCGTACTTTTCCGACCTGCTCGCGCAGCCGCGACGAATGGAGATCATGTTCACCGTCTTTTCCGGCAGCCAGTTCCTTTCCGATACGCTCATACGGAATCCCGAATTTCTCTCCTGGATCAGCGATCCCGCCGTTATCGGCGCCCCGCGGAACCAGCACGAACTGTACGCCGAGCTGGGAGCCGAACTCTCAAACCTCCCGGGGAGGACCGACCGCATCAACCGGCTGCGTCTCTTCCGGAAACGCGAGATTCTGCGGATCGGTGTGAGGGATATCTGCCTTGGCGGAGAGTTTACCGAAATTATCGCCGAGATTTCCGCGCTGGCCCGGGCGTGTATTCAGGTAAGCTGTGATATCGCCTCGTCAACCCCGGGAAACGAAACCGTCTCCGGCAATCTGGCGATACTGGCATTCGGCAAACTCGGCGGCGGCGAATTGAACTACAGCTCGGATATCGATCTGTTGGCCGTCTACCGCCCACCCGCCGGCGAAGTAGCGAACGCGGAAACCGAAGAGCGCCGGTTTGCAGGCCTGTTCAAGCAGGTTGTCAGGGATCTGTCGGACTTCAGCGAGGAGGGCCGCGCGTACCGGGTCGATCTGCGCCTCCGGCCGTACGGAAACGCCGGACGGCTCGTCTATACCCTCGCCGCGGCACAGCGATACTACGAACGGGAAGCGGAGCTCTGGGAGCTGCAGGCGCTCCTCAAACTGTCACCCGTTGCGGGAAACCTCGAACTGGGCCACGAATTCCTGGAGCAGTTGCGGCCGGTATTCGCCGCCCGCCTGAAAGCGGCCGGGAGAAACCAGATACTCTCCACAATTCGCCACCTCCGGAACCGGGCGGTCCAGGAGCACCACGCGCGCGAGAACAGCGACATCAAAAACGGCGAAGGTGGAATTCGTGATATCGAGTTCCTCGTCCAGGCCGAGCAGATGATGCACTATCATCTCTTCCCGGGACTCTTTACCGGGAGCACGTTAGTCGGGCTGGACAAGCTCGAAGAGGTGGGAATCATCGACGGGGCTACGACCGCGCTGTTGAAGCGGGACTACATCCTTCTCCGTCGAGTTGAACATTTTCTGCAGGTGTACGACGATCGGCAGCTCCACTCGGTCCCGCGTGAGCCAACGGAACTGGCGAAGCTTACCGCCGTCATACTGGGTCCCGGACACGAAAACGCAGAGCTCCGGGACCGGTTGGATGAGACGATTCGCCGGGTACGCGGGTTATATGACGCGTACCTGACAAACCGGTAGATCAGATATCGTAGTACAGCGCAAACTCGTGCGGATGAGGACGCAGGTCCATCGCCGCCACTTCGTTCTCCATCTTGTAGTTGATCCACGTTGCAATAACGTCGTCGGTAAACACGTCACCCCGAAGGAGAAACTCGTGGTCGTCCTGGAGAGCCTGGAGCGCTTCCCGGAGACTGCCGGGTGTTTTCGGCACGGATGCCATCTCTTCCGCGCTCATATCGTAGATATTCCGGTCCAGCGCTTCGCCCGGGTCGATCTTGTTCTGGATACCGTCAATCGCTGCCATGAGCATGGCGCTGAACGCCAGATACGGATTACTTGAGGGGTCCGGGCAACGGAACTCGAACCGCTTCGATTTTTCGCTGTTGGAGTACATCGGGATACGGACGGCCGCGCTCCGGTTCCGGCGGGAGTACGCGAGATTTACCGGCGCTTCATACCCGGGAACCAGCCGCTTATAACTGTTTGTGGTCGGATTGGTGAACGCCAGCAGCGCCGGGGCGTGCTTCAGAATTCCGCCGATCGCGTGGAGCGCCATTTCCGACAGGCCCGCATAGCCGTCTCCGTAAAAGAGGTTCTTGCCGTCCTTCCAGATGGAAAGGTGAACGTGCATTCCGCTTCCGTTATCGCCGAAGATCGGCTTGGGCATGAAGGTTACCGTTTTCCCGTGCTTGCGGGCGGTATTCCGGATGACGTATTTGTACTTGGTCATGCTGTCTGCCATCTCAAGAAGGGGCGCAAACCGCATATCGATTTCGCACTGGCCACCGGTTGCCACCTCGTGGTGGTGAGCCTCGATATCGAGACCGATGGACTGCATCAGTAGCACCATCTCGCTCCGGATGTCCTGCAGGCTGTCCGTGGGAGGTACCGGGAAGTATCCTTCTTTGTATCGAGGTTTGTACCCCAGGTTCGGCCCTTCATCGCGCCCGGCGTTCCAGTGCCCTTCCGATGAGTCGAGGAAGTAAAATCCGCTGTGCTCATTCTGGCCGTACCGGATATCGTCGAAGATGAAAAACTCCGCTTCCGGCCCGATAAACGCCGTATCGCCAAGGCCGACGGCTTTCAGATAGTTTTCCGCTTTCCGCGCGATGTTTCGCGGATCGCGCGTGTAATCCTCTCCGCTGATGGGATCTCCGATATTGCAGATCATCACCATCGTCTTGTGTTCCATGAACGGATCGATATATGCCGATTCTGCAACCGGCTTGACGATCATGTCGGATTCGTTGATTGCCTGCCAGCCGCGAATACTGGAACCGTCAAATCCGAGACCGTCGGTGAAACTCCCTTCGTCAATCTGGTTCGCCGGTACGGTAAAGTGCTGGGCGATTCCCGGGAAATCCATAAAACGGAAATCAACAAACTTGACATCCTCTTTCTTGATCAGGTCAAGAACCTCTTTCGGATTTTTCATCCTGCCCTCCATACGGTTTCGATGATCTTGAAGCTCAATACTCCGCCTGCGAAGGCTTTAGCCTCAATTCATACATTTATGTCGGTTAAGATACAGAAAACCACCGATCATGTAAAGCTGTTTTTAAAAAAATACGTATATGAGGGTATTATTCTACGAAGAGGTCGTACCGGTGCGCCGATGAGCGCGGAAAACGATCAGATAGTCGAGAAACGAAACCCAGGCGAACAGCACACAGAGCCCGAATACGATGACGGCCGTGGTTTGAATCCACCCCGTCCACGGGGCAAACCATCCGAGATTCCGGTTACTCAGGACCGCCAGACCCATGAACCCGGCGACGGCGTACACGACGGCCTTCGCTTTTCCACCGCGCCGCGCCGCGAGGGCAATTCCGTCACGATACATCACCATACGTACAAACATGATACTGATTTCCCGGTACATGATGAGCATAAGCATCCATGCGGGCATGATGTGCAACACGGCAAAGACGACGAAATACGTGAGACGGCTTATTACATCGGCGAACGGGTCAAGGAGCTTTCCCATATCGGAAACCTGATCCAATGCCCGGGCTACCGTACCGTCGACCATGTCCGAGATTTCCATCAGCGCAAAGAGAATCCACAGCGCCACTATCGCGGGAAACGCGGCCGTCTCGGACCAGCCGGGAAGAAATGCAAGGAGAAAAAAGAGCGGGCTTACGATAAGTCGGAACGATGTTACCGAATCGGCGATATTCACCCGGTAATGCTACGGAGCGCCGGGGGGACTGTCAACAGCTCTTTCACCGATCGGAACTGGTTTCCCCGGAAAAAAGAATAGAGGACTTCGTATCCGGATCGAAATCTCCGGTCTATCAACGTGCGCAGTTCACGCTGTTGCTCGGATTCTGTTTCGAACGTCAGATGGCGTTCGCGGGTAAGGAAGAAATCGTCGCCTTCGGTAACCGTTAACGTGGGGTTTCCAAACAGATGACCCTGCCTGTCGGTAATGGTAACGTATCGGGTTCTTCCGTCACTCTCCCGACGGTACAATGTGATCATCATCGCTCTGATTATCGGCAGAAGACCGTGTATCTATGAGAATCCGGTATCCCCCGGGCTGTACAAACTCATCCGGGCGCGACAGGGAGATCGCGATCACATCGCGGCGAACCAGGCCGGCCCGAACCATAAGCCGGTATCCGAACGCAACCACCCGGCTTATGGTTCGCTCTACCTGCTGCGCATCGGGTGCCGGGCCTACGAAGCCCGAAATACGGACGAATCGATTTGACCCGGTCCACCAGATGAAGTCGGCGAGGCTGAGAACCTCCAGTTCCAGATCGGTCGAATCGGCGGAAATCGGAACGCACGCGTTGTCGTCTGATCCCGGCGACGGAATTCGGGCAAGCGAAAACGCCAGTCCCCCCGCCCGGGTCCAATCCGGAGAACCGGCGTCGAGCCAGATCGCCAGGGACGATTCCGCGCCGGCGGGTAGATCTGCGCCGGCGCGTTGAATGAGATCACTGTTACACAACAGGGTACCCTGCTCCGAATAGTCCAGTTCAATCGCAAGCGGACCTGCAGCCCAGTACCGGTACACGGTAAACGGAACGGCCGGTACCAGCATTGTTACCAGAACGATTCCCGTCGCGATCCGTCGGGGAACCAGCTGCACTACAATTGCCAGGATAAAGATCGATCCGGCGTAAACCATGATCGTCCGCGGTTCGGCGACTATCGCCGCAAAACCGACAATAACGGCCGCGCCGACGGCCCCTGCCGCAATCGCCAGCCCAAGCGGCACCCGCACCCGACGCATCCTCCGCACCACCAGTGGACGACGGGATCGCTTCAGCGGTACAAAAAGCGGAACCGCCGCCCAGGATAATCCCAGCGCCGCCAGGCCGACCATCGCGAAGAGAAGGGTCACAAAGTGTATATCTCCCCGTATTTGCGGTTCAGATACGCAAGAAAGAACTGCGGACTCAGCGGTTCACCGGTAATCCGGCGTACCAGTTCGGACGCAGAAAGAGAAGATCCGTGACGATGGATATTCTCGCGCAACCACTCCAGAATCGGCCCGGTCTCTCCCCGCGCAATACCGTCCCGGAGTTGCGGAATCTGACGCTCCATCGTATGAAAAAACTGCGCCGCGTAAAGGTTTCCCAGCGCATAGGTCGGAAAATACCCGATTCCCCCGAACGACCAGTGTACGTCCTGAAGGATTCCGTCCCGATCGGTTTCCGGGACAATCCCGAGAAGCTCCCGCGACAACTCCCGCCACGCTTCCGGCGCATCGGCGACCTTCAGCTCTCCGCTTATCAGTGCCACCTCCATCCGGTACCGGAGAATAACGTGGAGGCCATAGGTAACCTCGTCCGCTTCCACGCGAATAAACGATGGTTCGACCTTGTTCACCGCGCGGTAGAACTGCTCCACCGAGACGCCCGATAATTGCTCGGGAAAGATTTCCTGCAGCGTCGGCAGCCAGTGCGTCCAGAACGGCTCGCTCCGACCGATCGTGTTCTCCCACATCCGCGACTGGGACTCATGGATTCCCAGCGAAGTACCTTCCGCGAGGAGCGTTCCCGATAGTCCTTCGCCGAACCCCTGTTCGTAGAGTGCGTGTCCCGTTTCGTGAACGGTACTGAATATCGAACTCTGTAACAGATTCCGATGGTATCGCGTGGTGATCCGCACGTCGTCCGAGCCGAGTGTCGTCGTAAACGGGTGCGTCGAAGTGTCCAGTCTGCCCCGGTCGATATCGTAGCCAAGCGCGACCATCAACTGTTTGCTGAACGCCTCCTGACGATCGAGCGGGTAGTCGAGGTGGAGGAACGAGTCGTCAACCTGCCGGGCCGCGCCAATTTTCGCTACCAGAGGAACAAGACCGGTTTGCAGCTCATCAAAGACCCGCTTCACTTCCGACGAGCGCATATACGGCTCGTACTGGTCCAGCAGGGCGTCGTACGGATGCTCTTCATACCCGAGGTAGTCGGCCATCCGGATCGTCATCTCCACGATCTTCTTGAGGTGAGGGCGAAAGAGCGCGAAGTCGTTATCGGCGCGCGCCTGTGCCCAGACCGCCTGGGAGCGGCTGGTGAGTTCCGCCATCTCGCGAACGAAGGAACCCGGGAGCCGGGTACTCAACCGGTACTCACGCTCTTTCGCGCGGAGGAACGCCCGATCAATCTCCGGCCGCGCAGCCGGGCCGCTCGGTTCCGCTTCGGTCGATCCGCACGCTGCCAGCAGCGTTCCCACCTCCGGATCGGTGATCCGCGCGTGGTGCAACCCTTCCAGCAGCGCCTGCTGCTGAGCCCGCCCTTCGACGGCGTTTTTCGGCATGTACGTTTGCTGGTCCCAGCTGATTACCGCCGCCGCGTGCGCAAGGTGGCGCGCTTCCCGGTCGAGCTCTTTCAGTCGCGCAACGGGTTCGTGTCGTGTTTCCATTCCGGGCACCCTAGATCAGCGCCAACGACGAAACCGTCTCGCGCATACGGGCGATCATCTCCTCCAGCGGCACTCCTGCCGTCTGTTCACCGGTCCTGGTACGCAGGCTCACCTGCCGGGCGTTTGCTTCCGCCTCGCCGACCACCAGCATATAGGGCACCTTCTGATTCTGTGCGTTCCGGATCTTGGCGTTCATCCGATTGTCGCTGAGATCCGCTTCCACGCGAAAATCCTCCTTCCGGAGGAGGTCGGCTACCTCTTTTGCGTAGGCGTGAAAAGCCGGCGCTATCGGTACGACGACCGCCTGCACGGGGGCGAGCCAGACGGGAAACGCGCCGCCGTAGTGCTCGGTCAGAACGCCAAAGAAGCGCTCGAGCGACCCCAGAAGAGCGCGGTGAACCATATAGGGTCGCTTTTCCACACCGTCGCTGTCGACGAACGTCATATCAAAGCGCTCGGGCAGATTGAAGTCGAACTGAATCGTGGTCATCTGCCATTCGCGGCTGAGGGCATCCTTCACCTTCAGGTCTATCTTGGGCCCGTAGAACGCGCCGCCGCCCTCGTCCAGCTCATACTCCATTCCCTGGATATCCAGCGCCTTCCGGAGGCTCTCCGTAGCGCGATCCCAGTCGGCAGGGTCGCCTACCGCTTTTTCCGGCCGGGTGGAGAGGTATGCCTTGATCTTCTCGAAACCGAATGACTTCCACATATGGAGCGAGAATCGCAGCACCTCGAGAATCTCGTCCTCTATCTGATCCGGCGTACAGAAAATATGGGCATCGTCCTGAGTAAACCCCCGGACACGCAGCAATCCGTGCAGAACGCCGGAGCGCTCGTACCGGTAGACGGTTCCAAGCTCTCCCCACCGCAGGGGAAGATCGCGGTAGCTGTGTTTCTGCGTCTTGTAAATCAGGATATGGAAGGGACAGTTCATGGGCTTGGCGTAATAATCGGCGTTGTCCAGCTCCATGGGGGCATACATGTTCTCTTTATAGAAATCGAGATGGCCCGAGGTCTCCCAGAGCCAGCTCTTGCCCACGTGCGGGGTAAACAGCATTTCGTACCCGTTACGGGCGTGTTCCCGCCGCCAGAAATCTTCAATCGCCATGCGGATACGCGCGCCTTTGGGGTGCCAATAGATAAGACCGGGTCCCGCCTCTTCGTGAGTGCTGAAGAGGTCCAGCTCCTTGCCCAGCTTGCGGTGATCACGTTTCTCGATCTCCTCCAGCCACGCGAGGTGTTCCCGCAACTCTTTCGGATTCTCCCAGGCGGTGCCATAAATGCGCTGGAGCATCGGACGCTTCTCATCACCGCGCCAGTACGCGCCGGCAATCTTCAGGAGTTTGAACGCTTTGAAGTTGAGGTCCTTCGTGCTCTCGACATGGGGTCCCTTGCAGAGGTCCACGAACGTATCAACGGTATAGGTCGAAACTTCCACATCATCGGGTAAGTCGTTAATGAGCTCGATCTTATAGGGCTGGTCCGCAAAGATCTCCCGGGCTCTCACCTTCCCGACAACCTCACGGGTAAGCTCGTGCTTTCCCTGCATGACGGTCTGCATGCGGCGCTCGATCTCCTCGAGATCGTCGTTCTTCAGGGAGCGGGGCAGGTCGAAGTCGTAATAGAACCCGTTCTCTATGGGCGGGCCAATGGCGATTTTTGCGTCAGGAAAGAGCTGAAGGACCGCTTCAGCCATAACGTGCGCGGTTGTATGACGGATGCGATACAAGCGTTCGTCGCGAGTGAGTTTTTCAGGCATTCTCTAGGAATATCAAGGGATGGTACGCGTGTCAAGCTACCCGGATAAGCCGGCGTCGAGGCTTTGCTCACTCCCGGGAGAATACGCGGGCGAGATCAATGGAAAGGTCCGGAAAGATTCTGGGCGCCACGTGATCCTCCCGCGTGAAAAGTACCGGTTTGCAGAAACTCTTCGGCATCATCAGCAAAGCTGCGCCTGCCGAGCCCTCCGGCACAACCGAATAGACCAGGAGCGTGTGGTTCCCCGGGTTAAGAATCCAGTACTCGCGTACTCCCCGGCTTTCGTACAACCTGAGCTTATCTTCCATATCCTTGAACGCTGTAGAGGGTGAAAGAATTTCCAGGACAAAATCGGGAGCACCGGTACATCCCTGCTCGGTGAGTTTTGCAGAGTCACAGATGACCACCAGATCCGGCTGGACTACCGTATCGGTTGTTGCTACGGTCTGATTCTGTTCCGGTTCGGGGAAGAGGACGTCGAAAGGAGAGACGTAAACATCACACGGTTCCTTTCGGAAGTAGTTCGTAAAATCAGTCACGAGTTCCGTCAACAGTCCCTGATGCCGCCGATTGGGTGCCGGACTCATGTCGTACGCCACCCCGTGAATCAACTCCCACCGTTCGTCGTCGGGCCAGGTGAGGTAGTCCTTGTACGTGAACAATCCGTCCTTGTCGCCTTTTGGAATCGCCATAATGATATGGTGCGGTGAACGATGGGGGTTGTCAAGGTTGCCTGAATGAGACGCCGGTCACGGCGCGATTACCGCGCCAGCGATTGCAGCAGTACGAGCGAACGGGCGGCGATGACTACTTCGGAACGGTCGGCGATTTGGACGTTCCAGGCCGCCTCCTCGGGAGAGTCGGGGTCGCAGAAGTCGTCCGGTGATGCGCGCGCCGTATCGATAACCTGAACCCAATGCCGCGTCTTGAACGACGGCGGAACGACGAAGGTCTGGTCGGCCTTTCCCGGATTCACCATCAGATAGAAATCATCGTCGTCCCGCCCGGTCTGGAGGCCCGTTTCGCCACCGTCTATGTAGATTCCCAGGCATTCGCAATGCTCTTCCCNCCGCATCGGCTTGCCGTCGGGTCCGAGCCATTCGATATCCGCACGCAAGTTTGCGTTGTTGTCCCGGCCCGTATAGAACTCAGGACGACGGAACGCCGCGTGCCGTTTCCGGAAGTTGATCAGCCGCCGGGTAAACCGGAAAACCTCAGCGTATTCATCCTGGAGACGATAGTCGTTCCAGGTGAGTTCGGTATTGTGACAATAGGCGTTATTGTTACCTTTCTGGGTCCGTCCGAACTCATCACCACTGAGCATCATCGGTGTACCCAGCGACAGAAGAAGCGTCGCGAGGTAGTTTTTGATCTGGCGCCGGCGTTGTGCGATTATTTCGGGTTTCCGCGTCTCCCCTTCCACGCCGAAATTGTAGCTGTAGTTCGTATCATGCCCGTCACGGTTCTCTTCCCCGTTCGCTTCGTTATGCTTGCGGTTATAGGAGACAAGATCCCGCAGGGTAAATCCGTCGTGTGACGTAACGAAGTTGATGCTGTGAAACGGCTTCCGTCCGTCGTCCAGGTACAGGTCCGAGCTGCCGGCCATGCGGGTGGCGAACCCGGCAACGGTATTCCGGTCACCGCGCCAGAATCGACGGATGTCATCCCGGAACTGGTCGTTCCATTCCGCCCAGCGTCCTCCGGGAAACCACCCGACCTGGTATGCTCCCCCTGCGTCCCACGCTTCGGCGATAATTTTCGTGTCCTGCAGGATCGGATCCTGCGCAATTCGCTCCAGTATCGGAGGGTTTTCGAGCATACGCCCGTGTTCATCACGCCCGAGGATGCTGCCGAGGTCGAACCGGAACCCGTCCACGTGCATTTCAACGACCCAGTAGTGGAGGCACTCGGTAATCAACGTGCGCATCACCGGATTGTTGCAATTGAGGGTGTTTCCACACCCTGAGTAGTTCCGGTAAAAACGTGGATCGTCGTCCAGCATGTAGTAGGTGCGATTGTCGATTCCGCGAAAACTGATGGTTGGCCCGAGCTCGCTGCCTTCACCGGTATGGTTGAAGACTACATCGAGTATCACTTCGATCTCCGCTTTGTGGAGTTCCCGGACCATCTCCTTGAATTCGTTCACCTGTTCACCGCGACTTCCATCGGCGGCAAACGAACCCTTCGGGGCAAAAAACGCCAGGGTACTATATCCCCAATAGTTGGAAAGGCGCTCTCCGGTCAACGGGTTGTGGCGTGCGTATTCCCGCTCGTCAAACTCCTGAACGGGCAACAGCTCAAGGCTGGTGATCCCCAGTTCCCTCAGATACGGAATCATCTCGATCACACCCCGATACGTCCCCGGATGGCGGACGTCGGCGCTTGAGTGGCTGGACAAACCCCGAACATGCGCTTCGTAGATTACGGTGTTCCGTAGCGGATAATTCAACGGGCGATCATTCTGCCAGTCAAAATCGTCGTCTATGACGATACATTTTGGGAGCGTTCCTGCACCGCCTCCCTTCCGGAAGGAGAGATCTTTGTCGACCGATTTCTTTTCGTATGCAATTGCTCCCTGAATATCCCAGGTGAAATCACCGGTCAGCGCGCGCGCGTACGGGTCCAACAGGGAGTGGTACCGGTTAAAACGGTGGCCGTTTTTCGGTTCAAACGGGCCGTCCACCCGATACAGGTAAAGGGCGCCGGCGGTCAAACCCGTCACTTCGATATGCCAGACGTTGCCCGTCCGGTTCAACGAAGGATCGAGCTCGAACTCCTGAAATGGCTCGCTGTCCCGGGAGTCGTGAAAAAGCTGCAGATATACGCCGGTTGCGTTTTTGCTGACAAGAGTAAACTGAACGCCCTGAAGCGTTACCGATGCGCCGAGAGGATAGGGTTTCCCCGGTCTGGTTTCCAACAAATGCCGCGTCACAGAACGGGAGTATACTACGAGATGAAGCGACGGACCACTGAAACGAATGTTTCGGTATCTTCCGCATGGAGCCAGTGACCGACTCCGGACATCGTCTCGACGATTGCCCGCGGAAACTGTGCGTGTATCTTTGTGAGGTCGGCATCGTTCATATACGGAGACAACCCGGCACGGATAAAGAGTGTCGGGCCGGTATAGGTACCCTTGTCATACGACCAGTCCGAGAGCGCTTCGTATGCGTCCGACAGACCGGTGAGGTTCAAACGCCACCGGTACCCTCCCTCTCCCGGAACACCCGGATTCCCCGGCACGAGATTCTTCAACAAGAATGCGCGCACCGCCCGGTCGGGCACGTATGCTTCCATCACCCGGTCCGCGGCGCCCCGACTGCCGACTTCGCCCAGCGCGACGGCCCGTTCTACGGCTCGCATCGCCGTAAAAATCGCCGTATGGCGCGGCTGGTACCGCTTTGGAGAAATGTCGGCCACGACAAGCGACGCAACCAACTCCGGGTGTGTCAGCGCCAGCCCCATCGCAACTTTTCCACCAAGCGAGTGCCCGAGCACGTGTGCGTTCCCGTATCCGTTCTCACCCATCATCCGGCCGATCGTCGATACCATGCCCGGAATCGTGATGGATTCACAGTGATCCGATGTGCCGTGGTCCGGCAGGTCGGGAACGATTACCCGGAAGCGGTCGCTCAGCATGCGCGCCTGCGGCGCCCAGTTGTCGGCAGAGCCGAAAAGCCCGTGCAGAATCACGAAAGTCGGTGTGTCTGAATCATCGGTCCGCATGTATTGGTTGATATGAATCATAAAAAAAACGCCGCCTTCCCGGCGGCGCTCCTCACTGTTCGTTCCGAAACAGCTATTTTTTACC
>JGI10211J34971_10003182_pt1 | contig 13221 bp, 14 predicted proteins | sample Etolagsediment_FD_34971 | JGI IMG/M metagenome (IMG submission 34971) | reverse complement strand
GAGAGTAGAATGGGATCTCAAGTTTATCCGCGACTGGATCGCTGAAAACAAGAAGACGGCTTTTGGCCGTGATGGTAGTGTTCTTGCTGACCCAAGAATATCTACAGATGATCTTTTGTCATAAACTTTGTTCAATTATTGAACATAGAGGGGAAGTTTAATGCCAAGAATACTATATGGTAACACACAGCAGGCGAGCCAGGTAACGGATTTTTCCGGCGTCAATCATGACTATGAATATCCTGATGGGCTTGATTTGAAGCCTGGCCACAAGCTTCACGACACAATCCGTGACGAGATTATCCAGCGGGCCAATGAGGCCAATGCCGCTGTGAGCAATCGTTACAGCTCATGGAACAAAATCGACGAGGTTTTAACGACCTACGTGGCATTAGATCAAGACGAGGAAGATGTTAAATCATCGGACGATCGAAAGCCTGTTAGCATAATATTTCCCTATACCTATGCAATCCATGAAACCGTGCTTACATATCTTGTAAATGCTTTCTTAACGGAGCCGATCTTTCGTTATGAGGGCGTGTCGCCTGAGGACACTATCGGAGCTGTGATGTTGGAAAAAGCTATCGAGGTGCATTGTAACAAGTCGAAAATCTCGTTGGCTCTTCATACTTTGTATCGTGACTCTTTGGCCTACGGTATCGGCATTGGAGCGCCCGGGTGGGAAGAACGGTGGGGGTTTAAAACTGTCAAGCAACAAGAATCATTTCAGAATGTATTTGGTTCAACAGTTAACTCTGGCGAACCGTTTAAAACTGTCGAGGAGGCTTTGTTGTTTGAGGGAAATACTCTTGATAATGTTGATCCATACCTTTATCTGCCTGACCCTAACGTCGCGGCGCACGAGGTTCAAAAGGGTGAATACACTGGGTGGGTCGCCAGAGATAACTTAATGAACCTGCTCCAGCAAGAATCTGTGGACGAAAACATGTTCAATGTGAAGTATCTGCGGGAGGTTAAGAACAAACGTAGCTCAGTGTTTGCCGACGATAACTCAAAGCGGTATGAGCGGACTGGCATGAGCAGCTCTGGCGTGCGAACTGGCGCAGACAACAACACAACAAACCCGGTTGATGTTGTCTATATGTATATCAAGATCATCCCGCGCGACTGGAAACTCGGGGACAGCGAGTATCCAGAAAAATGGTTGTTTGCGCTGGCGAATGACAGCGTGATTATCAAAGCCAGCCCACTCGGCCTCGATCACGATCTTTTCCCAATCGTGACCTGTGCCCCTGACTTCGACGGCTACAGCGCTTTGCCCCTTTCCAGAGTGGAGGTGCTTAGTGGACTTCAAGGAACGCTGGATTGGTTGTTTAACTCTCATATCGCGAACGTGCGTAAGGCTATCAACGACATGCTTGTTGTTGATCCATATCTCGTTAATATTAATGATCTTAAAGATCCTAAGCCTGGAAAGCTCATTCGTATGCGTAGGCCTGCTTGGGGCCGTGGTGTTGGTGACGCTGTTCAGCAACTCCAGGTCAACGACATCACGCGGGCGAACATAGGAGATTCAAGTTGGATTGTTCAGTGGATGCAAAAAATTGGGGCGGCGGACGATCCGATGATGGGATCGTTGAGGAGCGGTGGTCCGGAGCGACTGACGAAGGGGGAGTTTCAGGGGACTCAAGCTGGCGCGGCATCGAGGCTTGGGCGTATTGCGAAGGTCATTGGATTACAGGCTATGCAAGACCTTGGTTATATGTTCGCCAGCCATACACAACAGCTTATGAGCCAGGAGCTTTATACAACTACTACCGGGCGCTGGCAGGAAACCATAATAGAGCGATTTGGTCCGAGCGCGAAACGGATGAAAGTAACTCCATTTGACGTGCTGATCGACTATGATGTGCTGGTCAGGGATGGCAGTGTGCCTGGCGGAAACTTCTCGGATGTGTGGGTTCAGATGTTCAACGTGCTGGCTTCACATCCTGAGCTTCAGCAAACTTTTGACATCGGGCGGATTTTCAAATACATAGCTACAAACATGGGAGCTAAAAATGTGGATGAGTTTATTAGGGTAAAACCCCAGATGATGAATGACGAGCAAGTGGCGCAACAAGCTCAGGCCGGAAACATCGTTCCGATGCAGGAGGCTATGGGTGGAATATAAAAGTTCGCTACCTGAATATGATAGATTTCTCGGCAGCCATGTCTACGAGGACATAATGACTGACTTTGAGGATTGGCTAGGTGCAGCCATGCAGGGGCTTGAAAATGCCGAAACCTCGCGGGACGTGTTCCGTTACCAGGGCAGGGTCGGCGTAATGCGAGATGTTATAAATTGGTTCGAGAACTTCCGGGCAGTGCTTGAGGAAGCGGCGGAGTAACTTTCAACTATGTTCAAAAATTGAACAAAGGAGGCTGACAATGGCAGAGGCAGAACGTAACGAGGAGCAAGAGGAAATGTTGGACCAGATCTTTGGAGATGATGTTGTTGAAGAGGAACCTGTAGAGCAGGAGGAGCAAGTTGAGGAGCAACAGGACGAGCCAGAGCCTGATCAGGAGTCAGAACCGGAAGAAGCTCCTGAGCCAGAAGAGGAAGAGCCATCGGAGGAACCTGTGGAAGAGCCTGACATCGAGCAGCCTGATGCTTCTGACGTTGCTGATGATGGCCCTGTGGATGATGACTCTTTTGACGAACTCGCTGCGCTGAGGGAGCAAAACGAGGCGCTTTTAGCTCATGTTGAGAGTTTGAGCGGGCAAGTGGTCGGAGGAATTTCCCAAACGCCACAAGCTCCGGCAGCTGCTGAGCAGCCGAAAGCTCCCGCCGCGGCCGTGCCGAAAACGCCGAGCGAGGTGATGAACTTTCTGGAAAACACCTCGATCGACGATTTGCTGGAGGACCCAACAAAGTTCAACTCCGTCCTCAACAACGTGGCGATGCAGGCCAAGCAAAGTGCTCAGCAGGAAGTTGTGCAGCAGGTCTTGCGGAGTGTGCCTGAGCTTGTAATGGGCTACATCACCCGTCACTCGGCGATGAACAGAATGGTTGACGACTTTTATCGTGAAAACTCTGACCTCGTAAACGTGAAACAAACTGTGGCAGCGGTAGCAAACGACATTCATGCTAAGAATCCGGAGTTGGGTGTCGAGGATGTGTTTAAGCAAAGTGCCGAGCAAACACGAAAACTGCTAGGCATCAAACAGGCGGCCCAAAAAGCCGCTAAGCAACGGCCCACGAAGCCAGCGTTTGCAAAAGCGGGTGGGGCCAGAAAGAAAGCCGCGCCTGTGAGCGCGCTTCAGCGGGAATTGGATGAACTTTTTGTAGAAGATTTTTAACGGAGGTGTAAACAATGGCTTTAGAACAAAGACGTGATACGATAATGGGTGGGCAGGTAATTGACAAGTTTCTGCACGCCACTGAAAGTGCAACCCTGGGCGTGAACCAGCAGGTTGTGGTATGCACCACTGGGGCCGTGAGCGACGTAACCATTACGTTGCCGGCGGTGGTTGATGCTGTGGGGAGGCTTTACACATTCTCCTTGGAGACCGATGGCGGCAAAGACCTGGTTGTTCAGGATGCTGATGATTCGGTGAACTGGACCGACCTGACCATGGACACCCAGTACGACTACGCCATCCTGTTCTGCGATGGGCGCAGATGGTGGGTGCTGGCCAGCGAAGTAGCATAAATTGAGGAGGTAAATTGTTATGACTTGGAAAGGTGATCTTTTGAAAGCCGGAATCTCCTCTGACGGAACCAACATTGACGTAGCTGGCAACCTGTCGGTGCTTGGTGTCCCCGTTGTGGGGAGTACTTTCGGAGATGCTTATTTTGTGGACTACCGTAATGGTCTGGACACAAACAACGGCAAAACACGCACCACCGCGTTTAAAACTTTGAGTGCTGCGATTGATGCCGTAACTACCAACAACAACGACGTGATTTTTATTGACGGCGATTCGACCGTGGTGGAAACTGCGATGGTCACGCTGTCGAAAAACCGCGTTCACATTGTCGGGTGTAACGGGCCAGCGGGGCACTACGGAGCTGGCGCGAAGGTAAGTGTAGGTGCGACCACTGATGCCACCGACATCTGTACGTTCCAAAACACTGGCGTTCGTAACACTATATCGAACGTAAAGTTTATGAACGCCAACACTGTGGCCGAGGGACTTTATAGCGTGGTGGAAGCTGGCGAGTACGCCCGTTATTTTAACTGCGAGTTCTATAAATCAACCGACTTGGATGTGACCGGAGCGGCTGAGCTGGTAGCCAATGGTGACAGCACGATGTATTACAACTGTACCATTGGTTCCAGTGCTAACGCCATTAGCGGGGCGATCATCCGGGCCAACGTGCTGTTTACCAAGGGAATTGTATCGGGCAAGGTCGCGCGGGACAATTACTTTGAGGGCTGTATCTTGTGGCGACGAAGCTCCAATGTGGCAAACCGCTTTGTCTATGGCGCGAACGCGGCGGACATCGAACGGTTTTGTATTTTTAAAAGCTGTCTGTTTGCCAACGCTAAAAATGCGGCTGCGGTGCCTGCCCAGAACGTGGCTTTCGGCAGCTCGTTGACGGTGGGTGAAGTGTTGTTGTGGGATTGTGTGAGTTTGAACGCTGCAACTGCTATGTCCACAACGACTGGCGTTTTTGTTCAGGGCTATACGCCTGATGCTACTGGTGCGGCCGCGGGTATCCCGATTCAGGCTGCTTAGTAAATAATTTTTTTTAACTGGAGGATATTAAAATGGCTGGATTTCTTGGTATGCGTGGAACAGGTGATTGGGTCACCGATCAAAGACCCAAAAATTTTCGTGAGGGGATTCTTTATCGCTACCCTAATGGTAAGGCCCCGTTGACTGCAATTCTCGGGAAAGCAAAATCCCAGAAAGTCGATGATCCTGAGTATTACTGGTGGACCAAAATGCTGGCGAAACAAACTGCCAGTATTACCGCCGGAGAGATCTATACTGATGTGGCGCTTTCGACTGCTTATGTGAGCGGTGGTACAGCGGGAGACACTGTGTTTGCCAAAATGACTGAGGCCAACAGTGGGCAGTTTCGTACTGGCCACCAGGTGATTTTTCGTGACGCCAGTGATACTACGATGACTGTTGTGGGTGTTGTAACTGCCCGCCAGGCCAACGGCGCCAGCAGCTACATCGCGGTGAAATTGCTTGAGGCTGATGATAATAGCACGGCTGGCGATATGAGTGATGCTGACAGCGTGATGATCGTGGGGAATGTGAACTCTGAGGGTTCGGCAATGCCTGAGGCGATTTCTTATGATCCCTTCAAATGGTATAACCGGACCCAGATCTTCATCACCCCGCTTGAGATTACCCGTACGGCCAGATTGACCAGGCTACGTACTGGTGATGCGTATAAGGAGCTGAAACGGGAAGCTGCGGAGCTTCACTCCATTGAGATGGAAAAGGCTTTTCTGTGGTCCATTCGGAGTGAGGAAACTGGCTCAAACGGCAAGCCCGAGCGTACCACGATGGGGCTGATTCCCGCGATCAACGGGGCTGGTACTCCCAGTGGTGAGGACAGCGGGACCGTTGACGACTATCGGCTGAACACTGATTACAGCGGCCAAACGTGGCTTGCTGGTGGCGAGGAGTGGTTGGACGAACAGCTGGAGCTTATGTTCCGTTATGGGTCGGCTGAGAAGCTGGCGTTCTGTGGCTCCGGAGCTGTGCTTGGAATCAATCGGCTGGTGAAAAACACTGGGAATTTTGACTTCAGCCCTGCGACCAATACCTACGGGCTGGACATTACCAAGTGGAAAACGCCCTTTGGCACGATCAACATGATGACTCATCCGCTGTTCAGCTACGATGCAAGCACGCTGAACACCATGGTGATCTACGAACCAGCAAACGTCAAGTACCGTTTTATCACGGACACGAAGTTTGTCAAGGAAGGTGATATGCAGAATACCGGCTACGCCTGGGTTGATGGGACGAAAGAAGCGTTTCTGACCGAGTGTGGCTTGGAGTATCACCACCCTGCAGGTTGGGGATATTTGACCGGCGTTGGACAGGATAATTCGTTGTAGCGGTTGCCCTTCCGCCGGGGCTAGCATGGCCAGGTGGGTTTGGCCTCCTTTCGACGCCTGGCCATGCTTAAATGCTTTGTTCAATTTTTGAACATAGTGGAGTGAGAAATGAACTTATTGCAATTAAGAAAGCAGTTTGTAAAACGAAATGGGCGATATGATCTTGTGATGGATAATGTAGGTTGGGCTGATAACGGAGCTGATTTTTATATCAACTCAGGCCAGCGATATATTGATCGGCTTGACACAACAAAAAAGAGCCAGGCCAGAAACTATCAATATGTAACAAGCGGAGATTATTACGCCACATTTCAGTATTGTCGAGCAGTTCAGGGAGTTTATCGAATGAACTCCGAGGAGCAGAAAAAGCTTGAAAAGGTCGATTATGATGATCTTCGGGACTACTATGCTGCTCCACAAGGTGACTTGGATACTGGCAAGCCATTGTATTATGCCCCCGTTGGGATTCGTTTGGCGCCCGAGATTGATCGAATGGAAGCTGGTGATATTACTACGGTGACACCGTTCGCCCACATAGTGATTGATCCAAGCTACGAGTACAACGCTATAATGTTTTACCCGCCAGCTGATGGTAGTTATACACTCGAAATCACCGGATTGTTTTATTCACCTGAGCTGAGCAGTGATACAGATACAAACTTTTTTGCTACTGTCCACCCAGAGATTCTTTTAATGGCTGCTAATCGCCAGCTTGAAATCGACTATCGAAATACCCAGGGAGTTAAAGATTGGGAGCTGGCGATTCAAAGTGAGATAGTCGGGCTAGGTAAAGATCTTGTTGAAGAACATATTTCTGAAATAAATCAGATGGAGGGCTAATAATGGCTAGGGAGAATGGAAGCTATCGTGAGGGTTACTTTGCAACTATAGCAGCTGCCAACACCGGATTCGACTCGTTTGTGACGGCTGTAAATACCAGGCTTAACGCGGCAAGTGGTGGGGAAGCTACTCAGGCAAATGGCACTATCACGATGTCAGTTTTGTGTGAAGATGGTTCTAGCAATCAATACACGTTTAAACATACTGTGGCGTGGGATACCGGGACTGTGGCCGCTGGTACGGCACTCACACATTGTATTAGTGTGATGACTGCACTTGATGCTTTGGCGACAGCGGTCGAAGGCGCCAGCGCTTATACATCCGTGAAAACTGTTGATGTTTCTGCCACTGTAACCATGAGCAATTAGGAGTGTTGAAATGGCAAGACAAAATGAGCGTAAGCTACTACGTGGCTCGTTTGACGAGAAGCTAACGCAGGTCGAGTCTATCATTCGGAAAATGAATAGGCGACAAAACAACTACGTTATTGGAGTAACTCCTCCGATCCCAGTGTTTGATTGGGTTAAAGAGCCTGACGAAAACGGGGTAGTTTTTCGTAAGCTAATGCCAGGAAATGGAAAGATCACCATTGGATGTATGTATGTTGAAGAGCTTAACCAGCAGCTCAATCCACAAGCGGTACTTAATATTGAGGGAAAGCTTGGTGGAATGAATATTAAGATTCCCATAACCAAACAAGCTTTGAGCATTGAGCCTTTGATGCCTGTGGAGTTCGGCCAGCGATTGATGTTATCAGTTGATCCTGTCGAGGCGTGTAAAGGAATCTGGACAGCCTTCCTGTTTGAGGTTGACATAGCTCATACCCAAAAGGACCAACAGCTTGCAGACGGCTTTCTGGCCCTCGTGGAGGAAGCCGACGGAGATATTGAAGATGCGGGAGTTTGAGAGCGTTTTTGACAAAGGGCTTTTAAAAGGCCTACGAAGCGAGGCAATTGAGCCAGCTGGCGATCAAAGACTTACTGAGCTGAAGAACTTGCGTCCACATGAGTTTGGGCTTAGGCCAGTTGAGACAATAACTTATCCATTTGACGATGTTGTTTTTGCTTATCCGTTTCCACAACTATTTTTACTCCGTGAGCTACGATTGATGGCCACAGAGACTGCCGTTTACACTTGTGATTCTAGCTGGAGTCCTACGCTGGCCATTGGAAGTTTGGCGGCTGGTGGTATCTGGCATGTTGCAGATTTTGGTGATTATATCTTAATGACAAACGGGAGTCAGCTTGTCCAGCGTTATGGCTCAACAGGCGCGTGGAGTAAGTTTGCCAAAACCAGCTCCATTCCTCCAATGAAAACTGTTTGTAACTTTCGTGGGCAGATAGTTGGGGGAAATGTGACAGCTGGGCAATGGGAAGACTGCGCATCGAACTATGTGGTGTGGAGTGATATTGGAAGCGCGAACTTTTATCCTGACCAGAAGAACGAAGCAGGTTACGCGCCGATGAGCTGGAATGGCGATGTACTTCGGGTGTTGCCATTAGGTGATATGGTGGCAGTTTACGGGGTAAATGGTGTTAGCTTACTTAAACCAACCAACCAGTATATGGGGATTAAAGAGCTAAATCTACCAGGGATTCCTACTGCTGGAGCAGCCGGCGGAGGTCATAGAGGGCATGTCTTTGTAGATTATGGTGGCGATGTCTGGATGATGGCGCCAGATGGCCAGCCAAAAAATCTGGGGTATAGTGAATATATCTCAACGATGGACGCCAGTGAATTGGTTGTCAGCTATAACAGGCATCAAGATGAATATTATATATCTGATAACTCCAAGTGTTTTATACTAGGCAAAAATGGGCTTTGCCAAACTCATCAAATTGTTAGCAGTTGTGATTTTGACAACGGAGTGCTTTATGGAACCTGGGAAAGTGATCGAGATCGAAACGCCAGAATAACAACTGACGTGCTTGATTTTGGGCAGCGGGCGTTTAAAACTCTGGCGACGCTGTCGGCTAATTGTAGCTCAACAAATAGCATGTGGCTGAGTATTTATTGGAGATCAAATGTTGTTGGGAGCTTTGATCAATCTCAATGGCAGATGATTAATCCAACTGGCTTTGCTACTCCAATGGTTACGGCTGTAGATTTTAAGCTGGCATTTAAGGCGGATGATTATACTAATACAAAGTTGGTTAGCTTAAGGTCTCGATTGAAGCTTAGTGATAAACGAGTAATAAGAGGAGCTTACAGTGCTACTTAAAATGATACCTGAGGCCATATCAACTACGTGGGGAGATATAAAAGAACAAATTGAGCGGGCATTACCAGAGCATGAGCAAACTGAAAAAACAATGACGAATCTGTTGGAAATGCTTTTGCTTGGTAAGGCAGATTGTTGGACAAGTTATGATGCAGAAGATAATAATAAAATTAATTTCATTGTAGTAACAATGCCAGTTTATAATGAGCTAACTGGCGAGAAGAACTTATTAATTTATAATGTAACAAACAGTGTGATTATGGATCTGAAAACATCAAACCGCTTATGGATTGAGGGATTTCAAGCGCTGCAAAAATACATGAAAGCAAACGGCTTTAGCAGATTGGTAAGCTATTTTGATGATACGAATAATAGATCGTTTAAAATAGCTAAAAGATTTGGGGCCGATATTAAGTATTATATTGAAATAGGAGTTATGGAGGGCTAGATTATGGGTGGATCAGGTGGGGGAGCTGCTGGCGAGGTAAGCTGGCCAAGTTATCTGGAGAATGCTCATTCAGGGTTGATTGGATCTTTTAGTACCTCTGTAGATACAGGCACTGCATTGGCATATGCTGTTTCTGGTAATCCTTATACAGCTGATGCATTTGACCCTGATGGTTTGATAGCCCAGTTGGACGACGCAGTCAGTAATTTTGGTAATAGTCTGGCCGTGACTAATCCGTGGGATGAGTGGAACAACATAATGAATACCTCGATCAACAGGTATGATATTATACTTGGTGATCGGCCTGTGATCAGACGACCTGAGCCCAGCTCTTGGCAGTGGATCGAAGATCTCTGGGCAAGTATTAATAGTTCGCTTACGGCACCAGATGATATCGACACTTATTGGACTGATCCTATCAGCGAGGCTGCTACTGATATAGTTGCGGATTGGACAGATCCATCGCCAGACTCGCCTAGTGATATTAGCACAGAGCTGGCGGCCAGTAGCACAATCACTGCCGCTGTTTCTGCGTATGGGGCTAGGCTGAGTGATGCAATTACGAGTGACACACTGCCTAGATTTCAGGCCGGAATGAGGGATATTAATGCTGTTCAAAGCTCGGCCTTTTCAATCGGAGCCGCAATTATTGAGGCCATGAGAGTACGGGATGTGGCGAACTTTGATGCTGATCTGACAACGAAGCTTACTGCTCAGCAGGATCAGCTACTTGGGCAGGCGTTTATGCAGGATGATAAAATTAACGCTGCTAATTTGTCAGACAAGAATAAGATGATCGGCCAGTCTTATTTGGACAATGACAAGATGATAGCTGGTAGCTTGTCAGATAAAAACAAGCTGATATCCCAAGCATATTTGGAGAGTGATAAACTAAGATCTGCGAATGATATGGAGAGGAATAAAATGCGCTCGCAGGGATTGCTGCAGGGAGATAAGCTGTTTGCCGATAGTGATAAAGCTGAGAGCTTGATTAATGCTGAGATGGCCAGGCACGGAACAGGAATGGTTTATCAGGACGCAGATCTTTTCTGGAAAACTTTACACCAACAACAGAGTCTTTATGGGACATGGGCGGCAGCTGTGGTGGATAGCAACAGGATTAAGTACGTCATGCAGAAGGAAGAAAATGATAAGAATATTGAGTATGATGCTACATATGCGTCGTGGAGATTGGATATGGCGCAAAAGGCTGCTAATGTGTTGGCATCAGTTAGTGGTGGAACAAGCTATACACCTGGCCCAACACCTGCGCAGAATGCTCTTGGTGGCGCATTTAGCGGGGCCGCGATTGGGGCGAGGGTCAGCGGGAACGCTTATGGGGCAGGTGCTGGAGCTATCCTCGGTGGGATCGGGGCTTATTTGTTGGGAGGTAGATAATGGGCAGTGACGGAGCACAAGCAGTTAAAGCGTTAACACAAGCAGCCCAGCCAGCTGCTCAAGCTGCTCAAGCTGGCCAGGCGCAGGGAATTACTATGGAAGGGCTTCTGGGAAATGTCCAAGATCGAATGCAGCCAAATCCTCAGATAGCAACAGATATTGACATCGGTATGTTGACGGCTAAAGACTTCGCGATGCAGGCTCAACAACAACGGGCACAGGAAATGGGAGGCCCTGCAGGACTTGACGCATTTTGGAATGATCTTATAAACAATGGTGCGAGTTATATTGACGAGGCTAATCGCCAGCAGAATGCAGTTAACACTATGGACATTGACGCTATCAGGGATTATCAGAGTAGTGGCGATCCACTGCTGGATGTTATAAAGAACTGGGATTATTATAATCCCTACGAACCGTCATAAGCTGGAGGGATATAGTTATGGTCTGGTGGGTTCCATTAGTAGTGGCGTTAGCGGCGGCAGCTGCAAAAACAGGCGTGGATGCGGCGCAGGGAAAGTATAGTGGCGGGAGTGCTGGTGATGGAGCTAATGACGCATTTGGAGATTTTTTCAAAAACACCATAATGGGCTGGACATTAGGAACCGTTGGTGGGGTAGCTGGTGAGGCCGTCAGCGGAGCCAGTTCGAGCGCTGCTGATGCTGGTATGTGGAGTGGGATGAGTGACTCTGAAATTGCCGCCGCCATGGGTGCCGAGCAGGGTGGACAGGGCGCAGCGATGGCAGCGCAAAATGCTGGATCAATAGCTCAGACAGCAGCTCAAGCTGGCGATATGGCCAGTCAAGCTGGAGGCATAGCCGATGTTGGGGCTATGGCGCCTAGTGATATTGGCCAGTATGGGATGGATATACAATCTGGCCAGGCCCAGCAGATATTGGCCGAGCCACAGCCGTCAGCGATTGAGAACTTGTTTAGTGGGGATGGTGATATTAGCCCGATGAAAACGCTGTTTAAGTGGTTGGACAAAGGTCAGGAGTATGATGAGTTTTCTAAAAACAATCTGTTTAGCGATGCCGGAGATTTTGACGAAACGATCTTTGGTGACCCAAGTGCAAAAGATGATGAGCAAAAAAAGCTGCAAAAAGCGTTCCTTGAAATGCAAGCTTACGGGCTAACGGGACTGAGTCCCCAGGCAAAGCAGCGGGGCCAACAAGCTACGCAACAGGCCGAGAAGTATGAGGACTGGTGGAAAGATTGGGAAAAGGAAGCTGATAAAGAATACGAAGGCGGTTTGTTTGGTGGTCTTGGTAATTATTAGCACTATGTTCAATTATTGAACAAAGAGGTCAACGTGAAAGAAGATCCTGAATTAAGAGAATTGCTTCAACGGTGTTTTGCCAGCACGAAGGTGTCGGCCAAGACTGTTTTTCCCGAACGCTTTAACCTGCCATTTAGCTCGTTGCATGACGAGATTTTCAAAATAATCGACAATGAGGACATTCAACAGGCAGTGATTGCTGCGCCTCGTGGGTTCGGGAAAACTTCGCTTTGCACAATAGCTCATCCGGCCAAACGGATATTGTTTGGGGAAAAGAAGTTTATCGTGCCGATCAGCGCAACGGCGACGAGTGCTGTGATGCAGGGCGAGAACTTGAAGCGTGAGCTAATGACGAACCTGATGATCAAGCGGATGTTCGGGCCGATGAAGAGCGATAGCTTCAGCAAGGATCAGTGGATCACCGCGAATGGTGTGATGGTGATGCCAAGAGGCGCTGGCCAGCAGGTCCGTGGAATTTTGTTTGGGGACAGCCGGCCTGACCTGATCATCGCGGATGATCTGGAAGATCCCGAGGGCGTTCGTTCCGACGAGCAAAGGCAGAAGCTAAAGGACTGGTGGTTTTCAGATGTTTGTAACTCAATCAACCGCTCGCGCAAGGATTGGAAGATTATTATTATCGGAACGGTGCTGCATGAGGACAGCTTGCTGGTCAACCTGCTTGAAGATCCTGATTGGTACAGCGTGCAGCTAAGTATCTGTGATGATAATTATCACTCGAACTGGCCGGACTTTATCTCCGATGCTGAGGTTCGAAAGCTACGGGATGCTCACGAGCGGCGTGGGCAGCTCGACCTTTTTTATCGTGAGTATAGGAATATTCCTGTGTCGACGGAGGATGCTACGTTTAAACCAGAGTACTTTCGCTATTACGAGGAAACAGAAACAGATTTTAAGGATATTGAAACCGTGATTATGATTGACCCGGCGAAAACTGTCAAGCTCCATAGCGCTGAGAGTGCAATTGTGGCGGTGGGGATTGACC
>JGI10211J34971_10003181_pt1 | contig 13221 bp, 19 predicted proteins | sample Etolagsediment_FD_34971 | JGI IMG/M metagenome (IMG submission 34971) | reverse complement strand
TATACTATTTTTAGGAAAACAAAATGAACAACACAAACAACCCAATAAGCTGGCGTAACGCAGATGGATCATGGTCACACTACTGCGTGCCAGAACAAGACATCATAACAAATTTACAGTCAGAACCATGCAACTGGTGCGACACACCAGAACCAGAACAAATTTATAAAAATACAGCGTTTGGAGTAACACATGCAGGTTAAATCACGAAGAGGAAGCAAACCGGGACCAAGACCACACACATGGGTAACTGGAACAGATCCAGTAGTGCATGAACAATATCGTGCTTTTATTCAACAGCGCAATCAAGCAAGATTTAGACATGAAGGTTGGAATGACGAATACACCTTTGAACAATGGCGTGAACTATGGCAGGATCACTGGCATCAGCGTGGTAGAAAGCCACAAGATTATTGTATGACACGCCGTGACCCCAACTCGCCATGGACACAGTCAAATAGTCAAGTTATTCTACGCAGTGAACATATGAGCACACAAGCAAGAGTAGCCGCTAATACTAGATGGAGTCGAAAAAATAATAATAAATAGTTTTACTATTATTAGGATCACTCACAAGAGGTAAAACATGAACATCATAGAATCAGATCCCATCGAACTACATCCAGTTGACCAACTAGATGATGTAGAAACAATGACTTATACACCCAACCTACTTCTAACTCAACAAGAAGTACACAACATATTGAATTGTGCTGATTTTGCAGAGCGACTTGTAAATGGAGAAAGCACACTCACAGCACGGGGAGTAGCAGATGAGTGAACGATCACGAAATTCATGGAAGGATAACCCGGTATTCCAAGCACGGATGTGGAAAAAAGGCATTAATCCATATCGCGAATATCTAGAAAAGTTATCTCCCGAGGAGTATGCTAATCATCTAGAACAGCGTCGTAAGCGTCGTCAAATGAAAAAGATGATGGAAGAAGTTGTTCAAGCACAAGCAGCTGGTTGGGTAGCAATGTTCAACAATGCAGCAGTTAAACTGTTAGAGCGTGCTGTTGAAACTGGTGACGCACAAGCATTTGCTACTGTGTATGACAGATTAATTGGCAAACCCACGCTTACAGTTGATGCTGAATTGTCAGAAAAACCTGTTCTACCATGGCAGGATGATGATTAATTATTACATACCCACTGATGAGTATGCTGATGAACACGCTGAATCACATGCTGTTATTGTAGGCAATGGGCCTAGTATTAAACTAATTGATTGGCACGGCACAGTAAATACACAAACCTACATCATTGCTACCAATAGAACTTGGCAAGGTGTTCCAGCAGATCATATTGTTTTTACTGATGAAAAGTTATATCAAAGCGTTCAGGATCGTCCAGGATTGGCTAACAAAGCATTTTATATCCCGAGTGAACACGGATCAGGTTATAACGCTGGGTTATGGGCTCTTAACCGTTTTGATCGTATATGGCTTGTTGGCTTTGACGGAGCCAGAATGGGCAGAGACGAAAGCATACACTGCGACATCAACTCAACCGCGAGAGCATTCCCCAGCGAGCACAGACTTACCAAAATAGCACGACGCAAATATGGTATTGAACTAGAAGATTTAATACGAACTGACCTACGTCGTGTGGTTTTAGTAGAAACACTGGATCAACATCGTAGGCTAGAAAAAGCGACAGGGCTAAAACGAATGTTCTAACCCTGTCTATACAAAGGAATACGGGATGGTATCAACCCGCACTATTACTTATAAAAAGTGCCCTGTTCTACTCACGGGGCACGTTTGTTTTTGCTAAATAAAAGCATAAACGCTGGCCAGCGGAGACTATTAAATGACAACAATTACTACTCGCAGTGGTAAAGGTTCAGAACTTACGTATACTGAACTAGACACAAACTTTACCAATCTAAACACAGACAAACTAGAAAACATTACAGGTGAAAGCATTGGTGATTTATCTGATGTCAACATTGCAAACCCGGTAGATGGTTATGTTTTAACATATAACTCAACTTCGGGTAATTTAGAATTACAAGCAGCAAGCGGTGGTGGCGGCGATACCGGTGACTGGACATTTACCAATGAAATTGCTGCACATTCAACAGCTATTACTGAAACTGCAACACGCCCACTTCCATTCCAATTAAAATTTGGTAATGGCTTTGCTGGTGACCCAGGTAATGAATGGAGCACTAACTACGATCCAGAAAACGAGTCTAGACACTCACTGTTAACCAACAACTATTACACCGAAAACGGCGCTACTAATCGGAGATACTATGCACAGAATATTACCAAATATAATATCTTTACCGACGGATCGTCTACAGTAGATCGCGGGCGTGCTTTAAGTGTCAGCATGATTGAAGGTGGTAGAAGCACCGTAAATTCAAATGCATACACACATCGTGCAGCACAAATTGCATACTACAACTACGATGTGGGTGATGCACTGGGCACTAGTAGAAACAGAAACTTTGTTAATGCACTAACAGCTCGTGTTACTAATAAATCCACAACCGGCACATTTAGATATGGGTCAGCATTAAATGCTGACCTACAAGTTAATGGCAGCTGGGAACGAGCCGTAGGTTTGACATTTAGTGTTAGCGGAGGCCAGTCGCCGGATAGCCTATATTTAATCCATAACTATCCAAATGGTCAATACAATGGTGGTGGAAACGATTATAATGGTGGTATTAGCTCAGATGCAAGAAACAATTACAACTACTACTTCTTAAAAAACGATGATGATCAGGCCAAAGTTAAATTAGGCACACTAAGTCAATACCATGAAGAAGTAACTTATCAATCAAATCCAAGTGCTAACTATGAAGTTACAAAGTGGAACGATCGTCAAATTGCGTTTATTGAAGTAACACAAGATTTAACAATTACCAACTTTAATGGTTATATTGGTATTGCAAATTATAGATCAATGGATACAGTTACACTAATGTTTAGACAAGATGCAACTGGTGGCCATACTGTAACATTACCAACTGGTTCAACTTATCTGTATGCAAATTCAAATAATATTGTTGGAACTACAGCAAATTCAGTAACAATGGTTACAGTTAGTATCAGTGATATTGGCGAAACATATGATACGAATCAATATCTACATTTTATTTCAGTATCGCCAGAATTTGCTACCATAGCATAAGGAATACACAATGTTAGGTTTAGGTAGAGCAGGACATTATACAGCAAGTTGGAACACAGGTGAATTGGATTGGAATCCAGAACTAATCGGTTCTGGCTCATTTCAAGCACTATGGCCTGGTGTAACACCAAGTTATTCAACCAATGATTCAAATAGAAATGTGTATTGGAACAGCGCACCAGATTCAGCTACTATTGATTTAACCGGATGGAAAACCAGTCTAGATTTTGATATTCATCGTTTAGCAATTAGTTGGATTGTAAAATTACCCGACCCAAATTTGATCGGTAATAGTCAAATTACTGGTGGTGTTTACACAAAGCTCGATGGTAATGAGCAATATGGTGATTTACAAGTAAGAAATGATAACAATGGCACACATTACAATGTTAATGGTGGATGGTTATTCAGCTTTGATGTTGGATATCCTGGCGGTAACATTGAATTACCACATTCACTTGCTGGCCAATGGATACAAATATTTGCTTGCACACAAGAAAATGATGCCGGGATATTTGCTAATTATGGATCAGATAATTTAAGTTATGCACAAGCCAGAATGGCGATATACAATTTAAGTGCTGGATATCAACTTATTGGTGTCGAAGATTTATCATTTACTCCATGGAATAACAATGGTGAGTTTTGGCCTATTGCTAATGAACCATATGTAAATGTAAGTGGTTGGGATGGTAATCTCGCATTTATTCGTCAATTTGGTCCCGAAGGTGCAAGCATAAGCAGTGGATTGTGGTTTACTTTTGGTAAAACATTTGATCCGGCTGATACCAGTATCATAAATGCCAATGTATTAGGACAAAGTGTTGCATCGATTGATGGCGTTGACGCATGGATTAATGGAATATATCCAGCAAATGGAACACCACAATCTTACAATAATATGGGTTATTCACCACTTGGACCTAACAATCTATTCAGTGGAAGTTATGGACATCAGATCGAACTACAATATGTAAATGATTACTGGAGCAATTTAGACACACCAGATGGTGGAGGAACAATATGAGTTATATTACAGATTATTTAGAAACAGCACTACTTAACCATGTGCTACGCGGAACTGCACTCAGTTCTCCTGCAACTGTGTATGTTGCTTTGTTTACAAATGCTATTGATGACACAGCCACAGCAACAGAAGTAACAGATGCCGGTTACAGCCGTCAAGCAGTAACATTTGGTGCACCCAGTGGTGGTGTTGTTGCTAATACAGGTGCAATTACATTTACAGCAACAAATGAATATGTTGCAAAGTCAATGGCTATTATGGATGCAGCAACTGGCGGTAATGCTTTATTTGCAAGAAATATGACAAATAAAACAGTTGATAGTTCAAATAGTTTTACAATTGCGATTGGTGCAATTACCGTAACATTGGATTAAGGAAACTGATATGGATTTATCAACACCATCAGCTATTAACGCATTAAGAATGCTAGCACACTATTTTAAGAACACTGAACCATCAAATAGTGTAGTGTACACACAAAAAGCAAATGAACTAAGTGCTCGTTGGGCTGAATATCGAAAAACACAAAGTTCGGGAGAATAAACAATGACTTGGCCCACAACACCTATTTCAACTACACATTTAGATGCTGGATCAGATAATCCAGGACTAGCCAGAGCTGATATTAAACTTATGGCTGATAGTGTAAATGCTATTCAACAGGAATTTAGTGCGGGTGATGGTGCCAAACTTGCTGGTATTGAAGCAGGTGCTGATGTCACTGATGCCACTAATGTAGCAGCCGCAGGCGGTGTATTAAGTTCAAGTGTTAGCACTATTGTGTCGCTTACACAAGCCCAATATGATGCACTTACACCAGACACAAACACATTATACGTAATTACTGAATGAAACTTGGGAGTTCAAACATAGCAGCAATACATTTAGGCACACAAACTGTGTCTAAGATGTATTTGGGTAGCACTGAAGTTTATAGTGCTCAAGCAGCGTTTAGCGTATCTGGTGGCACCTATACTGAAGCAGGCGGTTATGCTTATCACACATTTACAACTTCTGGCACATTGTCAGTAACTGGATCAGGTGATGTAGAATATCTCGTTGTTGCTGGTGGTGGTGGCGGCGGCCAAGGGGATACCTCAAATAGAGGCGGATCCGGTGGCGGTGCTGGCGGCTATCTTAGCGGAATAGCCACATTAACCGACAACAACTATTCAATTATAATTGGAGCTGGCGGCACTGCACCAGGTAGCACAGCATCATCAATTAATAAAGGTGGTAATTCAACTGCATTTAATTTAACTGCCGTTGGTGGTGGGTATGGGTCAAGATCAGGGCGATACCCTCCATCAACTGGCGGATCCGGTGGCGGTGGCACAGCAGGTTATCTTAGCGGAGCAGCAGGAACACCCGGTCAAGGCAACAGCGGCGGATCAGTTTTGGATTCAGGGTATGCATCAGCCGCAGGCGGTGGTGGTGCCGGGGCTGTTGGCGGAAACGGAACTTTATTTTCATCAGGCAATGGCGGCAATGGCGTTCAATGGCTGAATGGAAACTATTATGCTGGTGGTGGTGGTGGCGGCGGCCCGTGTTACGAAACAGTTGGCACAGGTGGCACAGGTGGCGGAGGCACCGGAGGCAATTCCAATGCTGGAGCCACAGCTGGTTTAGCTAATTCCGGCGGCGGCGGTGGTGGTGGCTACTATTGTTCAGGTGATCTAAAATCGGGCAATAAAGGTGGTTCAGGCATTGTTATTGTGAGATACGCACTATGAGTCACTACGCACTAATAGAAAACGATACAGTCACACAAGTTATTGTTGCTGAACAAGACTTTATTAATACACTTGAAGGTGAATGGGTTCAAACATCATATAACACATATGGCAACGAACATCCAGAAAATCGTCCACTACGAAAGAACTACGCAGGCATTGGCTACACATACAATCGTGAGCTTGATGCCTTTATTGCCCCAAAACCCGGCAACGAATATACACTAAATACTACTACAGGTTTGTGGGAGCCTGTAGACGAATAGTCCAACCTCCCACAAAAACGATATTATAGTAAGGAGAAAATATCATGGCAACATCTAATGCTGCAACTAACCACGCTGAAGATCTAGTAGTCAACTGGCTGCTAACCACTGGCACAGCCACTCGTCCAACTTCATGGACTGTGGGTTTATTTACTGCTGTTGCTGACGCAGAAGCAGGCACCGTAACTGAAGTATCAGGCGGTTCATACGCTCGCACCGCAGTTACTTTTAGTGCTGCAAGTTCAGGCGCTACTGCTAACTCTGCTGATGTTCAGTTCCCAACTGCTAGCGCAAGCTGGGGCACAATCACTCACGCAGGTGTTTATGACAACGCTGGCAACTTATTGTTTGTTGGTGAATTAACTAACAGCAAGTCAGTTGGTTCAGGTGACACTTTCCAGATTTCAACTGGTTCATTAACTATTAGCCTAAACTAATAGAACTGGAGAACGCTGATGGCACTGATACAAGCCCAATTATCACTATATGTAAGTGAAGGATACGTAGCCACTGGTTATGTTGAAGGGCAACCTATCACCGCAGCGTTCTCCTCTACCATCAGTGGTGAATTAGTCGCAACTGGTGTAACTCACAGTGCTGAACTCGCAGTTAATGCGCAATTTACTAACGAAACTGTTGCTGTATTAACAGTAATTGGTGAAGTGTCAGTAACTGGTGCTATGACAGCAGATATCACTGTATTTGCTCAGCGCACAGGCGATATTGATGTTAACAGTGATTTTACTTTAGACACACAAGCTGTTCTAAATGTAATAGCATTGGCTGATATTGGGTTTGCAACAAGTTGGAGTGCGCAAGGAAGTCCAGTTTATGGTGCTGAACTTGACATTTCTTCCACTTTCTCTGCTGATATCTCAGCTTCTGTTACAAACAATACCAACACCGCAATTGAATTTACCACTGAACTAGCAGTTGACTCTGCTGTAGACCGTCGTGCTGCACTTGAATTATCCAGTGCATTAACCACAACCACACAAATAACTGGCTTATTAGCAACTGATATTACGGCTAATAGTGTGTTTGCTGTGGCATTAGATGCTGCCGTTCTCCTTACTGGCAGCACGATGGTTACCGCCGAAACTGAATTCTCAGCAACAGAACAATTAACTGTAGGTGGCACAGTTGATTTAACTGGCGCAAGTGAATTTACTGGCACCATCACTGGTAATTTAGCAGGTGATATTCACAGCACAGCACAATTCAGCACAGGTATTGCGGCTGCGATTACAACATCTGCTGACACAGCAATTACAGCATCATTTACTACATCAATTGGTGCAACAGTGATACAGCCAATATCACTGGCAGTTACAGTTGATTTTGAAAGTGTAGTAACACCATATTTCCACAGACAACGAACTGTGATTGTAACATTGGAATAAGGATAAGAAATGGCAGTTGTATTCAACGGAACAGGCGATGCTACAGTAATTTTAGATTACGACAATTATCGAGTTGGTAATTGTTCAGCACGCAGCATTGGTAATAATGCTTATCTAAACATTAAAATTCCCGGTGAAGACATAACACTATCCAATAACTTTACCATTGAAGGTTGGTTCTACTTTGACTCTGCTTGGGCAACATGGGAAATGTTTGCGCCAAAGACCTTCGTTGAGATTAACGGAGATCCATCTACTATAGTAGAAAGTCAGGACGGCGTCAATTTTAGCAGTGACGACCCAGACTTTTGGATTGGATATAATAATGATCAGGGCAGTCTCTTTACTCCAGATCCTGTTTTGCAAGTTGGATTTAAAGAAGTTGATAGTGAGGCCGATCATCGGTTATACTATCACTGGGAAATTCCCACTGAACAATGGATACACATTGCTGTTGTTCGTAATAACAATCAGATTAGACTATACATTGATGGTAATGAAGTTACTACTGCACAATACAGTGGTAATTCATCATTAAGTTATATTCCTGTTAACGAAGGCATTGAATACTCGCCATCAAGTCTATATGATCAATATCCAAATGCTGCTCCTTATGCGTTTGATACTAATGTAAAGATTGGTTTAGACTATCACGGTAATTTTGATGAGTTTCGTATCCGCAATGGTGCTGTGTATACCAGTAACTTTACGCCATCAACTACACCTTTTGAACCTAGCTTAATTTCAGACATATTACTATTACACTTTGATGGCAACTTTGATGATGACATCTACAATGTTAAAGCAGCAAGCGAGTTAACAGCAGCATTTACCGCTAATATCTCAGCCATAAATCTAGTCAGTGACGAGTTAGCCCTGTCTGCCAGCACAGAAACAACAGTCCAAGAACAATTAACCCTAGGTGCCACAGTAATTGTGGATGCTGAATTTGCTCAGACTACCGCTGCTGGCAACATCATTAGATTGGTATATCCATTTAATTGGTTTACACACCCAACATGGGATGAATGGTTAATTTGGCAGAACACATTTAATTTACCTGGCACATTTACCCAGACTGCTGAAAGCGACTTAGTTGAATTACACCTAGCAGAACTATCTGTGAGTGCTGAGTTTACAACAAGCACAGACAGCACAGTAGGTCGCACAGGCACAATTGATGTTGCTTCCAATTTTGAAAGTCATGTATCGTTAAATGGTGTTATTCCAGCCGACACAGACATCAACACGGTGTTTGCGATAACAGTTGACACACAAGTATTGTGTGCAGCAGAACTTGATTTAACCAGTGCCAGTGAATTTTCAGCAGCAATTAATGGGAGTCGCCTAGGCGATATTGATGTTAGTGCTACAACCACACTTTCTGTTGATACAACAGTTGAGCATGTTGGCATAGTTGAAGCAGCAGCAGAATTTACCATGGTGTCCGATTTAGGACTTGTAATTAATGCCGAACTTGATGTGATGGCAGAATTTACCACTGAAATTGACTTACTTGTTAAGTATGGTTCACCTATTCAGTTAAATACAGCATTCAATAAAATTGTTAACGCAGGCATTTTATTAAGTGCTGCCGCAGAATTTGCTGCTGAAACTGCGCAGTCTACACTAGTAGATTTAACAGTTGGAGCTGATGTATCAGCAAGCGCAGAATTTGCCGCTGATATCACACCGCGCTTAATGATGGTTGGTGCTGCTGAGTGGACAGCATTAACTGCTATAGCAGTTGTTGGGTTTTCTGAAGCTCCAGACCCATGTAGAACATTAAGTATTCAAGCAGAAACTAGAACAATAACTGTTAGTGCCGAAACAAGAACACTAAACATTAGAACATGTAGCTTACGGAGAGCAGCATAATGACACAAACAACAGGATTTAGAACAGATAACATTGGATCATATATTGTTAAAGATCCGGAAAGTTATCTAGACTATTCAATTGATTGGAGCGATTGGTTAGATTCAGGCGACAGAATTGTCACCAGCACTTGGACTATTCAATTAATTACAGGCGATTCGAATCCATTAACCACCAACAATAACATACACACACTTACAACAACAACTGTGTGGTTAGCAGCAGGATCAGCCAGCAATAACTATCGCATTACCAATACAATTACAACAGCAAGCGGATTAACCGACGAACGCTATTTTAGAGTGTTTGTTAAGGATCGTAGTGCATAATGGCACTAAGTGAATGGCAACAAACTGTTTCCAGTAATAAATCACGCTTTAAATGTGTGATAGCTGGAAGACGAGCGGGCAAAAGCCATCTTTCAATACGAGAGATGGCTCGTGCTGCCCGCTACCCAGATCAAAAAATATTCTATGTGGCACCATCATACCGTCAAGCAAAACAGACAGTATGGAACAAACTAAAGAACAAACTAATAGAATTAAATTGGGCTGATAAAATTAACGAAAGTGATTTAACTATTACTTTACGAAATGGCTCAACTATTAGTCTTCGCGGTGCTGATAACTTTGACAGTTTACGCGGCGTTGGACTTAATTACATTATTCTAGATGAATTTGCTTTCATCAACGAAGATGCATGGTATGAAGTATTAAGACCCACACTATCGGATACTGGTGGCGGTGCAATGTTTATTAGCACTCCGGCTGGTATGGGTAATTGGGCATACGATTTGTATCAGAAAGGGCAAGATCCAACACAAACCGACTGGGTAAGTTGGCAATACACCACAGCAGATGGAGGCCGCGTTCCAATTGAAGAACTAGAAGCAGCACGCCGCGATCTAGATGAACGCACTTATAGGCAAGAATACGAAGCACGATTTGAAACATATTCAGGTGTAATTTATTGGGCATTTAGCAAAGAACAAAATGTTAAACCATATACACTAGAACCTAAAAACGAAATATTATTGTTTTGTGACTTTAACGTAAACCCTATTTCAGCTTGCATAGGTGTTCAAGAAAATAGTTATATTCATATTATCGACGAAATTGTAATCTATGGTAGTAATACTGATGAATTAGCACAGGAAGTAAAGAATAGATATCCAAACAAGCGAGTTATTGCTTACCCCGACCCTGCCGGAGCACAACGCAAAACATCAGCCGGTGGTAGAACCGATATTAGTATTTTACAAAATGCTGGATTTAATGTGCAATATAGACGCAGCCACCCAGCAGTTAAAGATCGCATTAATTCAGTTAATTCAGCTCTACGCCCAGCAGAGGGTACACCAAAGTTATTAATTGATCCCAGTTGCCGCAGATTGATAGAAAGTTTAACTAAACAAACCTATAAAGAAGGCACACAGATCCCATCTAAAGACGGCTGGGATCATATGAATGATGCACTAGGATACGGGATTGAATATAGAATGCCGGTTGTTAGAGAACACGGTAAAATTGCGCAACCTACACACTGGGGAGTGCTAACGCACTAAATAAGAAACAAGGATTCCATAATGGAAAATTCAGCAGAAGATATATTACAAGCAAATCCAGAATATAATCGAAACAAGGACAATTATAAGTTCCTGTATGATTCATATCGTGGTGGCAAATCATATAAAGAAGGCGGTTATCTAACTCGTTATATATACGAAACCGAACAAGATTATTTGCAACGTGCTATGGAAACACCAGTCGATTTACATTGCCAAAGTATTGTAGATATCTATAACAGTTTCTTATTTGCTGAACCACCAGTAAGAGATTTTGGATCGCTAGCAAACAATCCAATACTTGATGCTATCCTAGAAGATGCTGATTATGATGATCGTTCTTTTAACGATTTTATGAGTGAAGCAGATCGCATCAGTGCTATTTTTGGGTGTGCTTGGATCATCGCCGATAAACCAGCAGTTGATGCTAGCACACTTGCTGATGAATATGAAATGGGTGTGCGCCCATACTTGTGCTTGTTTAATCCATTAATGGTATTAGATTGGAAATGGACTAGGCAATACAATGGTGCATATGCTTTAACCTATCTAAAGGTTATTGAAAATGTAGAAAACACAGAATATGTTATCAAGGTGTTTACACCTGAAATGATCGCCACATACATGGTCGATGAAAACACCAATACCAGCTCGTTAGTCAATGAAACACCCAATGGTTTAGGATATATTCCTGCTGTGTGTTTGTATGATTCTCGTTCACACATCAAAGGTGTGGGAATTAGTGCAATTGAAGGCATTGCAGATTTGCAACGCAGCATATACAACCAAAATTCTGAGATTGCTCAGTTAATCCGCATTTCAAACCATCCCAGCCTCGTTAAAACCGAAGATGTTACTGCAAGTGCAGGCGCAGGCTCTATTATCACTATGCCTGAAAACATGGATCCAGGCTTGCGTCCATATTTGTTACAGCCTAACTCAGGTAGTTTGGATGCTATTCGTGCTAACATTAGCGATACAGTTGATGCTATTAATAGACTGGCCAATGTAGGCAGTATTCGTGTATTAGAATCTCGCACATTAAGTGGCGTTGCATTAGACACAGAATTTAGATTATTAGGGGCTCGTTTGGCTAAAAAAGCAGATCAATTACAACTTGCTGAAGAACAGATTTGGCAGATTATGTGTGATTGGTTAGGCATTATGTGGGACGGAAAAATCGAATATCCAAACTCATACAATACTCGAGACACACAAAATGAAATGAACTCGTTTAAGACTGCAAAAGAACTATTGCCGGGAAATCGTGGCTTGCAGACTGTTATTGCTCGTCGTGTTGCTGAATTGTTAACTGACGATTACGAAGAAATGGAGTTGATCATGGAATCACCCACACAGGAGAACCTTAATGTATAAAAAGAAATCAAAGACGCCCGGTAAGGGCGGGCGTAAGTATCGTTGATGTTTGAAAAAACAATAAATAATATACTAAAACTTATTACTGCGTAAGGCAGGTTTTACTCACAAAAGAGGTTAAAAGACACATGGAAACTGAAACCATTACAAATCAGGAAAATCAAGAGGTAACTGGCCAAGCCGCTGAAAGCCAGGCAAAAGGGTTTACTCAAGAAGATGTAAACCGCATTGTTGCAGATAGAGTTGAAAGAGAACGCAAGAAATACGAATCAAAGTATTCAGGCATTGATCTCGATCATTATCAGCAACTAACCGAGGCTGATGAAGCCCGTAAGATTGAAGATCAGAAGAAACGCGGTCAATTTGAGGCTATTCTTAAAGAAACTGCGGAGAAGAAAGATTCTGTAATCAATCAATTGCAATCGGAGTTGAAAAGCATCAAAGTAGATGGAGCATTACTTAACGCAGCCAGCAGCTTAAAAGCTGTTAATCCAGATCAAGTTGTAAGACTACTCAAAGATCAGGTGCGTTTAGGCGATAGTGGCTCAGTAGAAGTGATTGATCCGACTAATGATCAAGTTCGTTACACTGATTCAGGTGATGTATTTGATATTAAAAGTTTGGTAAATGAATTCTTACAAGCAAACCCACACTTTGTTGCTGCAACTCCAAAAGGCTCAGGAACGGTTAGTAATACAGCCGTTCGTGGAAACACCGGTTTCGATCTATCTAATTTAGATTTAACTAATCCACAAGATAGACAGAAATACAAAGAAGCCCGTTCAAAGGGCTTGATTTAATACGCCAGATTTAAGGAGATTA